>Ga0247723_1000787_pt1 | contig 20289 bp, 22 predicted proteins | sample MSEWelMarce5H_FC_FD_189079 | JGI IMG/M metagenome (GOLD analysis project Ga0247723, IMG submission 189079) | Subsurface sediment microbial communities from gas well in West Virginia, United States - MSEEL Well Study Marcellus 5H_FC | ecosystem: Environmental > Terrestrial > Deep subsurface >... | reverse complement strand
ACCCGCAATCGATGTAATAGGATTAAAGTTTAATAATTTAAATACAACAGGAAACCTTGCTTCTATGAAATTTTTTATCAATTCATTAAATAATCGGTGTAATACCTCGTTCATGTATTTAACATTAAACATAAGATGTACTTTAAATTTATTTGCTATTTGAAATACATTACTTCCATCATTGAATTTTGGTGGGTATTCAAAATAAACTTCGTTTGGGTGGTCATCACCTCTACGTATAGCATAAGTGCCTTTAGGAAATTTAAGCAGATCACCAGCAAGTTCTTTCATATATTTCACCATCTCAAGTGGGTTATAATATGGATATTTTTCAGGAATTCGCTGTTTATTTTCTGAGTTCATAGTTTCATTTTGTTTCATTGCAGCAAATTTTGCCTCAACGGCAGGATGTTGAAAAAACTTCTCTGGAATAGGACCAGTCCTTTCTAGTGGAGGATAACTTCCTTCTGCTAATCTTTGCAGTAGTGTACCATCTTTGTATTTGGCTTCCACCCAATTCTCCATCTCTAGAATTGGATGTTTTCGTCTGCTCATTCTACTACATGTCGGTATCATTTTTTAGTAGAAGGCTATGCCTAACCGTTTATTTTTATAAACATAAGAGTAGAACATGAAAGTCACTTTCTCCTCCTATCTCGACGAGTACCTCGGCACCTTCCTCTTTCTTCTCATCATCTTTGCGAGCAATGGCAATCCGCTCATTGTTGGCGGTGGTCTCGCGCTCATTATCTACCTGATTGCAAATGTGAGCGGCGGATTTGTCAATCCGGCAATCAGTCTGGCGATGTACATGAACGGCACACTCTCGGTGCGCGATCTATTTGCCTATGTCTTCGTACAGCTTCTTGGTGGTGCCTCCGCGTACTATGCGTACCAGATGAGCAAGAGGATATGAAATGATGTAAAACGATGTAAAGAGCCATTGTATGATCGTAGCATGGCAAGACGCATTACTCGAGATGAGCGTCTTGCCTTTTATCAAATGATGATTCACCAAGTGTATCCAGAACCCGATTATCGTATGATTGTGAATGATGGTCCAATCATTCGTTATCTACACGAACATCCTGACATGATGCGGCAATTTATGCGTTATACCCGTGTAACAGGTCAGACCAATAACTTCTATTCGCGTATTTATCGCATGATTCAGGCCTATCTTCTTAACGTTTCTTCATCACATAGGCATACGCAATCAGACACAGAACACCTACAGTAATCATGCTTGCAGGATGAGTGATATATCCCTGAAATGTCTCTTTACTGGTTAAAGGTTTTCCATTAAAATTCATTGTTTTTTTTGTATTGTTCCACTGATCTTTTGTCATATCGCTTTCATACACCCATCGCTTTTGATAATACAACCCGTCATCTTGTTTAAATGCAGTGTCAGGGTCTGCAATCCACGATGTTCCATCATCTCCCTTAATGTTACCCCTTGCATCGCCCACTTGCATCGTTACTTCTTTGCACTGAGAATACCCTGAACCAAATAATGCTTTCATGAGTGGTTCGGGATTGAGTGCGCGCTCTGCATCTTCTATCATACCAGGTGCTAACCCTCTTAATCCAGGTAGTCCCATTTCATGCATGACATCTTTCATATGATCTCCAAATGCATTTCCTTCCGTAATTCCTCGCATGTATTCCCACATTTGTGCACCATTGGAGCATGTAACCCCCGTTTCCATAAAATAATTTACGCCAAGCGGTTTCAAGTCCATGGTTGAATTATTCGTCAATGGATTGGAAGATTCTCCAAATCCAATTTGATCGATATAATAGGCGACACCCGCTACCGCATCGACAACATCACTCATGCTATCGCCAGCTTTTACGCCAATTTGCGGAGGACCCTTTAGTGCATCTGCAACACTATAAGGCGAACCAAACATACCCAGTCCAGTGGGAACCATTGTTGAAAGAACTCCTCCTTTCTGATTTCCTTGCTGTAGACGATCATTTCGATCAGGTGTGTCAGGGGATTTCACTAAATTATTTGCTTGATTCTTCAAATTCGTCAACATTTGACTCATCCCTATTTAGTATAAATTTATTCGCCGTACAATACCTACTAATAGATCCATTAAACAGCATATCGATATTTTATGCATTACACTTCATATCCGCGTATAAAATTTGATAGATTTTTTTATTGAGATAGTAGGGCAACAATGGAATCGTTATTTAAACTTCGTTCGGCCCTTCCACCTATCAAGGAATCCTTTGACAGTTGGGAGGAAGAAAAACAGCCTACCAAGGCGTTTGATTTGGATACCTGTCCAAATTGTTTTCAAACAGACTGTTTGTATTCTACTGATTTAATTACCTGTCGTGAATGCGGATCGATTGTTGCCCGTCCATTTGATAACACTGCAGAGTATCGTTACTTCTCCCAAGAGGATCGTGGTGGAGATCCAACCCGTGTCGGTGCGCCACAGGATCCCCGTTTACCCGAGGCCTCTCTCGGTACCGTCATTCTACATGGATACGGCACCGCCAAAACAATGTATCGTGTTCGCAAATATCATTCATGGAACACAGTTCCCTATAAGGAACGGTCCTTTATTCAAACCTGTGAACGCCTCTCCCTCATCGGCCTTAATTCAGGAATCAATCATTCAATCATCGAAGAATCTAAAAATCTATATACCACACTGCAGGAAATTGGAGGACGCCAGGGTCTCAGTCGCGATGCCCTTCTATCGGCATGTCTCTATATGAGCCTGAAGCAATCAGGTTCGCCGCGCAAACCCAAGGAAATCGCGGACATCTTCGGCCTCAGCTCTTCTACCTTTACCAAGGCATTAAAACAAATGCAGGAAGTAATGGCCATGGCGCGTCAAAAGGGACTTCTCCACATGACAACGACAAACAAACCCAGTCAGTCCAGTACTCATGCCATTGAATATATTCAACTTCCTTTGAGTAAGCTTCCCATTCCCCGTCAGCAAATGGATCACCTCTTTACCCTCTGCAAACAGATTGCCATGAAGGCAGAAGAAGCGGGGCTCTCACAAGAGAACATGCCACCCAGTTTAGCGGCGGGGTGCGTTGCCTTTGTTATCAAACGATGCGAGAGTCTCTCCATCCCTCTTTCCAAAATCGCAAAGGCAAGTGAGATTTCGGTGGCAACTCTGCAAAAATGTCTGCGGCGACTGGAATCCTGTAGTGAGACATTGGAGTCCATTTTATCTTCCTAATTAAAAATAACGAATCAGTAGGAGATGGGTGCGGGCACATCAATACAGACACATCAACAGTTGTTCGATCAAACCACTCAGACACGCGATGTCATGAATATTTTATTAGAGTACATGTTACGAGAAATAACTGTACGGGAATTTGTTTCCATGACAAACCCAGATGAATGTAAAAAATATGTCATGTTCATGGCAAATCATTTGTATCAGCACTTTTATGAACTGCGGGTCACACCCCTTCGTGATCGCAACGGAGTCCTTGTCTTTCGCAAAATAAAGGAGTTGGTTGATCCTCAGGATCAGAAGGACAAAGAAGAAAAGCAGTCGCTTTGTCTGATTCTTGCTTATTTTTACACACGCATTTTTCAGATTTATGGCGCACTGGCCCTTACCGTAATTGACGATGCTAATTTTATGGTTTCCAGTGGTGCGATCTCTATTCTACAGCCACAAGCAAAAGGCCTAGAACCCCGCGGATATAGCCGCTATTATATGCAGGGCGGTGCCAATATCGGTAATTTTAATTTTCTTCGCGGTTATTTGAACTCGGAAAAGGAATATGAGGGATTTCGTACTCGATATCCCAATGTCCGTGTTCCCATTTTCTTTAATACCCGTATCATTACCGACGATTCCGCCATTTCAGACTCGGAAATACAAGAGGGAACCTTTCTCATTGGAACAGGTGGATCCAAGCCCTCCAAATTAAAAGTGACGGCAGGGCGTTCCAGTTTTGGCGCCACCAATATTACTATGAAAATCGGAGAGCTGCGCTATTACAAAAAGAAGGACAAGGAATGGGAGGAACGCACAGCAACCATTCCCGAAACGACTCTACGCGACAAAAAAATGGAATTTGTACCCTATAACTATGAAGATACTGGAAAAACTGCAGTCTATCAAACCAAAGGCGGTGATTCCCTTGCTGAATATTTTAATAAATTATTTGATCGTTTGATTCCCTATATCCAGACACTAACAGAAACAGGTCAAATCACCGAGTATGGTACAAGTGATGATGAAAAGAAGACCTACTCAGAAGAGGGAACGGTGAAGGAGCTGCGACTGGGCCGTCTCGTTTCCAATCTGCGCGATCAACGCCCTCTGGGACACTGCATTGCACGCGCATTGCAACTTCTTCAGCAAATCCCCGTGTCAAATGAGTTTGTATCCAATGTATGTAATGTGAAATTTTCGGAAATGCGTAGCACACAGCGAACAAGCACGGGTAAGATTGTGACGGTTCGACCTGGTCTTCCTGGTGCGGATAGTTCATTACAAGACAATGCAGGATTGGCAATGACCGAACTTCTGTTTTATGATGCCATTGCTGCAGGCAGTCCCAAATTGCTTATTAGTGATCAACCCATCGATGGGCGAAAATCATCCCTGGAACAATATATCGAATTCATGCGAAGAATGGCGACCCTATTTGGAGACAATCCTGATCGAAATGCGAGCTCCTTACGATCATCGGGTCTGTCTGGAATTAAAAACAAACGCGATAGAGAATTGTGCGGGGTTACCACAACAGGAATTCGTATTTCTCCTGGTGCACTGGGTCAGGTTCAGACCATTGTTCAAGATATGTTTCGGGTTCAATATGAACATACAAAGGCATGTGGTGATATCATACGCATGTTGTTTGACATCCGACGAGATTCACATGGTCGTACAAGCATTTCGCTCAGTGAACGCATCATTAAACTTGGATTTCCTGAGATTGAGCGAATCAATCATGCAGCGCGGGAACTCTTGATGAAATATTATAGTACATGTGAGGCGCGCTATGTACAGGGTATGGCGGTTGTGGTACAGTCGAAGAGACAGGGTGATGCGCAGCAAGCACAAGCACAAGTGCAAGGACAGCCGCAAATGCAAACGAAGCAGCAAATGCAAGGGCAGGTAAAACCACAACAAACACAGGTACAAGGAAAGCCACAAGGACAAGCACAGCAAACACAAGCAGAAGCACAAGTAAAACAAGCGCATCAGCAACTACTATCACAACACCGACAACAACTAGAAAGCATTGTAAAAAATGGATTGTCGTCAAAATCATTGGCAAATGCTCTTCTTAACTATTTATCAAAATTGCCTGCTTCACCCCTCATTCCCGAATATACCTATCTCATGATATCCTATTTAGGAATTCCACACGATGCAGATAATACTCGTGTGATAAGAGAGAACCTGCTCCGATTCCAATATACCACGCAAGAGATAAACCAATGGAATAGGGAAAAACAAATGATGGATCGCAATCTTACACGCATCTTTTTTACGAATGATCAAAATGCACCTTTTTATCTCTTTTCCTTTGTATCTAATAATCCATTTATCGATCCACGGCTTCCTAAAAAGATATGGGCGAATGTATATGATTACTATCTATATCGAACTGCAGCCTATCTTGATGATCGTGAATTGGCTACAGCTATTAAAAATGGCAATCTGACACCCGCTCAAAGGGCTCAAATAAAGAACTGGCCGCAAAACACTTCTCCTATGTTTATTACCTATCAACAGCGCGCCATGTATCGCGGAAATTTATTAAAGTTCGCGAAACCAGTGAATGATCCAAAAAATATGCGCGCGATTCTTCTTTGTTCCACCATCAATCGAGAGCTAGTCTTTGCAAATAATGACCCTTATTGGGGTATTGGTGAAGATGTTAACAAAAATCCGAGTATGATCGCCAGCCCATTTAAAAGTGGAAACAACCTCGGAAAAATCTTAATCGACATTCGAAATCAACTGTTTACTTCCTCTCGGTCTCAAATCGAAGAATTTCTTACAAATGATGCAAACTTCTCAAGCGCACAGTTAGATACACCCTTTTGGAAAGATATTATGTAAGAATGGCATAGGATTGTCCCAATGAAATGGATGTCGTCCACTGATACAAATACCAATGAAATCCTCCGTCCATGATCCATTCCTTTGAATTTCCTACCCATAATCGATTCATCCATAGATCATCGAACATGGGATAGCATGCATCCGCGATTTGTTTCGAGGCCTCTTCTCGATGTGTAAGGGATGGACTCTCGATCCAGGCGGTGATCCACCCCATTTTTCTTGCCCCCTTTCGTTGATAAGTATCCTGAACGCATGCCAAGACATACTCTGCGTGATGTCTCCATAAGATCCAATGCTGTCTGGTTCGATCGGTGTGTAGAATCATAAATGTATCAGGGCGAACTTGCTGATGAATCGTGAGTAATCGATGCGCCCGTTCCATGGAAAGATGCTGGATCTGAGAAGAAGTGGATTGTTGCGTCAAAGCCCGATAGACATAGACACCCGAACCATGCGGTGAGGATAAAATAGACAGGCTTGGACCCTCTTTCAAAAAGATACTATAAGGAATGTTATTCTCATTTACGAAAATGTGTAGTTGCGTTAGCAAATAATCACCCACACCTTTTTTTCGCCACTGAGGATGAATACAAAAACAATCTACGCAATAAATGGGATCCTGAGTTACAAATGTTCCCAAATAATGATATCGGATGCACCCCGCTATCTCTCCGCTTTGATCGCGAACCATCATGAGATGATCTTGTGGTCCCAATAGGTCCGACTCAGGAATGTCAAATGTGGGTTTATCGGGCGGTGTTCCAAAATGTGTACGAAGAAAAATACGTACTTCCTTCAATTGAATCATGTCATGATGAGCGATGAACTCTGAGTGATAATTTGTGGGCGAAGGAAGAGGGGCTTTCTCTACGATTCGAGAGTTAAATCGCCTGACTGGATAAAAGAAGGAAAGAGGATGTGTTGCCCAGAAGACCATACTAGAAGAGTATTCCTGCGAATTTAAACCCTTTGTAGGATCATAGGGGTAGCATGGAACATCGTCGACGAAATCTGTGGAATGATGCGGTGGAGCAGCATGTATCCTATCAGCTAACAGGAGAAATGAGCAGTGGAGGATGGTTATGGAATAGTCTTAAAAAATTGATGTGCTGTTATCGTCGAACCAATCCAGCTTATAGCCATTATGACCATTCCTTCGAAGTCTGAGCCTCTCAAAGCGACTACACCGTCAAAGGCCCGTTGCGCCCAATGCTCCAAAAAGCTCGGTGTGATGGCGCATGTATGCAAATGTGAAAAACAATTCTGTACTTCACATTTACAGCCGCAAGAACATCAATGCAGTTACGATCACAGGACCGCTGCCAAAGCGGTTCTCAAAACACAATTGGAGATTGGCCCGCTGAGCCAGAAAGTGGAACCCATTTAGATATTTAAAGAATCCGCATTCTATCATAATATGAACGAACAGATTCATCGTTTTGCAACAAAGCTTCGTCAGATAGACGGGCTTCATTTATTCAAGATATTTACAACTTATACATCCTATCATGATATTAATCTATTATTTAACCATTTGGCACGAGATCAAAAGGAGGCCGATCTACGAAAATTAGAGCAGTTGTGGAATGAATTTATCGAGACAGGAGAGATTACCATCGAGCGTAACAACGCTATTGAAAATCCTAAACTTCATACTAATTAAAAAACTCATGCTCTTCTTCAAGAGAGACATCCTTCCATTCTATGGTAGAATGTCCCTGTTTGTTACCAATCCAAATACCCGAAGTTCCATCTTCTAAAACCCAGTTATGTTTGATCCAGCACAATGGATATTTGTTAAGTAGCATCATCCTCCATTCATGATTTGGTTTCCAGGCCGTGAGATATTCAAAGCGAATGCCTTTTTTACCTCGTTGGCGTATATCAAGAATCGGTATAGATGGGAATTCGATATGAGCGATCTGTGTAATATCCGATTCGACGGGGGAGGTGAGTGTAATATAATTCACACAATGGTTCGGCATGATATGGAAAGAGAGTGACGGTTTTAAGTATTAGATATGCGTCAGATACAGCGCCAGAATATCAGGGCACCACCGCGGATTCATGCGGGTCGTCTTCGGGTCAAACCAGGAAATAGCATCTGTCTCCTTACGATCTCGCTTCCATCGCGCTACGGCCTTTGGGTGCTTCCGCATCCATGCAAATAGATCGACTGATCTCTGGAGTTCCTCGGGTGTAATAAATGCCTGAAAAATGTGATACTGGAAAAAATGATTCGGCGGATAGTCATGCTCCTGGGACTGAAAGACCAGGCCTGTGTGTCTTAGTTTTTTCATTTCGGTGATGTGCGCCTCCTCCTCCGTTTCGCGCCGCACATTTTCTTTGAGGAGCTCGAGAATAGGCGTACGGAAGTGCTTGCGTGAATGCATGTCTTTCCCCTCCATCTGCCCCTTCGGCGGCTCCCATTTAGGGCTCGTGTGATGGGAATTGAATTTTTTAAAGACCAGGAAGTGTTCGCGGCGAAAGGGCTCATTGGTGGGGTGGAGAAAGACGCAGGAGCGCAGATAGACGCGCCACCCTTCTGTGGGATGTTCCACATAGGCATAGGCTTTTTTTGGATCAAAGGGGAGATGTTCGGAACCCCGTAATAGACCTTTTTGAAATACATCGAAAATGGGGACACTCGACATTCGCTACTGTGGTGGGGGATTTATTGGGGAGGGGTTATAAGAATCCGGTGTGTGTTTCTTTTGGAGGGAGATAGTAGAGAGAAATGGCGTCAAAGGGTGTAACATGTAAAACTAATAATGGGAAATCAAAAAGATTTACTGTATCAAATGATGCTGCGGCACCTGTGGCAGCAGCGGTATCAACTACATCAGCAGCGAATGCAGTATCACTACCATCCGTGACAGCAGTATCTACGCCTTTGCCATCAGTATCGGCATCATCACCATCAACCGCGGTATCAGCATCACCATCGGTATCATCATCGGCATCATCATCGGCATCATCATCGGCATCATCATCGGCATCATCACCACAACCACAAGTAAAGTCTACAGCGACATTACCAACACCACCGCCAGCAAAATTGCCAGTAAAAGAGGCAGCAAAAGAGGCAGCTCTCATTGCTAATACCGCGATGAAGCCTCATGTCATTACTATTGATTCTGCGACTACGTATGAGAATATAAGTAATGCCGTAAAAGAAATTAATAAAGCAGTTACTATATATAACACATCAACTGGTTCGTCCTTGCCTCTCGTAAATGAAAAGGTATCTGCCACTAATCTGGGGGACGTGCGGAAGGCGGTGAAGAAGGTAGTCGGTGATATTAACACGGTAGCTATTAGTAAGGGAGGTGGTCTCAGAAAGACTCATCGTAAGAAGCACATAAAAACTCATGGTAAGCGTAGCAAGACCCACAAAAAGCATGGAAAAACTTGTGGAAAGCGAAGCATGAAGCGCAGCAGAAAGCATTAATCACTCCGCATTTCTCGTAAAAAATAATAAATACCCATACTCAAACGACATCGGCATCAAGTCCACATACGACCCATATGTCCACCCATTCTGTTGAGCCTTTTCGATGATATCCGAAATACTCACCATATTCAGCGTATGACGCTGGCGGCGCACCGACCCATCCTTGAATCGAAACACCTCCTGAAATTCTGCCTTCGGATCCTCCAACTCAAAGCTTGCCTCATAATCGAAGGTATCAAACACCGCTCTCGATGTCTTGATGCGCTCCTTTGCATAACTCTGCGGCGACACTCCCACCCACGGATTGCCCGAATTGAGAACCGGATCAAACTTGTACTTATTCACCACTTCAATCGCCAGGCTACCACCTGGCTGTACCCATAGCGCCAAATTGCGAAACAGCATCTCCAGATCGCGAAAGTAATAGATCGTGAAATACAACAGGCAGGCATCCGTGAACTCCGCCGCACCCGCTGCACCTGGACCCATCAGATCAAACTGACGAAACTCAATATCCTGTCGCTGTGACTCCGTTAGCGTTGTTGATGGCAAGGTGGTTCCTTTTGCATACCGAATCATCGCCTGGCTTTTATCAATTCCCACCGTGTGTCCCACCCCCTGTTTCGCAAAGGAGCATACTCCTATCCCAATGCCACACCCTGCATCTAAAATACGCATTTGGTTCTTCGCCCGCTTCTTTCCAAATTCCTCCAGACAAATGGCCGTTTCCGCCTGAATCAGAGTCTCGTTTTGCGTTAGCTTTGTAAAAACAGAGGCATAAAAATCATCAAACAAGTCGTCATTTCCAAGCCATTCATATTTCGAAGCGGATGCCGCCGATTCTGCGACAAATCCCTCACGAATCGTTAGTACATTGAGCGTTGTCAATCGATCCATTGAGAGCACAACAAGGTAGACTACTCCAATAATAAGAAGGGACACCAAGAGCACCGTTTGAATATTGTCAAAGGTAAAGAGTGTGATGAGTGCACCCAATAAAATAATGGTTGCATAGACAACAAGATTGTAAGAGAGTACCATTTGCCTACTTTCTTTGTCCTTTGTTTTTTTACCGTTTTTTTACGGTCTTGCGTAATTTATTGTGTATTCTTCGGCAGGTAATAGCTTTTGTACTCTTCCCACAATCACTGGAGTAACCCGCAACCGCCTTACAAACAGAAGTATAGGGATCATGAAAACGATCATCCAGCCCACATCGCATGTGCCAGAGCCAGGCCATCGTCGAGCGGCGGCTTTGAAGCGTTGGCGGGTTCTTCTTTTCAACGGCTTTCCATGCTACTGACATGGCAGGAGGCAGGACGGCCGGAAGAAACACCCAGAATCGACGGAACCAGTGCATGCGTTTCCTCCATGAAAGCAGGTTCCATTTGTTCCGCTCACATGGGTCCTTGCAACATACCCTACCAGGAGGGCAATTAGGCAACGGCTTAGAGTCCGCCGCCGCCTCCTTGGGATGATGGTATCCTACTGCAAACAGGAAGTCCCAGCAGAGTGTAAGTTGCTCCTGCCACGAGCTTTTCATTAACTGAGTATAAGTCGAATGAACTTGTGGATAGGTCGGGTCGCGGTTCGGATTCAGACCCTGGGATTTGAGTTTGTGATTAACACAGTTATGAATGACAAACATCCACCGTTTGAGATCCAAAGTGGGGGTAATTCCTTCGCCTGGAATTTCATAGGGATGCTGGCGATAGTAATCCGTGAGCGAGGCGCGGCAGAACTTACAAGGGAGAATATAGGGAAGCGTTTCAAAGAAGGCAGCATAACTTAGGGCACTTTCCGCCGAATAAGTATAAGTAAAGGTGGCTAGATGTAATAATTTCCAGCCAGATGGACCCCAAAACCGCGTGTCCATTCTCTATCCGAAGGGTACAATTAATCATGGGATCATGGGTAAGCCAATGATCTCATCATATAATACACAAACATAGCATTTAATCCATACCAAATCCGCGGTAGCTCAGCGGGGCAAGGTAGGGGCGCACCAGGGACTCACCTTCAGGGATCACCTCTTCTGCCTTGCATTTTACCACAGCCGGGGGGCAAGTCTGACGCGGGCACGGGGCACATGCAGGGCATTTCATAGCGGGAGGGCACTTCACCTCAGGGCAGCGAGGACGAGGGCATGGAGGGCACTCTCCCTTCGGCTTCTGACACTTCGAGCAGTCTAGAATGACTGGGTTTTGCTTGGGAATGGATGACTTGAGTACATAATTACTCAAATCAGGGACCGACGGGCACTCGCTCTTCAGGATGTAGTTGCTAAGATCGGGTACTGCAGGGCAGGGTGGGATGGAGCTCTTCAATACATATTTACTCATGTTGGGCTGCTTGCAATCAGGGCACGCCGGACAAATGGGACGAGGTTGAGGCTTATTGCATCCACATGGCGCTGATTGACCACAACTGTCGCACTGTGAGCCATGATTGCTGAACCCTTCGTATTGCATATGTTTACAGACATAGAGGCCAATGGCAATGCCTATGATAAAAATTCCTACTCCATGAAATACGGACATGGTCATTCTGTTCGTAACCTACTTTTTAAATGATAATAATTTGAAGATGTAGATGCTTTGCAAATGCGTTGTTTACGCTTCTGCCAAACGAATATAAATCATATCCTCAAATTGGCCTAGTACGATGTTATAAGCGATCATTCGCTTCTGCTTTAGAAATTCAGGAAACTCCTCCTTTTGACAAATGAACTGCCGCACAAAATAAGTATGGAGCTCCTTTGTATCTGACAAATATTTCTCTATAAACTGATAGGCCTGATCGCTGGTCGGAAATACACCCATTATTTGGCGTTGCGGAAATGGCTTATCCACTGCACGAATGATTACATCAGACTCGACAATAAACTGTGACATTACTATTTATCCTTTTTATTTTCCACTGCGCCATCCAGGCCAGTCTAATTTAGGGCATCCACATGTCTCGGGGAGAGAAGGATCCATCGTTGTCATGAGACGCTGGCACATCATCTTTGCATACCCTCTCCATGAAAATTCGCGCGACACATTGCTGTTATCAGGCATGATTCCAAAATCCTTCGGATCAAGTCCACGGCGTTTCACCTGCTCTTCGATCTTCTTTGCACGCTCTTTCCAGTCAAAATGGGAGGGACCGCGGCCGGCATCCATTGGTGTTTGCGCCATAGTATCCGTAATCGGAAGACCCGTATCCATCGGAACAAACTTGGAGTTGCTGACATTAGCCAAATCGACCATAGAGGGAAATCCTGACTTTTCCACAGTGGATGCAAGCGCACGAGCCATTTCTGCTTCTTTGATGGACTCTTCACGCGGGGAAGTATACTTCACTTCAAAACTAGCACTGACCCCATCCAAAATGGTATCCGCATATTTGTTAATGAATCGCTTAAGATCCTTTGGGAGTTTCATTTGGTTTGAATCACCTCCCGTTCCAATAGGCAACGCCAAATCTAAAATCGCTTCAGGTAGATGTTTCTTCATGGTCTTTCTGCCATTTTTCTGAATAAATGCATTATCGAGGTCCTGCTTGGTAACAGGGATATCCGCCGCAAACATGGTATGTGCCTTAAGCTGATTGATCCAGCCCTCAATGGTATTGTAAATACTGGTATAGCGGGCGACGAGACGGTTCGTAACCATATCAGTTGTTCCACTTGCCGCCATAGCCTTCATTTCATCTTTCAAGCGCTTATTAAAATCAGCCAATTCCTCTTTGGTGGGAGTGGTGTTATCGTCTGGAATGGGTGTGATTGTAGGTGTATACAAATCCGCTTGGTCGCTTTTAGAAGCGAATGCCATGTGATTCTGAGCACGAGAATCCCCTGTGTTATCTGCTGCACCTTCTCCTACCAACTGACGCATCTGAAACCCCTCCACTGAACCCCCCAAGCCATTTACCGATTGTGTAAACTCGTAGATCGGGCCCTGAATCGGTCCCGCTGCACCAATCAAACGGACCTTATCTTGTAAGAAGGCTAGATTCGAATAGATATCATTGAGATGGGACAGCGTGACATTTGGCTGAATACCTGGATTACGATTCAGCACCTCCACTTGGCTCTGAAGCATGTGGAAATCACTGCGTGCGGTAGAGAGGGGCAGCTGAATCGTCGGGTCCGATAACTCGGAGATCTCCTGTGCCTCAAATGCCAGAAAGCCCTTTAGCATTTCTAATAAGGAAATGAGCTGCTGACGATTCGCTTTAATGAGAGTTGTATCTTGGTAGGGTAGCGGGCTCATGGCGGCAATTTGTTCGTAAGGTGCAATTGGGATCTCACCTGGAAGTGAATAGGGTTTTACGAGGAGTTGATTGGAACAAGCGGCCGGAGTGGTAGAGGAGGGTATAGCACGAGGGATTGCATCCAGCGGCAGATTGATTTTATGGGACGGTGAAGTATTCATGGGGTTAAATCCTTCTGCGATAGCAGTCGTTGATGTACACAAATAGATTACCATTAAAACAAACAGTAATGATAAGAACGCAATCATCCTACAGATTAGTTATGTTTTCGTTGCGAATTAATAGTCAAGGGAGCATCCAAAGCAGGGGATGCTATCTTTCTTGATGTAATCAGATATATCGGGAACAGGCGGGCATGATCCATCGGGGTTCTTGGGGCAACGGTATTTCTCACGACGATCGCATCCATACTCTCTTCCCTGCGCCATGGCATCACTGTCGTCATCCCCACACTCTTCATCATTCTCATCATCTTTGTCTAAGTGTTTCGTCATACGATTGGCAATGAGTTCATTGCGAACTACTTTCTGCAAATCCTTTAGCAAATCAGACTTGTACTTGAGGGCCATCGCCATGGAACCCATGTCACTCACCTGATTGTCGGGGGTGATATCGGTGCGATCAGGCATGGAACCTGAACTGGGATCATACGAATCGGGATCATCGGGGTCATCTGATGGGCGGCGGTGAGGTTTGCGTTTTGGCTCAGGCGTAGGGTCAGGAATGGCGCTATCTGCCGACCAGATCACTTCTCCACTTCCATTTCCTGCTCGAACCGTTAATGAGCCATCGGCTGCCAACACCAAACGATATTTGCCAGCCTGATCCCCATCAGCACGATAACTATTCGAGCTCCATACTGGCTTTTTCTGATTATTGGATTTATCAAGTATCAGCAAATTACCATACTTTGTAAGGAATAAGGTATAGGGGCCATTTAGTCCTTTGTCTTTTGCCTTTGCAATAATTTTATCAGGAATATCTGGGACCATGGATTGCATCTTGAGAATACCATCGTGTTGCAACATGACCTTAAAGTTACCTAACACAGATTCTAATAGCGAAGAGCATTTTCCTACCTTGCATTCATTTGTTTTAGTATTAACAATGGATGGCTTTCCTGTGTTAGTCGACCACACTATGGTACCATCACGGTCTTTAACAACTAGATTGCCATCATCTTGAAGAACCAATTTAAACGGGCTCTTGCGCGGATTCTTAGCAATTTCGGCCTTCCAAACAGTGGATTGATCGATTGTGTTATACAAACCAAATTCTCCTGTAAGAGCATTTAATCCAGCCTGGTATATATTCGATCTTGACTTAGGATCAGATGATGAAGCAGGCGCCGTGTGTGGTTGTCTCCATAACATTGTATCATTGCTTACATCCTTCAATTCAAGTGTACCATTGATGGTTGTCATGAGTGTATATAAGCCATTCTCGCTTGCCAGCATCTTCGGGCAAAGTGCAGAACATTCTGATATTTTTGGTTTTGTAATATCCTCAAAGCACTCCTTGTTTGTGTAATATGATAAAGCAATCACTGCGACAAGCACAATGATAAGGCCAACCAATGTTAGTTTAATAATCATCTCTACTATAACAGGTGCATTTTGATCCTTTTTCTAATAAAATTTGACGAATCCGAATAGAATGGGATAATAAAGACATGTTGGCCTCACGATTTACACAGGATGCGGTCGTAGAAATTGGTGTAGATGAAGCCGGACGAGGATCCTTTTGGGGGCCTCTGGTAGCGGGTGCCGTGATTATCCCTCCCGAATCCGAGTGGACGGATCTTCAACGGGACATCCTCCTACAAATGCGTGATTCCAAGAAGATTAGCCCTAAGAAACGGGCTATTTTAGCAAAAGTGCTTCGCGAGCTTCTGCCTCTATGCGGTGTTGGTGTCGTTGGTGCCGAGGAGATCAATGAAAAGGGGATTACCTGGGCGAACCAGGAGGCATTTCGACGAGCCATTGGGGCTTTGCCTGTTATTGCTGGTGATTGTCGCGTATTACTGGATGGTGTCCTTTCTATCGATAAATGGATAGGACAACAAGAAACCATTATTGAGGGTGATAACAAGTATATTGCCATTGCAGCGGCATCCATCCTGGCAAAGGTGACTCACGATCAATGGATTGAAGACTACTGTGCTGCGCATCCGGAATGCAATGAACGATACGATCTGGTGCGGTCTAATGGATATGGAACGGCAAAACATCGAGAGGGGATAAAAACCTATGGAGGTCACGAACTACATAGATCTTTATATATACAACACTGGCTACCTGGTTCAACACGAGTAGCTAAATCAACTAAAAAAGGAGAACCGTGTCTCATCCGCTTTTCACAAGTATAAACGAATTTACTGATGGTTCTGCTTCTGCTGCTGCTGCTGCTTCTGCTGCTGCTTCTGCTGCTGCGACTGGCTGCCACCACGACGACGGGTGCTGCGGCGAGCGTGGCGAGAGTGACGACGAGTGGACTTCTTGGCGGCGGATTTGCGACGGTGGGTACGGTGACGACGGGCCATATTTATATTACTACCGCAGATTATTTTTTACGCAAATCGGATGAAATCTGCCCTTCGGGCAGATACCCGTAGAGATTGTCTTTTTGCCAATACGACTTAAAAGATCGGGTAGCATCAACGGATAGATGCCTGCACCCCTGTCGGTAACTATTATCTATAATAAAGCGAACCCGTATGGTCTACAAGAAGATGTAGCGATTATTGAACGCCTTATCAAGTCTGCAACACTCGGATACCAGAAGCCGAAAATAATTGATATGCGTGAGCCGCCCTCCCATTCAGACATTCAATTTCATCTGGAGATCCCCGTATTTAGTGCCATTCCGTGGGCGCATACCAATGTCATGCTGGTGAATCCGGAACAATGGTCTTATGCCTATGATGCCTATGTCCATGCCTTTGACGCTCTCCTGTTTCGTGATCCTGAATCAGCGGAGACTTTCCGTGTTGATCTGGAGAAGAAGGGAATCTCAGCACAGAATATTTATGTTCTCCCATGGTGTGCATCGTGGACCAGTCCCGCGAAGTCAGCGGTTGAAAATCATGAGAAAGGATTTGTCTGTTTCTTGGGCGCCTCCACCAGCAAATATGAGTATGTGAAGGCGCTTTTGCCTCATTGGCGTTCAACCGATCCGAAGCTAACCATTTATACCAGTCGTAATGATTTTGCCATCTCGTTGAATCTAACTGGACTACCTCTTTCTGTTAGTGTAGTATGCCAGGATTTGCTACCCGATGTGCGCCAGCGATTCATGTTACACTACCCAGGACATCTGATTGTGAGCCAGGGTGAGGCATTTGGCTATGCAGCGGCCAATGCAGAAGCTGTGGGTGCGTTCTCTATCATGAATGCTCTCCCTGCCTTTCGCACACAGTATGCAGCTTCAACGGGAATTGCCTGGTTGTCGAATGATACGGAGCCTTCCACCAAGGTGCGATATTCAGTGGCACGCCCAACAACAGGAGTACGTGAAGAACTGGAGGCGGCCTTTGCTGCCTTTCGTGCGGCGCCATTGGAGGCGATTCAGGCTGCGCGCCGATTGATCGCCCAGGGTCGCTTTGCTCAATTGGAGATCGCTGCCGCCCCGCTTTTTCGCCAGCTTCAGGCATGCGTTCTGTCGCGCCGTCCTTCACGTGGTGTTGTTCATTGTCCGCCCATTTTGACCGTAGAGGATTGCCCGCCCATTTCAATTGTTACACCGACTTATCATCGCAAGCAGTTGATTGAGATCGCCTTTCATAATCTACTATCAACGGATTATCCTAAGAATAAGATCGAGTGGATTGTGATCGAGGACAATGAGAAGAAGTCGCATTGGGCGGGAGAAAGCATTATTAATTTTCAGATTCAGGTCCCTTCGATTCAAATGAAATACATTCCGATAGAAGGGCATATGACGATTGGTGAAAAACGCAATTTGGCAATCGAACAGGCGTCCCATGATATTATTTTGTTTATGGATGATGATGATCACTATCCGTCTACTTCCTTTCGTCGTCGTGTGGCATGGCTTACGAAAGGTAGTAAGCGTGGCCAAACAGGTGAGGCAAAGATTGCCTGCTGCACGACTCTGGCGCTCTATGATTTGAAGACAGGGATTAGTGCAGTCAATGTCCCACCCTATGATATTCCGTTCTCACAGCGCATTTCGGAGGCAACACTAACCTTTTATAAATCGGCATGGGAGGAGCGCAAGTTTCCGCAGGTTTCCATTGCGGAGGGTGAGTCGTGGATCGAGGGACGAGAAGATCAGGTCATTGAAATGCCCCCGCAGCATATTATTGTAGCCTTTTCGCATGGAGCCAATCAGTCTAGCCGTCGTATCCCGCCAACGGATCAGAAGCCGTCGTGTTTCTGGGGATTTCCAAAGGAGTTCCTAATCTTTATTCACGGACTCGCTGGCGTAGAGATCGTGTAGAGGCGCGAATACGACGGGTGATACGACCGCCTCTTTTTGGCGGCAATGCATTGCCTCTTTTAGGTTTCTCTATAGGGTCACTTTGTACTGATCCGACTGGTACGGGTGCGAATGCGGATGCTTGAAATGCAAATGCAGGCGCTGATCCTGTGGACTGGCCTGTACTTGACAAAAATACAGATGGTGTACCCTTTTCTGCTGCATTTATTTTTTTTTGTGTCGCATCTACTTGTTTCTTTAATGTTTTTATTTGATCGATAGATGCAAGATGTTCATCCATATTTTTAACCTGTGCTTGTAATTGCTCCAGCTGATCTCTCCAGTTTGGTTTTTTTGGCAGCAATGTATCCATCTTTCCACTTACCGCTTGAGCCGCATGTTGCGCTTTCTTCTGCACTGCATCAAATGCACTGGACATCAATCCAGTAAATCTGGTAACATCAGGCATGTTCATCAACGGCCCTGGAGGCAATGCATAGGTGGCGATGTCAGGTACAGTCGCTAATAATTTTGTAAGATCGGCACCTAATGTTGATTTAACATCTTCAGGGGGATCAATTACTAATTCAATGACATGATCAACAAGTGATTTTGTTTCTTTTTCACAATTTGGAGCAGGAAGCAATCCCATTATTCCTAAGAGTGATTTAGAGATGGCTACACCTGTAATGGGAAGAGCATTTGAATGTTGATCGGCGGCCATTGTAGATCTCATCATTGCATTTTCCTTATCTTCTTCCTTCTTTAATTCCTCCGCTAATTTCTTATGAAAGGCAACCATTTTTGTGGTGCATTTTGCCTCGATCATATAGGATTGAAATTCTGTTAAATCTCCCCAGCTATATTGATTAAAATAAATAGCGTATCTGGGATTAGTTGGGTCAAAAACATATTTATATTGTCGTTGTCGTCCAGCATCACTAAAAAACGCTGTTAACAGCTCATTATTTTTATTAATGATATCAATATTTTTAATAAAGACTTGACGAATCTCGGCGGGTGCTACCGTCTGAAAAATGTTTAATGCCATTCCAAATACGATGCTTCGTCCCAATTCGGTTACATCATCAAGCATCGCATGATTCATTGCCGTTGGAATGGTTTGAAAGATGTAGACAAACACTTTAAATACTTGACCGATCCACAAGGATTTTGTTCCAAAATAACCCATAAATGAAGTAATGCCTCGTTTCCATTCTCCTCGTGCCACCTCCATCGCTGATACAATCACGGATAGAATTTCGGCACCTCTCTCCCATCCTACCATGGAGCTTATCATACGAATGACATCAAATAATGTAACAATGGATGTTGTAATAAAGCGCAAGGGCACATTAACAGCAGGTGGACCTACATACACAGTTACATCACCATTTGGATCTCGATTTGCCTGCTGTTCCTTTTGTCGTAGAATATCAACTTGAGTGCCTCCATACATTATCACATTGTGCTGACCCATATAGGTCATATTTTTTGTTAACTGTTGCTGTATTTTCTTAACAAACTCTTCTGCTCCACCATGCTGCTCTGAATGTGGCAGGGGTTCTCTATTAAAAAAAGCACGAATATAGGGTACATAGGGGTCCAGCATTTCTTTAAATTGCACCTGTTCCTGAGAAGTAAGTAAGGGTTTTCCTGAAGCAGTGGCCGTCGACCAATCAGATACGGATGGATCCAATATATGATTTACCAGTGTGGACATGGCGCCTGCCGACTGCGCCAGATTCGTTAAAAAATCGGGTCGAGACATGAGCTGATCCATTTGTCGTTTATAGTGGTCCCATTGCTGAAGAGAATGGCGACTCATCCCTACTTTATTTGTTTTATTTTATAGGGCCTGTTTACATCATGACCGGGCCTTACGAGTCGGCATGCCTTACGAGTCGGCATGCCTTACGAGTCGGCATGCCTTACGAGTCGGCATGCCTTACGAGTCGGCATGCCTTACAAGTCGGCTTACGAACTACACATTGTACACTCCTCCTCTCCCGAATTCTTTCGCAGAAGGCGCTGTTGTTCCGACCGAGC
>Ga0247723_1000785_pt1 | contig 20294 bp, 24 predicted proteins | sample MSEWelMarce5H_FC_FD_189079 | JGI IMG/M metagenome (GOLD analysis project Ga0247723, IMG submission 189079) | Subsurface sediment microbial communities from gas well in West Virginia, United States - MSEEL Well Study Marcellus 5H_FC | ecosystem: Environmental > Terrestrial > Deep subsurface >... | reverse complement strand
TTGTATATTAATACTAACGCGGGCACAAGCACATTCACAAGTGTAGAAAACGACGCACGAGAAGTTCTTGGCTATCGGTTTGATGTAGCATATGCGTCCCGTCAAGAGTTTAGCGAAATTGTAAATCTCACATATACAACGGGGATTACATTTCGGTTAGACAATTTACAGACAACGAACAGAGATGCCTCATCAGGTGGCGGAAGCACCAGTCTCGCACGCATTCCTATCACAACCCCCGCATACACGATTTTACAGTTTTTCAATAATCAACCGTTTTATACCACATTGAAAAATAAAGTAATTAACCAAATCTCGGTCTCGCTGATAGACGACTTTGGTAATCTGTTGAATTTGAACGGCACACCCAATTGGTTCGTTACTTTGAGGATAGATTACAAAATGCCCGAAGAATTGGTAAGTGGTAGAACCCAAATTCAGGGGTTAAGAAGTCAAGCGACGCAACCGTATGAGGAGGAGCAGCAGAGACTTTTGAAGGAAGCAATGACATCGGCAGACACTGCTCCACCCGAGTATCAAACACCGTTTGCGCCAATTAAGCGAATTACGAAACCCGATTATATACAAATGGCGATGGAACGCCGACTAGCAAGAATGGAAGATATGGGAATGGAACGCCCGCTTGTATTACAGAAGAAGATTAGAAAGAAAAAATAATTATATCTCGTGATATAATATAATGGGTCTTAAAGAGCAATTTCAGCGTTTCGGTCAAAAGGTCGGTTCGGGTATTCAAAGGTTCGGGCAGCAGGCGGGCAGGGATTTAAAGTCCGCTGGCGCATTCGTTAGGGACAAGGCGCTGCCCGTTATTGAGAATGTTGCGGGTAAGGTGGGTGCGGGTCTTACCAAATACGGTGTGCCGATCGCTGCCGCTGTCGCCCCTGAGTTCCTGCCCGCCGTTGCTGCTGCGGGTGCGCTTGCGTCTCGTGTCGGCGCTGCTGCGGGCACAGGACGCGCACTAATAAAAGCGGGTGAGAATGTGGTAGGCGCAGTCCAGTCGGGTAAAACGGGACGGATTGCGGCGGCAGGTTTAGAAGGGGCACGGGCATTGCGACGGGCAGGAATGAAGGGCGTATAAAAAAATATTAGTCTAATATATAAATGAGAAGTGTCAATACATACCAACAGACATTCTGGGGATTTGATGCGAGGTCTTGGTCGTTTCAATTTAATCGTGTTTATAAGAGGAGACCCGAGAACAAGTTAATAATTAGGGTAATTCAAAGTATAGCAGGGATATCTACTGAAACGGCAGATGACCCGATCATTATTAGTTTAACCAATGGAGCAGAGATTACTGGAAAGTGTAATCAGTATTATAATAACGGTAATCTTCCAGGCGGGCAAGCAACAACAGATAATCCGTTTGTTTTAGGAATAGTTGGTTCGGCGTTACACCCAGCAACAATGACTGGTTCGCCGATGATAATAGTCAATGATTTACCCTTGAACCAAATGACAATTAGTCTGCGTCATTTAGATACTTCCCAAGTGGGAGCATCGTCTAATTGCTTCGTTGTTTTTGAGATTGAGGAGATTGAGGAATAATAGTTTTAGTTAAAAAGAAAAGTGCTTAGAATTCTTTTCTTTTAGTAATATATAATGAGTGAAGTCGCGATAACCCCCTTGCTTGATGTTTCATCGTTCCGTTCTATGGGTTCTGCCGTTTCCCGCCGTGTTCTCGTTCAACCCGAGAACTTGACCTCTGTTACTCTTGGTAATGCGACCCAAGATGTCTATTTCGCCCTGCCATCTGGCAGATACAGTATGATTAACGGGCAGAATTCTTACCTGTTCTTTGATGCCCTTTTCACGATTACTACCGCTTCGGCACTTGGTGGTTTCTCTAACGGTTCTGGTTCGTCCGCCATTCGCTCGCTGGAACTCATCATTGGAAATCAGTCCGTTGAGTTGCTTGACCGTTACAACAACTTTGCGGCGTGCGTTGAGGATTTCCAGTCCAAGTCTCGCGATTTGACGATTGGAACTATTCTTGGTGGAAACAGTGGAACTTATATCAAGGTTGGCAGCGGCATTGAGACGACCCAGCGCTTCTGTGTCCCGATTTACTCGTCGGTGCTTGGAACTCTTGCTTCTCAGGTGTGCCCTGCCGTTGATGGTATCCGCCTGAAACTCACCTTTGAGACGCTTGCGATTGCGGGTCAGGAGAGTAATGACGGTGGTAGTTCAAAGGGGACGGCGGCGATTGCTGGGTGTGTGATTACCAATCTCAACTTGGCGATGGATTACCTTGATGTTGATCCTGTTATTCACTCTCAACTCATTCAGGAGAGTGGCGGCGTATTTAAGACCCACGGAACGGGTGTCGCAAATTTCCAGACCACCACGGCGGCGTCGTCGGTTTCTTCTATCTCGGTTCTTATCCCTGCTCGCTATTCCAGTGTCAAGTCTTACATTACCTCGTTCCGTGCTGCCGCCACCACTGGTGCTGATGCTGGTAAATTTAATTCTTTCGCTCGCTACAATCCTCGTATTAGGCAGTTCTCTTACCGCATTGATGGCAGGCAGTATCCTTCTATCCCGATTATCTGCCACAACGGAACGGTCAGTCTTGCGGGTGAGGTGTTTATGGAGTTGATTAAGTGCTTTGATGCCGCCAACGCTGTCACCTTTGACTGTGTTTTCAATCTCTCGCAGTATCTTGCTACTGGTTCTGCTTCTTATGACCCTCTCAATCAGGACAGTTTCTTGATTGGAGTTGATTTTGAGGAGGCGATGGGCGGAGGCAGGGCGGTTGTTTCTGGTAAGGACACGAACTCTAACAACACCTTCTTGGAGGCGCAGTTCCTTGATACGGATATGCCTGGTATGCTGATTGATACCTATGCGCTGTATGACAACATTTTGGAGTGTAATATGATGACTGGCGAGGTGTCCGTTAGCAAGTAAAATATTTACAGTATATATGCTAGCGTTCATTGTCGGGTTTGTGATTGCGTGGGTGAGTGAGATGATAAAGAAGAAATCATAATAAAAATCTATATTATTATTATGAATGACATTGATAAGATACTTGATAAGATACGGATTAACTCGGCGATTTTAGCAAACTACCATCGTAAGCGGTTTCTGGTGTTGAAAGCGAGGTTGAAATATTACCGAGTTCCAATCATCGTAATTTCCGCAGTCAATAGTGTCGGCGCTGTTTCATTACAGGATTTCATAGGGCAGACCTACATTTCATTAATTAATATGTTTCTCTCTCTCATAGTTGGTATCATTGGGTCATTAGAAATGTTTTTTAAAATCAGCGAGCAGATGACGACCGAAGACAATGGCAGCAGGGACTTCTATTTGCTATCGGTTGATATATACAAGTATTTAGCATTAGACCGTAAGAACCGAATTACAGAGGAGAAGGAATTTCTAAGTGAAAGTTGGACGAGATATACTAAATTGATTGAAACCAGTTATGTCCTGAAAAAGAAGGTGGAAGACAAATTAAGCGCTTTACCTGATAGTCCGCCGACGGAATTGTTTATAGATACTTCCAGTGAGGAAGACAATGGCAGTCCATAGTCGTTCCGTTGTTTCGGGGGGAAAAATGCGGTTTCAGCATATCTCTTATAGAACATTTCTGTTTCCGCATATTTCCCCCCATAATAACGGAAGATAAAATCTCTGCTTAATATAAATGGAAGAGTGGCAAGAAGAAGGTGTTATTCGGCGAAGGAGAGGCGCAATTGATAAATCACCAATAATCTCTGCGAAAAGAGAACTGACTGCTGATGAGAAATACGCAAATACATTAGCAGCACGCAGGTATGGTTTAAAGGACGATACGGAAGCACAACAGGCATACAAGGAAACCGTTGGCAGGCAGAACCTTAATATAAATAATCCACTTACATACAAGATGATGAACGATGGATTAGGAAGGGATAAGAGCGCAGTGGTATTTAAGAATTATCAACCGCCGACGCCGAGACCATTTGACAGAACCCCATTGACGGAAGATGGTAAATACAGGGACGACAGGGCGATCGCTGAGGACATAGCGTCAGGGGTGCGAAGCAGGAGATACGACAAGGCATTGGCAGACAAGACGAGAGACCGAATGATCCAACTAATGTCGGGAGTAGATGTTGAACCGAAAATGACCCCCGCGAGAGCACAGTTGGCACAGGATAAGGTGGCGAGGGCAGTGTTCCTCCGCAAAGTATTTTCAAGGATTACTCCAAATGATGAGAGGCGACGCATTGGAAGGGACACGACAGTTGAAGAACTGGCAGACAAATATGGAATAAAATAAAATATACTGATATTATAAGCAGATGAAAATAGAAGAAGACGGTGAAAGTAATTTAGTAATCAAACCGACAAAGCAAACGATAGATGATAAACTTGGTGTGCCTGAACCGTTCTTGAATAAATGCGGTGTATATGTAGTTAGCGGTGGAATGGGGTCGGGTAAGAGTTCCTTCTTGAATAGTGTTATGACGGCAAATGGTAACGGACGAGTATATAAGCACATCTTCAACAAAGTCTTTTACAGCACACCGCAGGAAGTCTTTGATAGCGAGGAGAACCACCCATTTAAGAAACACAACAAGAGCAGGTTATTCTTTGATTTAAGCAACAAGACATTTGAGAGTATCGTAGAGCAGGCGATCGCAGAGAAGGACGACGGCGGAAACAGTATGTTAATCCTGGACGATTGGAGCGAGCAACTGAAAGACCGACGAGTGGAACTGTGGTTGAAACGCCTGATACACAAACACCGTCATTACAAGTTGAATATAATGATTTCGCTTCTCACATTGAAATCGCTGCCGAGAGCATTACGCGCATTGGTGGATTGCTATGTGATATTCAAACCGAAGTCGTTGATAGAGATGGGTAATTTTAGCGAAGAAGTATTCGCAATGGAAAAGAAGGATTTACAGGTTCTCTTTGATTATGTGTTTGACGAACCGTATAACTTTTTGTTTTACAATCAGCGGGACAATGCCTACTACCGAAATTTCACACGGTTAAAATTAAAATATGATGAGAATATATAATGCCGAAGAAAACTCGCATTCGTTCCACGAAGCAAAAGAAGAGTGCCTTACAGAGACAGAAGCAGTCGCAAGATGTTAAGCAGTCGGTAAGGGTGGTGGTAAATTTACAAGACAAACGAAAGAGGCGACGCCCCGCAAGGAAAGCAGCAAACGCAGCGCCGTTTCGTGGCGAACCGATTGGTGGTATTAGTCGGGGGTTCTCTACGCCTGCTGTTATTGTGAGCGGTAATATTAGCGACGACCAGCGGAAGGCGATTATGGCGGACGGCGCGAGGCAGTTGGCATTGGAACGCCAAGCGCAGGAACTCAACAGTGCGAGGGAGGAAGCAATTGAGAATGACCGAGATCGTCCGTTTCTTCCATATGGCGGGACTAAGAGTGAAAGCAATTACTCGGTCGCCGCATCGCAGAGACCGCAGAGTGAGAAAGAATCAATATGGACTGTCCCTGTTGGTTTTGATGCCGCGCCAGAAGTAAAAGAAAAGATGAGGAGGGGAAGGAAACCTGACACGAGTGAGGTTAGGTTAGCGAGGCGGTTCAAGACATTCAAGGAGAAAGGTATTACTAAAAGCACCTTTATTGATTTAACTGATGATGAGAGGGCAGAGTTAAATGATATGATAGCGCAATACAAACTGCGAAACCCAATTAAAACTTTACAGAAGACTGGCAGTAAAAAGATAAGCGACCTCGGTATGGTGGCAGAGGCGAGCAGTGGAAGCGACAGTGGGTTCAACACCCCAGGAAGAACATATGATGCTAATGCTGACAATACGGAAACATCACGAAACAGCACTCCTGCTCGCAAAGAACCCCCTTTCAATCCGTTGGCGGGTATGCCTGGTGCGCCAGCAGTCTATCAACCGTTCATCAATCCGTTCGCAAAGTAATCCGTTATTTTTGGGGGAAAAATGCGTTTTCAGCATATTCCTTATAGAACAATTCTGTTTCCGCCTTTTTCCCCCCCAAAAGATTTAGTAATAAAATATAGATATAGAATTATTATATATATGTATATTATAAGATGCCCCGTCCCAAAGCGCAGAATACCGACACGGTGTTTATGACAAAGTTGAATGAGAAGTTGCTGGCGAAAGGTCTGTCCGCTGGTAGTGCCACTCTCTACATAATCAAGTTGAAGAAACTCAACGGTGACAAACCATATACCTCGCTTGCGTTCCTGAAAGATACAAAGTCGGTCAAGGCAAAGTTAGATGAAATCGCGAACATCAATACTCGCAAAAGTTATACCACCGCGATCGTCAGTATTCTCAACAATGCGGAGAGTAAGCAATACAACACGGTCAATGTGTTCTACAAGGCGTTGCTGAATAGTGAGAAGATGACATATGATAAGATGAACCATAATGAGAAGAGTGATACACAGAAGGAGAACTGGATTGAATGGGAAGAGGTATTGAAAATCTATAATGAATTACAGGAGCGCGTGGATAAGATTACGCAGAACGATATGCCGCAGCGTGATGCCAAGCAAGACCTCACCGACCATTTGATTTTGTCGCTGTATGTTCTCTCTCCGCCTCGCCGCAATCAGGATTACTATTTGATGAAACTGGATACGGGTAAGAAGGACGGTGAGGAATTCAATTACTATCGCCCTGCCGAGGATAAGTTCGTTTTCAACAAATACAAGACCAAGAAGAATTACGGTGTGGAGACGATTGCTGTTAATTCTCAGTTGCGTAAGGTGCTTGATAATTACATAGAGTTATTTGGATTAGTAGATGGCGATTTCCTTTTATACAATGATCGCAATCGTGGTGGAGGAAATGCCATTACGAAAAGTTTGAACCGTGTATTCAAGCGCAAGGTCGCGGCGTCTATGTTGCGCCACATTTATCTCACAAGTAAATACGGTAATGTGAAAGATGAGATGGCGAGTGATGCGAAGGCGATGGGACATTCCGTCGCCCAACAGAAAGAATACATATTGACCGAGGGATAAACCCGATTTCATTATTATATCTAATAAATACTGGTATTTATTAGATTTCCTTATATATATCCATATTTCCGTATGTATTCAGGGATAAATATTAATATTTATCCTTATATGTATGTAAATATATATAAAAATATGAATATATCGGTATTATCCAGCATAATCCTGATATATTAATGAAATCAGGATTATCCTCGCATACAAACACAGATATAATAATATCCGTGCTTAGTATAGTAATGGATTTTTACCAGGGAACACCAAGTTTATCAATGACGGGTGGTAATACATTTACAGATATATCACAGGACATAGAGGAACTAAATGAGACGGTTGTATTTAAGGACGGAGCGCAGACCATAACAGGAGTTAAAACATTTACCGCCATTCCGCAGTGTAGTCTTACTCCATCAAGTCCAGACGATCTATCTAACAAAAGTTATGTAGATACCAAAGTATCTTTGGGTGGAGACGAAACTATAAATGATGTTAAAACATTTAGTCAGTTGCCACTGTGTTCCACCCTACCAACGCTCAACCAACAATTGGCGAATAAGCAATATGTAGATAATCATTTGATAGGGTCGTATGTTGATTTAACTACCAACCAAACGATTGGTGGAAATAAGACTTTCACCAACAGAGTAACAGGAAATGATGGTTGTTCCTTTTCTGCTAGTTTTGGAAATAGATTGACGACAATAAATAGCGGCAGCAGCGCAGCGAACATAATAGAAGCAGTTGGTCTTGCTGGTGAAAATAATATTTTAGCAAACGCTACTAATGGAATAAATCTTATATCTGCTACTGCCACAGGTGGAAGCAATATTATGCGAACAAATACAGGACAGAATATTATTGAGAATACTGGGGCAGGTTCTAATATAATTGCTACTTCAACAACTGGCGCTAACTACATACGCGTAGGAGGAACAGACAAAATAAGTATAACTAATAGTGTTACTACTATAAATAGTGCTTTAACTGTTACTAACAATGGCGCACCTGTTATGCGTTTGAATGGAGATAATATTTCTGGTCTTTATTTTGCTTTCCACCCAGAGGGAACTAGCAGACGAGCATATATGGGATTTCCTAATGGGGGAGTTGTAAATTTTGTAACGAGTAACGAATATACTAACGGGACAATTTCTAACATAATTAACGGTTCTAATAAAATGGAGATTTCAACAACTGGCACAGTTCTCACAAACGGAGGTCACAGAATAGTATCAACGGGTGGAGATAGTGAAATTGAAGGAACGAGAATTTACAATACATTTTATACAGGAGGTTTATTCAATGTTAGATTTTATAATGGTTCTTTCAGCGCTGCGAAATGTGAGATTACTCCCACTTCAACAACTCTAACAAATGATAGTAATACTATTACCACAACAACAGGCGCAAACACAATTAATTCCACTTCGGGAACTATTGTAATACAAACCAATAATATTAACTCCAATGGAGTATTAATCCAAAATACAAACACAGGAGCAGGTGGTGTTCGCATTGCGAGTGCTGGAACTAATGGGGTTGTTCTTACTGGTAGTATTGTGAATGCTGATGTTGATACAAACTTTCGTGTAAATATAAGCGCAAGTCTTCGTTTTGATATCAATACAAACGGGATCACGCAACTTACTAACACAACTTTAAATAGCACACACGTAACACATAATTTCATATCTGGTGGAAACAATAAAATGACACTTGGTAATACAGCAACCAGTTTAAGCAACAATAGTATGAGTTTATCTGCGTCATCAGGAAACTTTAATATAAATTGTTCGGCGACTACTGTCATAGATACCACAACTTTATTACAATTAAAGATTGGAGGAGTTCAAAAAATTGGGTGTAGCAGTGTATCAACTAGTTTGAATAATCAGGAAATTTATATTAATGCTTCTAACGCTTGCTATACTGAGGCAAATTCTAAGATTAGAATTTATAATCAAAGTGACCGAAACGAGTATCGTTTTAATCCTGCTGCGACTATTCCTTCCTCACAAGTATGGAGGTTATATGACAATGGAACGACGAATGTGCTTTATCTTTTACAAGGAACGAGTGCTCTCAATGGTGTTTATCTAGCAAATGGCGCTAATGGTTGGAGTGCTTGGAGTGACGAGCGCATCAAAAAGAATATTAAACCAATTGACACCGCATTGACAGACATACTCAACTTGAATCCAGTATTCTATAATTATAAAGGAGATGAGGACACACAAGCATTACGAGCAGGATTCATCGCACAGGAAGTCCAACAAGTTTATCCTGATTTAATTAACGAGAGTAATATGGATAGTGGTGATATCAAAAACTTGCTTGGATTGGATATGACTAATCTCGTGCCTTATCTTGTAAAAGCAATTCAAGACTTGAATAAGAAGATTGACGCACAGGCAGTAATTATAGATGAACTCACCAAACGCTTAGGTTAATCCGTTGTTCTTGGGGGAAATCGGCGGAAACAGAATTGTTCTATAAGGAATATGCTGAAACCGCATTTTTCCCCCAGAAACAACGGAAGCGCCTCATAATCAATATTAAAACGATATATAGAGAAATCCGTATTATCCCTAATGAGCGACACCATCAACAAGCAGCATATCGTAATCCTGTTTATGGTAGTGTCTTATACCCAGAACCTCCACAAGGACTTTGCTGAGGAGTTGGAGCAGTGGCAATTCACCGACGCCGAGAAGAAGAAGATGAAGATGTATTTGCGCTTGGTAGGCACAGAAGGCAGGATTGATTGGGATACGCAAGACCGTATGCTGATCGCACAAGTCGTCTCTTATATTATTCACCAAGCAGTCGTTCATAAGGAGAGGATTTGCCACACATTCAAATTGATTGATGACAACCTGATGAGCGAATGGAAGTCGGGGATTATGGATAAGGAGAAGTATATGAATTGTCGTAATAACAATTTCGTATGTAAAAAGATAATTGAGAAGTTGGAGGCGCTGCCTGACATCGGGCATTACCGCCTCGGGTTCTACGATTGGGAGAATGGCAGTGATAAGATTGAAGTCATTTATGGTTAGGAAAATAATAACAGTATATAATATAATCAATGACTGAACCTACAATGAAGGTTTTAGCGAGAGCAGCAGAGGCATCATATACGAAAGATAAAACGCCTTCGCCAGATTACGAGCGACGCCAGGATTTATCTACTGATGACATCAGTGTATATAAACATAAGATAGACCCCCACCACATAATAGCACACAGGGGAACAGACTTACATAGTGATACTGTCAGCAAGCAATTAGAAGCGGATTTTAATATAGCAATTGGTAATAAGAATGCTGATAAATTACATCGGGAACGCACCAAGCAGACCGAGGATATAGTTAAAAAAATCAAGAGCAGTAATCCAGACCATACTATACACTTAGCGGCACATTCCTTGGGCGGAAGCACAGCGCAACACGCTATGAGTAAATCCAAGATTGTCCGTGATAATGTGAAAACCCTTGATACATTCAACTCGGGCAGTTCCTTATTTGGTGGAAAAGGATTAACCCCCAACAGCAAAGCGTATAAGGACATTGCGAGTAAATCAAAACACCATCACATAAAGGGCGACACCATAAGTGAGAATGTCAGTGAGAATATGATTGGCAAGGTAATCAAGTATGAAAACAAAAGGAAACCCAGTATCGCAGAGCATATATTTACAATGGCGAAACCACTGCTATCTAAGTCTGCTCTTGGTAAGGGTATAGCATTTGTGGGTGATAAGATTTTAAACACCTTATCAAGTCACTCATTACGCAACTTTACAAAATAAATAGAATTTATTTTCTAACCATTTTACAATGATTAGAAAACAACTCGGCGGAACTGAGATTATTCTTATTCCACCGAAATTTGAAGATAGTGAATTACCGAAGTATGTTGGGACATTCCTCCAACCGAGTATGATTGATATTATCATAGACCAGAATGCCGATGTATATTCCACCGATGGAACTCTCCTCGCAAAGTTTAGGAAGGGCAGTATTGACCCCGACCACCAAGACCTATTCTATAATGCTATTATCAAACACGCCAACAAACCAACTGCCTGCCGTGGCACTGCCACAGCATCTTCCAAGTCAGTAATCAATGGTGTCAAGGTAAGCGACTGCGAACGCCTGCGAAACAATGTCCGTGTCAAGAGTAACATCTTTGGTTACTTTGACAAGTTCTCTCCCAAGCACAAACACAAGATGACCCAAGCAGGAAAGCGCCTTTCACCCGAAGTCCGTATCTGCGCTTGGAACGAACAGAACCCCGATGATTACTTGAAGACCCTGCCGTTCCTGAATGAGATTGATCGCCAGTATGAGCGCCTTGTCCCCGACGCATATGCCAAGCAAAAGGAGAAGGCAGACGAACTCGTGATGCGTGTTGATAAGACCGCCTTCACCACAATTACGACCAATGTCAATTTTCAAACCGCATTACATTACGACAGGGGCGACGACCCCGATGGGTTCGGTAATCTCGCTGTTATCCAGCGGGGTAATTACAAGGGCGGCGAGACTTGCTTCGTCCAATATGGTGTCGGGTTCAATGTCAGGAGTGGCGATGTCCTCTTTATGAATACTCATCGCTTACACGGTAATCTGCCGCTCTACTTGGAAGAGAACGCGGTGCGCTTGTCCGTCGTGTGCTATCTGCGACTGAACTTGTGGAAGCGCACCCGAAATTGGACGCAGGAACAGGCAGACGCCTTTATAGCAGAACTCCGCTCGTTTAGCAAAAATAAAAGTATCGCTGTATGATAATGGATTATGTTATCGCTATTCCTTCGTATCGCCGTCCAAGTCTATTACGAGACAAGACGCTTACTATGCTCCGCAATAAGGGTATTCCGCGCGAGCGGATTTTCGTCTTTGTCGCCAATCAGGAAGAGCATCTTGCTTACCAGTTGATTGACCCCGACCTGTATAACGAGTTGCTCGTCGGTGTGGAAGGATTGGTCTATCAGCGCCAATTCATTACCGACCACTATCCCGAAGGCACACACATTATCCAAATTGACGACGATGTCAGTGATGTGGATTTGTCCGCTGGCGGCGCTTCCAAGTTCAAGGACTTCTCTCTGGACGAGTTCTTCCGCTTTGCTTTTGAAGACATCAAAGAGAGAAACGCATTCATCTGGGGTGTCTATCCTGTGTATAATCCATTCTTTCGTAACAAGAACAAGGAGACGACAGATTACCTGACCTTTGTCATCGGGACGCTCTTTGGATACATCAATCGCCACGACACCGACTTACATCTATCCATCGCACAGAAACACGGCGGGAACAAGGAAGATGTGGAACGCAGTATTCTCTTCTTCTTGAAGGACGGTAAGACGATCCGTTATAACAAGGTCGGTATAGTTACCAAATATTACGGTGTCAGCGGCGGACTTGGTAATTTCAAGAACCGACTTACGCCGATGCTGGAAGCGTCGCAGGAACTCCAAGACCGCTACGGTGAGATGGGACGCATCAAGACCCGCAAGACGGGTATGACTGAATTTGTGTTGAAGTGGAAATGTTCCGCCCCTTGTGTTTGACACAAACACAAATCTCAAAAAATTGATTCTAAAAGTAAAGTTTTTCAAAGACGAACAAACAAGAACCCGACAAACAAAGAAAATGAATACTGCGATTGTGATGGATATGATGGAGGCGGCAGAGGATACCATCAAGAAGGTAGATGAGGAGATTAAAGAGCAAGAGGAATACAAGTTCCACGCGCTTATGGCGCTCTCCTCTACCAAGTGCGACCAGTTGGATTACGGCATTGATATGCTGAACCACCTGTTGAATACTAACAAGGTAGAGAAGATGCTCGCTGTCGCCATCACCAAGCACAACTTCAAACTCGTGACCCCGATCAGGGAGAAGTATAGGGCGTTGGCAGACGCTATGATGGAGCATATGGAGATTGGAATTGAGAAGAACTACATTACGGAGGACACTTATATCCAGAACGCCAACACATTGAAGAAGGTTATCAAGTGGATTGACGAGGGTATCGCTTTGCTCCGTGTTGTTGGTAAATTACCGTAAAAAGTTAGTAAAATTACCGTAAAACAAAAAAAATTGAGTTCGTTTTATAAGTATTAGAAATGGTAAATTAGTAATAAACAAGTAAAATAAAATGGGAAGAGGAAGAGAGGCAATTCAGTTGGGCGGACAGAGGAGGACTATCCTCTGCCCTTGCGGACACCACATACAGGGACACCCCACCCAATTATCACTCAAACTGCGCCTTCACAGGAAGGTGTGCGACCAGTTGGGTATTGTTGTGCCCGAGTATAATCAGCAGCAGGCGAATGCGAATGGGTGGGGCGGTGTCGCAGGTGGTAAGGTTGTCAAGATGGAGGCGAGCGTGTTTAGTGAGGGCGTGGCACTTGGCACTATAAGTGTCAATTCCGCCTACGAAGAATTAAAAAATTGAATTGATTTAGGGAAATTAAAATAGGTATATACACAAAGATGGTTGAGATTGAATGCGAGGAGAACAAGTATAATGACGCGTGGTTTGAGAATAGCAGGGAGGAAATCATTACGGCGTATCGTGCGGCGATGAAGGCGGGCGGTATGGGGTTCTCATTGAAGTTTGCTGACGGGGATTACGAGATAGAGTGTGAAGAGGATATTCACAGGTTTATTGATATGTATAAGCAAAGGAAGAGGGAACTGGTATATAAGAAAAAATGCGAGGCGATAGACAAACAATATTCTAACTAATATATAATAAATGGGAACACTATTTTTTTTGGAATTTCAAGATTTAATTGTTATATGTTTTTTATGGTATGTATTAACGAACTTGGTTGATTAAGTTCCAAGCAACGGTCTTACTCATCTTCATCTCATTGTCACGCGGGAAGACGACCTTCTCGTCCATATAGTCCCTGCTGACAATCCCCGCCAACTCCACATACCCTTTGAGCGTGTCAGGGCAGAACTTACCGTTCTTGATGTAATAGATGTTGGAGGTGTCCTGCCACATATACATATTATTACAGATTTTAAGCATCTGGTCGTGATACTTCTCGTTTTTGGTGATCTCGGCAGCGGAAAGCATTTTGGTGTTACTTGGTAATTACTTATTTACCATCTGTAAATATTCCAAAAAGAATTCAATTTTTTGTAAAAATTACCAAGTAAGTAGGTAATTTTTACCAACTCGGGCGTAAATAAAAAAATTGAGTTGTGTTTGTGTTTTGTGTCAGGATCTCAAAAAATTGATTTGGTTTAGTAACTTTTTCAAAGACGAACAAAAACCCGACACATTTAGGAAAAAATTGATTTAGATATATTTATTATCTCAACCTATAAAAACGATGACGCACCTCCGCACACTCAAACTCTGGAAGCAGGAATGGACTGGCAACAAGGCAACGGAAGGCGTTGAGACGAAAGACCGAGCGGAGGCGACGGTAATCCGCGACTGCCCCGCCGACAGCGTCGTCATCTTGTCCCACACCGAGAAGAACGGCAGGATTTGGACGGCAGTCAAACCGAACCGTCTCTTGGAACTCGTCTGCGAGAACCGCGGCATCTACGAGGTCATCACCAAGTTCCCGCACAAGGTGTATTTTGACATTGACAAGAAGGGGGCGGACGACCGCTATTTGGAGACAATTAAATTAATCATTCAAAAATATTTCATCGGTTGCGAGTTTGCGATCTCGGGCAGCATCACCCCCGAAAAGACTTCTTATCATATCATTCTGCCGAACTATGTCATTCACAACAAGGAGGAGCAACTCTATATGAAGCACTTGACGAAATACATCAAGGACAATGAGGACGACGGGTTTGACTGGGTGGTCTATCGCAAGGGTAATATGAAGTCCATCAATCAGGGTAAGAAGGACGGTCGCATTCAGGCAATCATAGAGAACCCCGATTTGAAGAAGCATATGATTAGTTGCTTCCTGCCCGACTATGCGCTGCCGTTCGCTGCCGCGCCGCCAGAGATTACAGAACTAATCCAAGAGGAGCGCGCCAAGGGTAACTTTGATGTAATGACGCTGCCAAAGTTGAACCTGGAAGTCCCCGAGGGCGTTGTCTGGTTAGACTTGGAGGCAGAGCAGGCGCTTCAACTCATTCCTGCCAAGGACTTGGAGCATCAGCACACCCGAATGGTCGCGCGGTTCTGTAAGACGGAAGGCATCTCGTTTGAGAAGTTCATCAAATGGAACTCGGGCAAGTGGGAGGCGCGAGGACATAGCAAAGCAAAGGTCAGCGAGAAAATCCAATATTGGAAGGGGGTTTGGAATGCCAAGTATCTCGCTGTTCCGTTTCCGTTGGAGAAACTCAAACAGACCTTCCTCAAACAGTTCTACAAGGACATTGCGAAAGACATACACTATTCGCGCTTTGAGAAGTCGTTTGCGCTGCCCGCCGACAAGACCGAGAAAATCGGGACGCTGTCGCAGGACGAGTTCGTCGGGACGGAAAAGTTCAGTATTTTCAACATTGGAATGGGCGGCGGCAAAACCGCGCAGACTTGCGACTTCCTTCGCTTTGAGACCGAGTTCTGTTGGATCGCCCCGAACAAGGCGCTCGCGCACAACACCTTCAATCGCTTGGAAGCAACTGGCATCGCCAACTTGAAGCACTATTCCAGAGAACCGACCAAAGACAAAGTCGCCAAGTCGCTGATGAATTATGACAAAATCATCATTGTCGCCAACTCGCTCCACTATCTCTTTGAGAAGCAATACAGGGTAATCGTCATTGACGAGATAGAAACGCTGATTGACAAGTGGTTCGGGAACTTTATGACGCACAAGGCAGAGAACTGGGCGGTCTTCCTCAACATCATTCGCAGGGCAGAAAAGGTCATTCTCTTGGACGCGTTCATCACCACCAAGACGCTCAACCTGATGAAGGCAATCTGCCCCAAGGCGGACTTCCGTATCTATGAGCGGGCAGAAGAACCGATGACCCGAGAAATCCACTATATTACCGACTTTGCGCTTTGTATTCGCAATCTCATTGACGACCTCAAAGCAGGTCTCAAAGTCTTCATCTTCTATCCATACAAGAACCAATCCAAATGTAATCAGGAGTGCGTTTCAATGGAGGCATTCTACAATATGCTGATGGCAGAGACGGGTAAGATGGGTCTCTTCTACAACAGCGACATTGATGAGAAGATCAAGGCGGGTCTGCGAGATGTCAATACAAGTTGGAAGGACTGTAATTTCGTCATGACCAATATGATGATAACTTGCGGGGTCAATTATGATGAGACCGACTTTGACAAGGAGTATCTCTTCATCACCAACTTCACATCTCCGCGCGACGCGACGCAAGTCTCTTATCGTCCAAGAACCCTTCAAACCAACCGAATTAATGTGTGCTTCGTCGGCAAGATGACACAGACGAATTCCTGGGAGGTGGATACCGAAGTCATCGCTGACCCCATCTATTCGGCGATGATTGACAGTATCCTGGTGGAGAAGAAATCGCCAATCCGCAAGACGCTCCAACTGTTCTTCGTCAAGGCGCGCTATTCGCAGCACACCAACAAGGAGAAAATCCAAGCGATCATCGGTAATCAAATCACAGAGATGCTTGACAAATACGGCGCGTCAGTCGGGTATAAGAATGTCGTTGATATTGACTTCTCTTATGCCGAGCACATCAAGCAGCGTATCTTCGCAGGCGAGGCGACGATGATTGAGAAGTTCTGCCTTCAAAAATTCTATTTCAAGAACCAGTTTGTGGAGGAAGCACACACCGTTGATTACACTCCTGTGGAAGAGGAGTGGGAGGGCGACCCGACCAATGCTCTGGAATATGCTTGGAACGACAATTACAACTACTACTTCCAGCAAGTCAAACGCGTCCTTGACAATCCAAACTCGGTCTTTGTTCGGTTGAAGGAACTCAATGGGTGGGCGTCGGTGTTCCCGCCTGATATACGCAAAGCAAAAGTCAGCGACGAAATCAAAACACAAATCTTCAAGGAGTTCAAATTCAAGTATGTCAATCCGCAATCCAAAATCCCCAAGATGCTGGAACAAGTGTATAACTCGTATTTTATGCGACAAATCGTCAAAGCAGAACACCAGCAGGAAACCAAGCACACAACCTATTTCGTCAATCGCGCAGGCGAACTCAAATATTTCTACGACTTTGTGGAACAATACAGGTTCATCGCAGAAACGACCGAAAGCGAATATGATGAACCCGCTTCGCCCTGTTCCGTTGCCGACGAGGTCAGCGAAGCAGCAGTCGCCAAGAAATGCCTCGGTTGTCGCCAGTATGTCTGTTCTTGTAATAAACTCGTCAAATATTTCAAAGCGGCGGAGTGTGCTTCTCCTGATATTTAAATCTCACTCTTGTATATATGCTCCTACGAACTTTTAGCAACCCCGCAGAGGCAAAACGCCGTGCGGAAGATTATCTTGGCAGCGACATTGAAATTCGTCCATCAACGAAGAAAGGTAAGAAGTATATGGTTAATAAACCAAACGGCGGGGTAGTCCATTTCGGGCAAATGGGTTACGAGGACTTTACGAAACACAAAGACCCTGAACGCAGGGACAACTATCTTAAACGCACAGCAAACATCAAGGGCAATTGGAAGAGCGATAAGTTCTCGCCCAACAACCTATCAAGGAATATTCTCTGGGGAGCGTAGGGAAATCCCTTTTTTCTATTTGGGGGGAAAAATGCGGAAAACAGACTTTCTCTATAAGATCATTTCTAATAACGCCGATTTCCCCCGAAATAGAATTGCCCGATTTAGGAATGGCATAAGGAAATCCGTTGTTTCTAAACGGGGGGAAAAATGCGGAAACAGAATTACTCTATAAGAACATTTCTAATAACGCCGATTTCCCCCGAAATAGAATTGCCTGATTTATTAATAGGGATAAAACGGATTTAGAAACACCTCCAATAATAGAGTATAATGACCGATTTGAATGTTGTTGCTACCAAGGTTGATGATATCCATATCCAGTTTGAGTGCCCTCGTTGTGTCTATCGTAAGAGACCAGTAATCCATTATCACGGGAGTTGCGGGCAGTTCCATAACAGGGTAGAGAATAGGGTAGCACACTGCGACCAATCAAGGATTAAGCATTACCCAGATGTAAATGGATTTAACATACACATCACAGATGCCACAGTTAGACCGAGAGGGAAAAGCAGGATTTACCCTACCCGCCAATCTCCACTAACAAATGAAATCCCCCTATAAATTAATTTAAGGATATTTTTCTATATCTCCTATATATAATGGGAGATACAGAGAGCGATTTAGGAGATTTAGAGATTGTAGGAGAGGACAGCGATTTAGGCGAAGTTGAGAAACCGAAGAAACGGGTAATGACCGAGTATCAAAAGGCGAACCTTGAAAAGGGTAGGTTAGTCAGGAAGCAGAGGGGTGAGGAGAAGCGTAAGGCGGAGGCGGAGGCGCTTGCGAAGGCAGTTGAGGAAAAGGCGGCAAAGGACAATGTTAAGATTACTAAGAAAGCGGACAAGATTGTCAGTTCGCTGAAAGTTGCTGAAAAGGAGGAGAAACCGAAATCCAAAGCGAGGAAGCAGGTAATTGTATTACAGAGCGACACGGAAAGCGATGAAGACCAGATTATCATTCGCAGGAGTAAAAAGAAGGTTAATGAGATTAGACCCGCTACGCCGCCTGAACCTGTCTATGAACCTGAACCCGAACCTACCTTTCGTAGATTGCGGAGGGTTTAGAGAACTAACAGATTTTCTCTCCGCTTAATATATAATGGGAATAAGTTTCAGCAAACCCAGTCAGGGGAAGATTTACATTGCGCCGAACACGGGAGATGGTATAGCGCCGAGGCGGCAGGCGAACCCAGTCGTTGATACGAGTTCGTATCAGTTGTCCGCGCTGGGTGTGCCGATGATGACACCAGCGCAGGAGGCGGAGGACAGGAGAATGGAGGCATTCCAGAAGCAGGTCAAGGCGAATAGGCAGAAGCAGGCGAAAGCAGAGCGCACTGCTGCGGGAGCGGTTGTGTCAAAGGCAGAACCCGCTAAGATGACGACCAAACCATACAAAGCGCCTGCTATGTTTGGCAGGAAAACCGCAAAAGTCGGTATGACGGGGATATAATGTTTTAGTAATATATAATGAGTGGCAGGGACGAAAGCGAGAGCACAGGCGACAAGTTTATGTCGGCAGCAAAAAAGAGGGGAGTGGTAGTTCCTCCGCCAAAACCACCGAAAACCTCGTTTGATGACAGGTTGAAATTCGCAGCAGAGAGAAGGAAGATTGCTTATGTAGCACCCGCACCTTTACCAAAAAGCGGTAAGACTGTCTATATTACGGGAGACACTATGGCAGGACAGAGGAAGGAAGACCCAGCGGAGGCGAGGTATGACTTTCAGGTAATGTTAGAGAAGAAGAACAAGTCGTTTGCGTCGGCAAAGAAAACGATGGACGAACTGATAAGAGAGCAGGAGAAAAGATATACTCCTGCGATCAACCAGACCAAACCGTTCATTGACAGGGTTAAGAGTATGTTTAGAAAATAATCTGTTGGTAATATATAATGCGAGCGACTATTGACAGGTATTCGTATATGGACGATGTCTATGACAAGGCGGGGAAGAATGGGTTTAAGAAGTTTATAAATTTGAATGACCGCTATACGCCATTGAAGGCGACCACGCCTGCTCTCCGTGATTGGTTGAATAAATACCCCGCACAAGACAATTACGATATGCGCCCGCAGAGGACGACGCACAATGCCCGTAAGTATGTGATTGTTTAATATTATCTAATGAATATATAAAGTATGAGCGACTTTATACATTCGGCATCAAAAGTATTCTTATCATCAAATGCTACTAATGCGACATCAAACGGAGGAAGTCCAGCGAGTTATACATTTTCAATTCAACCGCTTATCATATCAAATACCGATGAAAGTCAGTTCGTAATTGGTTTGGAAAGCGCTTCCATTCCGCTGTCGTTTTATGTAATCAATCCTACCAATCATAACTTCCGTTTAAATGATGTTACAATTACGATCGCAAATGGTAACTACACGATTTATAATCTGCTGACACAGTTGAACGACCAACTTCTTAACGCATCTTTTCCAGTAACGACTTATTTCGGGTATAATGTGAATTCCAATCGGTTGTATATTAATACTAACGCGGGCACAAGCACATTCACAAGTGTAGAAAACGACGCACGAGAAGTTCTTGGCTATCGGTTTGATGTAGCATATGCGTCCCGTCAAGAGTTTAGCGAAATTGTAAATC
>Ga0247723_1000783_pt1 | contig 20300 bp, 22 predicted proteins | sample MSEWelMarce5H_FC_FD_189079 | JGI IMG/M metagenome (GOLD analysis project Ga0247723, IMG submission 189079) | Subsurface sediment microbial communities from gas well in West Virginia, United States - MSEEL Well Study Marcellus 5H_FC | ecosystem: Environmental > Terrestrial > Deep subsurface >... | reverse complement strand
GTTGGTAGCCCAATTCCCAGAATATGAAATGCAACTTCTGGGCAGAGACGGCTATCGCCAAGACTTAAATGCAACGGTTGACTTTGTTCGTTATTACGATAAAGACCAATCATTAATTTATGTACCTAGTCGCAATAACCTAGTTCTATCCCAAGCGGTTAATCCACTTGGAAAGATGATGGTTGTTGTTGCTAGACGTCCATCTGTTGACGGTGAGATGCGTGGACAGTTTGATGATGTTCTAGGTATCCAACTGCTTCGTAATAGGTTCGCATTACTTGCGATGGAAGCAGCAGAGAAATCTGTTCAATCACCAATTGTTGTCCCACAGGATGTTCAAGAAATTGAGTTTGGTGGAGATTCAATCATCCGCACAAACAATCCAGGTGGTGTACGCCGTGTTGAATTGCCTATACCTAATGGTGCATTTACTGAACAAACATTACTGCAACAAGAGTTAAGAACTGGAACTCGTTATCCAGAATCACGTACTGGTAATCTTGATGCAAGCATCATTACTGGTCAGGGTGTTCAAGCACTTATGGGTGGTTTTGATACACAGGTTAAATCCGCTCAGGCTATCTTTGCTTCAGCACTTAAAGATGTTATTTCAATCTGCTTTGAGGTTGATGAGACATACTTTGACTTTGACAAGACAGTCCGTGGCGTAGATGCTGGTTCTCCATATAGCATTGATTACAAGCCTTCAAAAGATATTAAGAAGGATTACTCAGCCGATGTCCGTTATGGAATGTTGGCAGGACTTAATCCAGCACAGGGACTTATCTTTATGCTACAGGCATTAGGTGCTAAAATTATTTCTAAAGATATGGTTATGCGTGAACTACCATTTGGTATTAACGTAACCCAAGAGCAAGAGAAAATTGAAATTGAAGAAATGCGTAATTCTTTAATGGGTTCATTACAGGCTTACACACAGGCGATTCCACAAATTGCATCACAAGGTGGAGACCCAAGTGATATTGTTATGAAGATTGCTGACGTAATTAAAGCACGTCAAAAGGGGATAGCAATTGAGGACGCCATTGAGGAAATATTTAAACCCGAAGAATTACCTCCTGCTGGCGCACCTCAGGTTGAGCAAACGTCCCCTGCTCCCGCAGCACCAGTAGGAGGCCTCTCATCTCAACCAGAACAAGGCGGAGGACTACAAAGTCTTTTATCTAGTTTAAGTGCTGGTGGACAGGCTAGTGCAAGTGCAAGGACAGTTGTAAGACGATAAGTTAGAAGGGGACTATGACTGCCATTGTAGGTGTTCAGGGTAAAGGTTGGGCTGTCTTAGCAGCAGATTCAATGACTACATATATGGATAAACCATATGTAGCCAAAGGCTGTGACAAGATAGTTAAAGTTGGTGAGTATCTAGTTGCAGTAGCAGGTGATGCTATAGCGGGAGATATCCTTAATAACTTATGGCAACCACCTAAAGTAATTAAGACGCAAGACCCAGATAGATTTATGATGATTAGAGTATTGCCATCTATAAAGCAAACTCTAACCGAAGCAGGTTATGACCCAGCACCTAAGAATAAGAATGATGATGATTCAGGGTGGGATGCATTAATTTGTTTTAATGGAAAATTATTTCAAGTTAGTGATGATTATGGTTATATGCGAGATGATAGAGGTTTATACGGAATAGGCGCAGGTGGCGGATTAGCCCTTGGCGCATTATCAGTAATGGAATCAGAAACAAAGACACACGCTAAAGCATCAAGCGCTGCTAAGAAAGCAGTTAACATAGCAATTCAATATAATGTTTGGTGTGGCGGACCAGTTAATGTCAAAACACAATTTACTAAGTAGGAGGAAGTGTGGCACAACAAGGTGGATATAGAAGACCGACTAACCCAGCCCCAGTATCAGGCCCTGGCTCTCTTAGTCAACGCACTGATGGGGGACCAACACAAGCCGCAACCTACATCCCAGGATTACCATATGGGCAAGGACAACAAACCTACGACAACCAAGTAGCAGCACCTATGGCTGGCAATCCAGTTCCTAGAATGAATTTAAATATGGGTGGTATGGAAGATATTGTTTCAATTAATGAACCTACTCGCCGTGCTGCAGAGCCAATTACTAGTGGTATTGATTTAGGTGAGGGTCCAGGTTTTTCTTCATTAAGACTTCCATCTACAGAACCAACCTTGCTTTCAATTCTTAGCAATATTGCACAGTATGACCCAAGCGGAGACTCTGAGTTAATTTACAGAATGCTAGAAGATAGAGGCTACTAGTGGCTTATAAACCATTAAACCCTGTAGTAGCAGAGGTTAGCCCAAATTTTTATAAGGCTGCCGTAACCGCTAACTTACCACCTGAGCAACAGAAGATAATTGAGCAGATGTCTTTCACGCATCAAAAAGCAAAAAATCTTTTGAAGTTAAGTGAAGAGCAAGCAAGAAAACAATTTCTTGAATTAGACCCAATTGTTCAATCTAACATTAGATATCTTTTTCCTGACAAAAAAACTTTTGAAGCAGAACAAGGTTTAATTGGTAAGGCTACACAGGCTGTAAGTGGTGCAGCAACACGAGTATTCAAAGGAATAGCAAGCCCATTGCTTGCTGGCTTTGCTGCTGCAGATATGTATGGAAAAACAATCAATACCATACCTACAGTTTATCGCCAACTATCACAAGATAAACCATTCTCTAAGCAAGTTCTTAAAGATGGATACAATGGTAAAAATTCTTTTAAATGGGACAGAATTTCTGAGTTTGAAAAACAATATGGAAAAGGCGTAATATCTTTAATCACCTCTACCATAGATGGTAAAACACCAGGCGAAGCAATTGATGATTACGGCAAGGTAGATGCTGAGATTCTTGATGCTATTAAATTCTATAATGATGAGCCACAAAAGTTTAATAAAATTCTAGAAGAAGTAAAAATAAATGCTCAGATATCTCCAGGAAGAGATGCTGCGGGCAGAGCAATCCAAGACCGTGTTAATAATAAAATTGATACAGTTCCAGAAAAGTTATTAAAAACTTTAGGAATTGATATGTCAACTCCAGAAGGTGTGCTCAAGGCGCAAAAAGTAGTTTCTGGACCAATTGACGCTTTATATCAAATAGGAATTGACCCAATGTCTTGGGCTGGCGTAGGTACTGCTATAAAGGCAGTAACAAAAGGAATTGAAGGAGTCAAGGCTAAACCTTCAGAGGCATTAAGATTTATTGGTCTTAAGAGTCGTGGAGAAAAACTTAAGGACAAGTATCAGTTCTTAGCAGAACGTGGTGACGTTACTGCTGGTATGGACTTTGTATTTAGACAACCAGATGTAATTAAACTTTGGGATGAAGAACTAGGTCCTGTAGTTAGAAACTTTGCCAATGCTAAGACATCTCAAGAAAAAGCAGATGTTTACCGTGCTGTTAAAAGCCAGTACCCAGAATGGGCTAATACTGAAATATTAGTTGGTCTAGCAAAAGCAAAGACATTTGATTCTATCTCTGCTAGAAAATTCTTTGTTGACATAGATGATAAAAATTTGTTAATGCAAGGAAATCTAGACGGAGTATCATTCTATAGGAATGCTATTCCAGTTTCTAAATCCTACAGAAAACTTACATCTTCAGTTCACCAAACAGCAGATGCAATTTTTAATCCTAGCGCTGCTAATGCTGGAATCTCTAAGAGCGTAGACAATATTAGACTTGGTACTGCTATGGATATCCTTACTAAGGTATCTAATGAAAGAGATGTTTTAGTTAATCCAGCAATGGCTGATTTACTTAAACTAGAAAAAGATGTTAACGCACTTCACAAGGCTGGAAGATTGGCTCAAAGAAGCCCAGGTCGTATTCTTTACGGCGAAGATGCTATTAAGACAGTAGATGAAGTCCGCAATCTAGCGGCTCAAGTAGTAAGAAGAGACCTTGCAGATACTATTGTATTTGAGTTTCTAAACCAAAGCGAAGAGTATCAAAGAACAATAGTTCGCAACCTTTCCTATGGCTTTATGTTAAAGCAAGGAATGATTGGTACTCCTGATGGCAAAAATCAGATGGCAGAAATTTTAAATGCTACCTTCAACGAGAAGGCTGGTATGTACTCTACTGCCCGCTCTGAAGTTCCACAGCACTTTGTTGGACGAGTTAGCAGAGAAGCCTATAATTTAGAAAATGATGTAGCGGTACAATCAAGCAAGGGTATAATTCAACTATCTCAGACTGCTGAAGGTACAGCACCTCTGCCATATGAAATCATTGCAGAGAATGCTGCTATGACTAAATTTGGTAAGATATCAAATGAGAAGCATAAATTTATGGTAGCGCTTGGTGGCGTAACTAAAAATAAATTTACTCGTGCTTACAGTAATTTTTGGTCTACCTTTACATTGTTTCCTAGACTTGGTCTAAGAACAAGTATTGATGAAGGTTTCTTTTATTTTCTAACTGCACCTAAAGATGCATTAGTTAAATTTGCCTTTGGTGGACGTAGAGCAGTAAAAGCACTGACTACAATTAGTGGTTCTAAATCTGCTATTGGCTTTAAACGTGCAGCATACAAAGTGTTTCCTAATATGGATATCACTAAAAAGATTCCATTTGACAAGCGTGTAGAACTTGTAGAACAAATTGCCGATGATTTAAAGATTACAAAAGAGCAAGTTCAACAAGAGATGATTCGCACAAACCTAGTTGACAGATACGAAGATATTGTATTAAAGCAACTACGAGCAGGCGCAAAAGACAATATGCGTAAGTTATTAAAGAATAACCCATCTGCTGTGGATTCAATTGCTAACTCAATGGGTGCTAAGACCAGCCTTTCTGCAAAAGTGGATAAAGAATTTATTAATGCTCAATTTACTCCATCTAACTTAACCAAGATGTATGAGGCAAATAATCTAAAAGCCTCTAAAAAATATAGAGCAGTTGATATTGCTGACTTAAATGACTTAGAAATAGCCGTTGCTCACTATGATAACTTTAGTATTCGTTTTTCCTATAATGGAAAGACAGTAGGTGATGGACAATATATGAGTCCAGTTACCCCATTCTTTAGACACAATGCTTTAAAGACTGGCGGAGACTTTGAGTTAGCCAGAAGAGACCTGTTAGAACAAGCAGGTGTGCGTGCTGATTTAGATTTAAATACATTTGATACTTTTAATATCAAAAAAGTAAAAGATTTTAATAAACAATTTACTACAACTGTTTACTATCGTCAACAAGGTCTAAGTGATGCGGATATTGCCCGTGTTCACATAGACAATATGTTGATTGATATGTATAACACATTCCACGGTGGCCCAAATTCATACAATCAAAAATTATATGATGCAATTAAAGACCGTCACGCAGATTTATTTGCCGATAAAAAGAAACTAGTTAAGGGTGCTTGGGCAAAAGCCTCTGCTTCTATAACTGAAGATGAGTTTTTTAAACTTACTAAGGGCTATCGCCCTACCAGCGGACAAATTAATACACGCTTAATCTTTATGGGTGGCGATGTTGACCTTAAAGCCCTAGAAGATATTGACGGTAATGGTGAAATTTTAGGTAAATTCCAAAACTGGGCTATGGATGTAATGGATGCACAGGTAAATGGTCTATATCGTCAACCCGCCTTGTGGGTTATGTATAGCAAGTATATGGACGACCTTGCTCCATATGAGAAAAAACTTGTTAACCAGTATGAAAAGTTAATTAAGGAAAACAATCCTTTACTTTCAGATAAAAAAGTAACTAAACTTGCTATGGCTCAGGCAGAAAAGCAAGTAGTTGAGTTATCTTGGAATGGCGCAGTAAATGAATTAATAACATTTGCTGATAATCCAAACGTCAAGAGTAATCTTGCTGTATCTGTTCGTTCCGTTGGTCGTTTCTACAGAGCAACAGAGGATTTTTACCGCCGTATATATCGTTTATATACAAAGAAACCACTACAAACCCTGTATCGCTTAAGACTTCTACACACAGGATTACAAGCAAGTGGTGATATATATGAGGATGATAAGGGCGATTTATACTTAACTTTCCCAACAGATATTATTATTAATTCTGCGGTAAATCCCATTATTAAAGCATTAGGTGGCGATGATGATTTTAAGGTTCCATCATTTAATGACTTTGCTATTAAGTTAAGATTAATTAACCCATCATTTGCCCCTGATGCTGGTCAACCAGCATTTAGCGGTCCAGTATCTGCGGTTGCTTTATTAACATTAAAGTCTTTCTTGCGTGAACTACCTTTAATTCCAGGACCTATTAAAGAGAAGATTGAGCCAACAGCAAGTAAGGCTGCAGATGCAGTTAATAACATTGCCCTTGGTAATATAGGTAAGAACTTAGACCTACGTGAGGCAGTAATGCCATTGCTAGGTTCTACAATTTGGACCAGCCTATCTCCTACAGAAGCAGATAGACAAAAATCCACAGCGGTACTTCAGGCTATATCTTACTTCCAAGCATATGGATATAATTTACCTGCTAATGCTACAGTTGAAGAAACAGATAAATACTTAAGTAATATAAAGATTGCTACTAACACAATTGTTGTAGCACGTAATATGTTAGGTCAAATATCACCAGCATATCCAGCATTAAGAGATACAAAAGACCTACCAAACTATATGAAGGATGCTGGCATTACTTCATTCAAGGCAGAGTTCTGGGATATCTATAACAGCATTCTTCGTAATGATTCAGAGAATGCATTGGATGCATTTGACTTAGCCTTGGCTACATTTATTGGCAAGAACCCAGGTAAGTTAGCCTACATAGTTCCTAGAAACAATAGCACTATGAAGGTGTTTATTAATAAGACAGAAGAAGTAAAGAACTGGGCTGTTAATAACTCTAAGTTTATAGATACATATGGTGAAACTGCGTATATCTTTGCCCCTAGGGTGGGAGAATATAACCCAGATGTTTACGCTTGGATGGAATCTGAAGGCATACTAAAGTTTCCAGAAGGTAAAGATGAGTTCAATAAGTATCTAAAGAACTATCTAAAAGATGTTCAACTATCAGAAGACCGTGAGACTTACTTTGCAATTGAGAGTAATCAAAAGGCTGAGTTAGCAAAAACTGCTGACGTTGGCGAACGTAAACAGATTATCTATCTTGCACAGCAAGCCCGTAAATCTATGTTGAATTCTAACCCATACCTAAAGGCAGAAATTATGGGTAACATAGATAATCAGGGTGAACTAGAGGTTAAGTTTAGAGAGTTATCAGAGATAGTATCTACTAAAGATAGCCCACTAGACAAGCGCTCAAGGGCTGCTATGCAACTGGTTGTTTCTGAAATGAGCCAGTTCTTAAACATTGCTCAGGATAAAGATATGGCTAGCCGCTATGACTTTAGTGAAGTAAAGGCAGCAAAGAAGAAAAGCATTAATAAGATAATTGAAGAATACAGCAAAACATACCCAGAGATTAGAGAGGCAAATCGTTTGATTTTCCGTTCACTATTGAACTCATACTCTAAGGATGTTACTACAGCGAGGGCGCAGGAGGAATAATGGCCGACCAAGAAACCGTCAGAGAATCCAGGCGCAATACTCAAACATCTGGAAGTAGTGGTCCATCTTTAGATTACCAAGACTTAAATAGGTTCTTTGGACCTGAAGGTGAATATCAAATTACCTTTGACCAGAATGGTAAATATCGTCAGTTAGTTAAAAAAGAAGGCGACCAGACTGTTCAGTACTTTTTGTATGTATATCCAGATGGTAACTTTGATGTTCTAACTGGAACTAAATATGTTGCTCAGATTAAGAAAGATAATCCTGGTAAAAAACTAGAAGCCCTTAGAAGTAATTTAGTTAGGTCAAACTTCCTAAGCCAGAATGATTATGCAGCAAAAGACAGTAATGCCTTTACTACTGCAATTCTAAAGGCTGGTGCTACACAATCTGTAGAGCAGGTAGATTCTTTCCTTATAGATGAAAGCACTAAGTTAACTCCATTCTCAGACTGGGCAGCAAGCCGTCCTACCGTTTCTGGTGCTGGTGGTCCTACCAAGAGTAGAACTGAAACTACAGAAGCAGATGCTGCTGAGATGATAAACAATTATACTCAGCAATTACTAGATAGGCCAGCAACTGAGGAAGAAAAGAAGTTATTCTTTCAACAGATTAAATCTGCAGAGAAACTAGCCGTAGTAACCCGCAAGGATGTTGGTGGCGTAGAGGTAACAAGTGGTTCTAAACTAGAAGACTCTGACTATAGAGAGATTGCTTTTAATACGCTTAGAAAATCAGTATCATCTTTAACAGATGAAGAGATAGGCAAAGGTACTGGAGCATTAAGTCAATCAGTATCTACATTAAAAGAATATGCAACCCAGTATGGTATTAACCTTTCTAACCGTGAGGCATTCAATCAGGTAATGAACGGTATGGTTGAGGGTGGAACCCTTACCACTGGTAAGTTAGATTCACAACAACAGGCTATTAAGAATATGGCTAAAACTTTCTATCCCAGTATATCAAATATCATTGATAATGGTGGAACAGTTTCTTCAGTGGCAGACCAGTTTGCATCTGCAATGTCTAATATTCTCGAGATACCTTCGCAGTCAATTAACGTGTTTGATAAGAGGATTCAAAAAGCCCTCTCTAATGATGGAAAGCCAGGTGTTATGACTTTAACAGATTTTGAGATTATGTTAAGAAATGAACCAGAGTGGGCTAAGACTAAAAACGCTAGAGAAGAAGCAGCGGGTTATGCTGCAAGCATTCTTCAGAGTTTTGGATTGATGGCATAATGGCAACTAAAGCAGAAGTAGCGGCAGCCAAAGCAGCAGCCGCAGAACAAGCAAAGCAATTAGCCGCTGCTAAAGCACAGCAAACAGCAGCACAGGCAAAACTTGCTACATTTGGAAGTCCAGCCGATATTGACTTTACAAAGAATGTCGCTCCTAAATTTTCAGCAATGTCAGAAATTGCACAAAGGATTGCTAAGAAGGCACCAACTAAACCTGAAGTATTAAAGGCTGCAGGAATAACACCTGACGAATTAAGTAAAAAGGTTGCTACTACAATAGCAGGTGCTGCTCAGTACACAACAAAGGCTGCCGATATAGCGTTAACTGAACAACAATTAGCAACAGCACAAGGACTTGTAGAGCAATATAGCAAAACAATAAATATTCCAGAGGAAGATAAATCTCAAATCTCTGATGAAATAGCAGATGCCTTTGCTTTCCTAAAAGATGCTTTTACTGATTACGGTTTAGAGAGTTTAGTTCCAGTAATTGAAAGTTATATGAAACAAGGTATTGGTCCTAAGCAAGCAGCCGTATTATTAAAGCAAGAGCCAGTATATAAAACAAGATTTGCTGGTAATGAAAAGCGTAGGACTGCTGGGCTAAATGTATTATCAGAGGCAGAGTACCTTGCAATAGAAGATGCCTATAGTCAGACACTTAAGGCGTATGGTCAAGAAACATACTTTGGTACAACCCGTGCAACTAGACAGGCAACAATGGCTAATCTAATTGGTGGAGATGTATCTGCTACTGAGTTTAAAGATAGAATTGACTTGGCTGTTACTAGAGTTAAGAATGCAGACCCAGCAATTAAGACTCAGTTAAAAGCCTACTACGATATTGCAGATACTGACCTTGTTGGATACTTCTTAAATCCAACACAGAATCTTCCTAAGTTAGAAGAGAAGGTTAAGGCAGCAGAAATTGGTAGCGCAGCCGCAGCACAAAGTCTGGTAACTAGTATGGCTACTGCTGAAGACTTAGCAAAATTCGGGATTGATTTAGCAACTGCTCGTAAAGGCTATGCAACGATTGCAAGCGTATTACCTACTGCTGGCAAACTTGGTGAGATATATGCACAAGAAGGCATTACTTATAATCAAGGAGAAGCAGAGTCAGAAACATTTAAAGGCTTAGCCTCTGCACAGCGTAAGAGATTGAAATTAGCAGAGAGAGAAATTGCTGCCTTTGGCGGTGCCTCAGGTTTAAGTAGAGCCTCTCTAACACAAAAACCAGCAGGACAAATATAGATTCCCTACACGGACCTACCAGCCCCGTGAGGTGTATAAGTCTGGGAGTAGAAGCCAGCCAGTTTCCCCGAACTGAACTGTGGTCTGCGAACTAATCAACGAATAGAAAGGGTGGTTGCTATGAGCAACAATTACTGGGAAGACGAAGACGAAGACCAAGATAACGACACACCTCTGCAAGGTGATGACTTAGTTAAGAAACTAAGAAAAGCCAAACGTGCAGATGAAAAGCGTATCAAGGAACTTACTGAGCAACTTGAGGGTTTAACCAAGGTGCAGCGTGAGAGAACCGTCAAAGAAGTCCTAGAAAAAAAGGGTGTAAACCTTAAGGCAGCAAGACTAGTACTAAAAGATTTAGACGATGTTAGCGAAGATACAGTTTCTAACTGGCTTGACGATAACGCAGATTTATTTGGAATCAATGTTCCTGCTCAGTCTAATGCAGCCGATAACGTATCTCTTGCGGCACTACGCCAGCAAGATATCGTTACTCAAGGTGCTATTACACCAGACCGTGAACAAGACTTTAACTCCAGGATTGACAATGCTCAATCTGCCGAAGAGTTAATTGCTCTTATTCAATCACAAAAATAATTCTCATAGTCACTTGGAGGTGACAAATGGCATACGTATCAACAGCCTCTGATTCTCTTGGAGGTACCGCTGGTGCTGCTGGTCTAGTACAAAAGGCTTATGACCGTTTACTAGAGTTCGCTCTCCGCTCTGAACCACTAATTCGTTCAGTCGCAGATAAGCGTCCAGCACGTCAAGCAATCCCAGGTTCAACTGTAGTTCTACAACGCTACGTTGACCTATCTGTAGCAACTACTGCTCTGACAGAAACAACTGACCCAGATGCAGTGGCAATGTCAACACCAACATCAGTAACCATTACTCTTAACGAGTACGGTAACTCAGTGTTGGTAACACGTGCTCTTGAGTTATTCTCATTAGCAGATGTTGACCCAGCAATTGCTAACATTATCGCTTACAACTTGGCAGATTCTATTGACTCCGTAGCAATGACAACATTGCGTGGTGGTTCAAACGTAATTTATTCAGGTTCAACAGCAACATCAACTGCAACTATCACAGCAGCAGCAACACTATCTTCAGCAAACATCCGCAAGGCTGTAGCGAAGTTACGTGCTAACAAGGCTGTAGGCCGTAAGGGTTCATTATACTGGGCTGGATTACACCCAGAGGTATCCCACGACCTTCGTGCTGAGACAGGTTCAGCAGGATGGCTACTTCCTAACCAATACGGTGCTTCACAGGACCGCATTTGGGCAGGAGAAATTGGAACATACGAAGGTGCATACTTCGTAGAGTCTCCACGTCTATACAACGCAACAGATGGTTCTTCATCTGCTCGTGTATACCGCACAATTATCGCAGGACAGCAAGCAATGGCTGAAGCCGTTGCTGAAGAGCCACACACAGTTATCGGACCAGTAGTGGACCGCTTGATGCGTCATCGCCCAATGGGCTGGTATGGCGTACTAGGTTTCGCTATCTACCGCAACGAGGCTCTATACAGAATCGAATCAGGTTCTTCAATCGCTTAGTTGATTGACGCTGTAGTAGGGGTAGCAATATCCCTACTACGGAGTAAGTTCATTAAGGAGAATAATGGCAGAGTACAAATTTACAACTCCAGTTGTAGAAGAGGGACCAGCGGGTAGACACCGTTTATTTTATTTCTACAAACTTAATAGAGGTGTAAGTGTTGCCAAAAGTGGCGGTACATATTCAACATTAAGATTTCCAGTAGATGAAGATACGGCTAACTACGATGAATTTTATATTGGTGGCCATACACACATAGTAAGTGAGGCTACTAAAGCAGCATTAATTGCTGGTGGTATAGGAGTAACAGAAGCAAACTTCACAGTTATATAGGGGATATATGAAACACTGGGAACATCATCCAACTCCAGTTGATGGATGCTTTGGATGTAAAGGTTTAAGTCTTCAGATGAATACTGGAGATGCTAAGAGGGATATTCCAGATAAGAAATGGAATGCAGAATTAAAAGCATATAAGGATGCTAGAGCGCAGGGTATACAGCCAGCAGGCACAAGTATGCGACACATCCAGCAGGCACATAAAGCCTCCGAAATTTTAGGTAAAGCGTATAATGCAGATGCTATGCCTAAAGCAAAAGACATAACACCTAAAACCGTAGAGGTTATGAAAGAGATTGGACAAATATAATGCCAAAAGTAGGAAAGAAAAAGTTCCCATACACCGCTAAGGGTAAGGCTGCTGCTAAAGCCTATGCTAAGGGTGAGAAGATGGAATCCAAATCTGAGAAGATGATGGAAATGAAAAAAGGTATGAAGAAGATGGGTAAGAAGAAGTAATGCCTACTCCTAAACCAAAACCAAAGCCTACTGTATTAAAAGGTAAACCAGCAATTGATGCATATAAAAAATCTTTAACTCCTGCAGAAATTGCTAAAGTTGAAGCACTTGCAAAAGCAGCGCTTGAAAAAAAATATCCAGGTATGTTTATTCCTGAGACACGTACAAAGGCTGGAGTAAAGAAAGTTGGAAAGAAGTGAAAGCAAAAAAAGGGATGGGCTTCAAAGCAGCACAGAAGCAAATTGCGAAAAAACAAGGTATCTCACAGGAGCGTGCTGGAGCAATCTTGGCTGCAGGTGCGAGGAAAGCCAGCAAGGCAGCAATTAAAAAGAACCCTAACCTATTAAAGGTTAAGGGTATGAGAAAAGCAGGACGAGGAAAGTAATGTCATCGGGTCAACGCAAACGTCACGACGGATTTAATAAGTCAATTATGCGGGATGGCTTAGTTGTAATTCTTCGCAAAGACGGAACTGAAAAGGTTCGGCTTGACCCGAAAACAAAAGAAGTAGTTAAGGGGAGCAAATGAAGAAGAAAACAAAATCTAAAGTTAATGCTGCTGGCAACTACACTAAACCTGGTATGAGAGCAGCACTGTTTAAGAAGATTAAGGCTGGTTCAAAGGGTGGAGACCCAGGGGAATGGTCAGCCCGTAAAGCACAATTACTTGCAGTTCAATATAAAAAAGCAGGCGGAGGTTATAAGTAATGGCCCTTGCTAAGTCTCAAAAGTCTTTGAAAGACTGGACTAAACAAAAGTGGACAACCTCTGATGGCAAGCCATCTAAGGGTAAGAAAAGATATTTACCATCTGCAGCGTGGGACGCTTTAAGTTCTGCAGAGAAAGCAGCAACCAATAAGGCTAAGGCTGCTGGTAATGCTAAAGGTAAGCAGTTTGTTAAACAACCTAAAAACATAGCAAAGAAAACAGCAAAGTATAGGGGCAAATAATGGCAGACCCAAGATTAAAAAGAGCAGGAGTATCTGGCTTTAATAAGCCAAAGCGTACTCCTAATCATCCAACTAAGTCACACGTAGTAGTGGCTAAAGAAGGTAATCAAGTAAAGACTATCCGATTTGGACAACAAGGTGTGACTGGAGATAGACAGCCAACCGCTAGACAGAAGTCATTTAAAGCACGTCACGCTAAGAATATTGCTAAAGGCAAAATGTCTGCAGCATATTGGGCAGATAAGGTTAAGTGGTAATATGAGTACCAAGGGGACAAAAGATTCTGTAGCACTAGTATGGTGCGATAACGGAATGGTAGATGGTAAGTTTATGCAAGGCGTAGCAGATGTAATGCTAAAGTCTGGCGTAGAGTTTGCTACTACATTACGCAGTCAAGGCAATCAAATTGCCAGACAGCGACAAACAGTAATTGATTACTGGTTTGATAAGACTGATTATGAATGGCTACTATGGGTAGATTCAGATGTAGTAATTAGTCCAGAGAAGTTTAAATTATTATGGGATAACAAAGACGCTGAGAAGCGTCCAATGGTTACTGGAGTATATTTTACTACAGATAATCCTGAGGAACCTTTGATGGTTCCAATGCCTACAGTTTTTAGTTTTGTCAATGATGGAGAAGGTGGCTTTGGTTTAGCCAGAGTTCATCCACTACCTGAGAATCAACTAATTAAAGTTGATGCAGCAGGTATGGGCTTTATCTTGATGCATAGAAGCCTAGTACCTAAAGTCCGTGAGATAGCACCCGATGGTCAACTCTTTATGGAAATGGGTAGAGGCGCCAAATTTATTGGCGAAGATATATTCTTTTTTGCTCTATGCGATAAGGCAGAGGTTCCACTGTATTGCCATACAGGAGCAACTGCTCCACATATGAAGCGGTTCTCATTTGATGAGCATTACTACAAAGCATTCTTTGGTAGCCCAAAGCAAGAATCAAAATTAATAACACCTAAGAAAAAAATCATTACACCTAGATAGGATAAATAATGGCACTTGGTATAGCAGGTAGTAGCCTAACAGCAGAACTTAATCGTCTTGCTGGTACAACTGGATTAGATGAACAAGGGGCAGCAAATGCCTGGGCTGGGACTACTGGACTTGCAACTGTTGGTGCTCTTAATATCAAGGCTGAGGCTGGACGTACAAGAGATAAGTTTAAAGACATTGATGGCATCTGCAACGAACTTGCTTCAACAACTGGCCTAGCAGCACCTGCTGCATTACGGAGTATCAACGCCTAATGACAACCACATTATCAAACATAATGGATGAAATCCAGATTAACTTGGCTGGATATACATATCAACAAGATAGAGCAACTCACTTAACCAGCGCTGTTAGTACCTTAACATCACCATCTACATCTCCTACCGTATTGTCTTTAGGTTCAACTGAGAATCTAGGTAAAGGCGTAGTTGAGATTGATGAAGAGTTATTATGGGTAGATTCATTTGACCGTGTGGCTAATACAGCCACTGTAGCACCATATGGCCGTGGCTATCTAGGTACTACTGCTGCTACTCATACAGCAGATACCAAAGTTACTATCTCTCCTACCTTTCCACGGCACGTAATTAAACGTGCTATCAATGACACTATCAAGGCAATGGGTGCTTCTATATTTGCAGTATCAGATACTTCATTTACCTACAACGCAGCAGTTACTACATATGCCTTTGCTAATCTAAACATAGATAATATTTTGACAATTATGTGGCAAGAAGTTGGCCCATCTAAAGAGTGGATACCAGTTCGTAGATGGTCATTTGATTCTTTTGCCGAGCCTACAGCCTTTGGTTATACATCTTCAGACGATGTTCAGACAGTAACTATTGGAGATTACATTACTCCAGGTAGAACTGTAAAGATTGTATACGCAACTGAACCTGTAGCATTTACAACTAATGCCCAAGATTTTGCAACACAAACAGGGCTACCAGAATCCTGCAAGGATGTGGTAGTGCTTGGTGCTTCATACCGTTTGCTTACCTATCTTGACCCAGCACGTGCTGCTCAGGTTAGCCCACAGGCAGATGAAACAGATAGCAAGAGACCATATGGTTCTTCACAGAATGCATCACGTCAATTGCTAGCCCTTTACACACAGCGCCTCTCTGAGGAAACATCAAGACAACAAACTCAATATCCAATCCGCATCCACTACAGCCGATAGGTAGATAAATGACAACACGCAAATACTCCTCACGCTCACAGCAAACAACTCTTGCTTCAGCGTTAACATCATCTGGTACTTCAGCATCTGTAGTATCAGGAACTTCTTTACTAGGTGGAGCCACAGTTTCTGCTGGCGAAACATTTACGGTGGTGATAGACCCAGATACAGCGCTTGAAGAAATTGTAGATATAACGGCGGTCTCAACTAACACCCTTACTATTGTTCGTGGTCGTGATGGTTCTACTGGTGTAGCCCACTCTGCTGGTGCTGCAGTACGCCATATGGCAATTGGTAGAGATTATCGTGAAGCCAATACTCATATTGAAGCATCTTCAGGAGTACACGGTTTAACTGGTTCCGTAGTGGGAACTTCAGATACTCAGACTTTAACTAACAAAACAATTGATACTGCAAGTAATACAATTACTGGAGTAGTAACTCTTACTGGAACTCAAACATTAACTAATAAGACTTTAACTAGCCCAGTCATTTCAAGCCTTACTCTAAGTGATGGCAACATTGTATTTGAAGGTGCTACTGCTGATGCTTTTGAAACAACGCTTACAGTTACAGACCCTACAGCAGACAGAACAGTAACTATTCCAGATGCAACCACAACATTGGTTGGAACTGACACTACTCAAACATTAACTAACAAGACATTGACTAGCCCAACCATTACTGGTACTGGTGCTATTGCAGGTACTTTTACAGGTAACCTAACTGGTAACGTAACTGGTAACGTATCAGGTTCTGCTGGTTCAGTAACCAATGGTGTCTATACAACCGATACTGGAACTGTTACTTCAACAATGATTGCTAATGGCACAATTGTAGATGCTGATGTTAATGCATCTGCCGCTATTGCCAAGACCAAGTTAAACCTTGGTGGAACTATTACCTCTGCTGACTTAGTAGATGGAACTATCGTAGCAACAGATATTGCTGATGGAACTATTACTGCAGCCAAGATGGTTACTGACCCATATGCTCGTGCTAACCATACAGGTACACAGACAGCCTCAACTATTTCAGACTTTGATACACAAGTAAGAACATCTCGCTTAGACCAGATGGCTGCGCCTACTGGCTCAGTATCTGTTAATAGCCAGAAGATTACTAATCTTGCTACTCCAACTGCTAACACAGATGCATCAACTAAACTTTACGTAGATACAAAGGTAGCAGACCTTGTTAACTCTGCACCATCTACACTTGATACCCTTGGTGAGATTGCAACAGCAATCCAAGCAGGTGGAACTGTCTATGACTCTTTTGTCTTAAAGGCAGGAAGCACAATGACTGGTGCTCTTACTTTATCAGGTGCCCCTACTGTAGACCTACACGCTGCTACAAAAGCATATGTAGATACAGTTGCTGGTTCTGCTACCGCTGCTGCAGCCTCTGCTGCCGCTGCTGCTACAACTTATGACAACTTTGATGACCGCTATTTAGGTTCTAAGTCAACTGCTCCATCTGTAGACAATGATGGTAATGCGCTTCTTACTGGTGCTCTTTACTGGAACTCAGTAAGCAATACTATGTTTGCTTGGACAGGTTCTGCGTGGGGTTCAATCTCATCCACTGCTGCAATCTATCGCTATCGCTACACAGCAACTGCTGGTCAGACATCAGTAACTGGCACAGATGATAATGGTCTAACACTTTCTTACCTTGCTGGTAAAGAACAGGTATACCTAAACGGTGTGCTTCTTGTCCGTGATACAGATTACACAGCATCCAATGGAACAAGCATTACCTCTCTTGCAGCCCTTGCTCTCAACGACATTGTAGAAATTATTACATTCACAGCCTTTGATTTGGCTACAGCAATTTCCAATACAGTCTTTGATGCAAAGGGTGATTTAATTGTAGCAACTGCTGCAGATACTGTAGGTAAACTAACAGCAGGCACAAATGGATACTATCTAAAAACTAATTCAGCAACCGCAACTGGTCTTGAATGGGCAGCAGTATCTCAATATTCATTGCCTTCACAAACAGGCAACTCAGGTAAGTTTTTAACAACTAATGGAACCTCAGAGTCTTGGGGAACTGTTGACGCAGCAGACACCATAATGACAATTATGGGTGCATACTAACAATGAAAGGTAGTAACTAATGGCTACAACTTCTAAGGTGCTCTTTCGTGGAGCAGCAGCAACATCAAGCACAACCCTATACACAACCCCTTCTGCAACTACAACAGTAGTAACTAATATTGCTATTGCTAATAGTTCAACATCTTCAGCAACATTTACTATTTTGCTAGATGATATTGAATTACAAAAAGATTCAACAGTTGCTGCTAACACAACAGCATACATTGACCTCAAGCAGGTCCTAGTAGCAACAGATACAATTAAAGGTTTAGCATCTACTACAGCAGTAGACTTTCACATTAGCGGAGTGGAGATAGCGTAACTATGGGTATTTCAACATTTCCTTCAACAACTGTAACAACAGGAAAAAAATTAAAATTTAATCCATCACTTATTTCTAATAGTATTCAGTTAACTGAAAATGAAACAAACAGGTCTGCTACTGCTTACGGAAATGGTATGTTTGTTATTGCTCGTGCAAATCGCGGCATATGGACATCTACTGATGGAAAAAACTGGAAATCAATTGCAAACAATGGACCAATAAATACATCATACCCATCATCGCTTTATTGGTTTGATTTGGTTTGGAATGGTTCTTATTGGCTTGGAATTTTATCAGATGGAACATTACGCAAATCTACCGACTTAGTTAACTGGACAACTCCTGGTAGCATTGGATTTACTGCTACATCAGGTGCTAAACTTGTATATAAATCAACTGGTACTGCTACCTGGTTAGTTGTTGCTAACAACTCAACAACATTGCAGCACTTAGCATACTCAACTAATGATGGTGTTACTTGGACAAATTCAAGTTCTAACTACCAAACTGCTACATCCACAACAAGTGGTCGTACATATAGTGCAGTATGGGATGGAACAAACTTTATTGTTGTAGCCGCTTCGGGTAAAATTGCAACATCACCAGATGGTGCTAATTGGACAAACAGAACAAATACTTTTACCACTCAAAACATATATACAGTTGCTACTAATGGCACTAGAGTTATTGCGGGCACTTCTAGTGGTAACTGGGCTTATTCAGATGATAATGGAGCAACTTGGACCGCTAATACAGCAATTACTAGCGCCTCGCCAGCAATTTATAGTATGATATGGGATGGAAGCAGATTCGTATTTATGGATGGTGTGGAAACTAATTTCTATTATTCAACTACTGGAATTGGAACTGCAACTGCTGGAACCACATTTACTGCACCAAGCACACTTCAAAGTAACTACGCAAGAGCAATTGCTACAAACGGTTCTGGAGTTATTGTTTATCAATCAGCCGCAGAATTAACGTATACAACTGATGTTACATCTGGTGTTCTTACAAATACTTCATACAACTTTGCGTCTGCGTCCTCACTTGATACTACTAATTCAGCCAAGTCAAATAGTAGATTCATTAAAGATGGTAATGGAAAATACTGGATGTTTGGAAGTACAACTTCAACAAATGGCAGACCTTTTGTTCTAACATCAGATGACAAAGGAGCAACTTGGTCACTAAGTGATAATCCTTGGAATAAATTTGACATAACCACTAATGCAAGAAGTGGTGCATTCCAAATTGATTTTGCTGGATATGTTAACAATACTTTATTTACAATACCTAGTACGTTTAATTCAAGTTATTATATTAAATATAGTACGGACAATGGAGCAACTGCAACATTAACTACCCCTACTTCTATTCTTACCACAGCGGTTGTGGGCTTAACGCACAATGGAACTTATTATGTTGCCGCAAACGGTTCCACATTGAATGCTGGTGCAGCACTTCAATATTCAACTACTTTTGCTGGTCCATATACTGCTTCCGATGTATCAACGGTGAGCGCAACTGGTGCGGCCATAGACTTAAGAAGTTATGGTTCATTAGTAACGTGTATGAATAGCGCAGGTCTTTATGTAATTGTTTCAAATGACCCTACAACATTTACATCACTTACAGCAATTCACGTTGACTCAACTGGTACAGTTATTACTCCGCTTAACAACGCAGAAGTTAAACTTGTTCCTGGTCCAAATGGAAAAATTGTATACTTTGGTAGTGCTGGAACTGCAACCACTGCAGAAAAAGCATATATTGGTCAAGCAAATTTATTCCCAGTTGTTAATCCAAATGGTTCAACTAATGGTGGAATTTATTTTACTGAAGTTAAATACAATGGATTAGAAGCAGCAACATTTAAGCAACCAATTGCTGCTGCTGCAGGAATGGTGTGTTTATATGCTACCTACAGCGAAGCACTTGGATGGGTTGCCGTATACAAGCGCAACGTTGCTAGCCACACTCTTTACTATGTAGTTACATCACCAGACGGTGTAAACTTTACAGTTAATTCACCAATAGATACTGGTGCAACGTCTCCAAACGCAGATTACTTTGGTGTATTAGATGACAAATTGTTTATGTATTCACTACATAATACAAGCAATGCTTCAATAATGATTGGAACAAATGGTTCTGACGTAGTGCAGATACCATTATAAGGATAGGATAACCAATGAGTAAAGCAAGAGACCTAGCAAACGCAGGTACTGCACTAACATCCGTATCAGCAACAGAACTTGGATACCTAGATGGTGTTACCTCTGCTGTTCAGACACAGATAGATACTAAGGCTCCAACATCTACAACTACTACATTAACTGGAACTCAGACT
>Ga0247723_1000782_pt1 | contig 20314 bp, 30 predicted proteins | sample MSEWelMarce5H_FC_FD_189079 | JGI IMG/M metagenome (GOLD analysis project Ga0247723, IMG submission 189079) | Subsurface sediment microbial communities from gas well in West Virginia, United States - MSEEL Well Study Marcellus 5H_FC | ecosystem: Environmental > Terrestrial > Deep subsurface >... | reverse complement strand
TAAGCCTCTGCACTACATAAGCCTCCATCACTCCTTTGTTGGATGCTTTAATGATTACCAATGGAGTAGGTGCAAGGGCTAAGTTCTTAGAGATGCGATAGTTCTCTGCCTCAATGTCTGCCTCACGCAACCATCCGCTCAGGTCAATGCGACCATCACGCCTTGGTGCCTTAGCCTCAACGATGTAGGTATCATTTACTGTCTTAAGAAAGACATCACCTATGTCATTGCGCCCTGCCCGTGGCAATCGTTGTGCTTCGTAGCCTTCATCAACCAGCCCATCGGCTAGGTCAATCTCCCACGCTGCACCCCTACGCTTATTCGCTTGTTGCTGTGTCGCCATTTTGTTTCTCCGCATGCTGGACTGCTGCCCAGTACAAGTTGTAGTAGTTGGAATCAAACGCAAATCGTTTCATGTGCTTGACTGTTGCACCTGTGTGCGCATAGACAGGGATGCCCACCTCTTTAACCTTGCGGAAGAAGGACACATCCTCACCAATAAACTTATCGCCCGTGCCTTCACCCTCTGCAAAGAGGAAGCAATCGGCACCAAACTTCTCGCGTAGTTGTGTAACAACGGAGCGGTGCATCAGTACCAATCCCATACCAGCGTTGTCAATCTTGATGACTTGGTTCTGTGGCAATGGGTGGATGTACTTCATCTGATGTATGTCGCCAGTCTCATTAAAGAGTACGGGCATAGGTTGCATGAGTGAACCTTCGTTCTGCTTGGATATAAAGTAAACTCCACTAACAATAGGCTTGCTGTGCTTGTCTGCTGTATCCCAAATCATCTTCATCACATCAAGGGTAAGTACAATGTCAGAGTCAACCCATAGAATCCAGTCTGTCTTAACCTCGTCATACCACTTGTCAATCAACGCTTGGCGTTGGCGGGCAATCTGGTTACCCTGCACACGCATAGCGTTGTTAAACAATATGTTCTTTGAGTAGGCAGTTACGATGGTATAGACCAAGCCTTCGGCAAACTTGCCGTCAACCATGCCGTTATCGCACCACGCTACAGTCAGTGTCTCTTTACTGCTGTGCATTTTTAAACTCCAATGTTCCTTCTGATTGGTCAAGTACAGTCATTGCGTTCTCTGCCATTAACTTCCATGCCATTGACATAGCGTTTAGTTGATTGGCTATATCTTCCCTGCACTCATCGCCGTGGTTCTCAAGGAGATGCTCACCGAGTTGTCCTACATAGTCAGCAAACTGCAGTGACTCCAACCAAATCTGATTCGGGTCAAATATCTGCCGAGCATTTTCATCTACTGTTTCTATAAAGTCAGGCAGTTCATTAAGAAGTGCTTGCTTCACCGCTGGTGACAGGGGCGCTGCTTCCAGAATCTCCATCAGTTTCTCTGGCGTAAGTGACATCGCCTCGCTCAATGAGTTCGCTGTACTCTGCTTCATTGAGGTCTTTGAAGATTCCGCCTTCTTTTTTCTGCCAAACATACGCTCTCCATCCCACTGTGTATACATAATGCTTAGGTACTAGCATCAGTTGTGTCTTAATATCTAAAAGTAAAGGCTTCACGGGGACAGTAATACCTTCTGGATAATCTTCTGCTGGAATCTCGCCAGCGTTTTCTACTACCTTTAATTCCCAATCTTGATTACTCATTGCTTCTCCTACGGTTGTGGCATGTCTAAGATAGACATACTCGCTGGGTTATACGACAGCCATACGGGTGATGAACCCATTGAATCTGCTGGTCCGTATCTGTTCTTCACTACTGCTACACCCATAGATGCTAACTGACCATGGATAGTAAGGATTAACGAAGGGGTCTGGGCTACCTTGCCATGCAGTGCAGAGCGTGGTGGACATGGGTTGCCTACTACACCTTCACTTGTATGGTGGCAAACAATTACTGCAGCACCTGTCTCACGCGCCCACCATTTAAGTTCACGCATAAGGGTACGCAATCCACCCCACTCATCTTGTCCATCCATGGTTACATCAACTGCGTTGTCCAAGACAATCATCTTGACATCCTCACCTAAGCGTTCTCTTGATGCAAGGATTGCATCTTCAATATCCTTAAGTGTTGGTGCAGAATCAAACTCCCACATGATGTGGTCGGCAGGCTTTAACATCTGTGCTGCCCAGTCTCTATCCATTTCCATCAAAGGTTCAACATCTTGTTGTGCTTTACCTGTTAGCATCGCAAGCAAACGCAAACTCATAGTATGTGAGTGAGTATCTGCTGAGATGTACAAGGTAGGAACCTTCGCATGTACTGCAAGAGACAATGCAAATGTAGATTTACCAGCCCCTGGAGGACCAGCAATCATTGACACTTCACCATGTCTAAACATGGCTTGCTGCTCTGCAAGAGAGCGCCACACGATTGGAACGGTGGCACCCCCTTGCGAAGCAGTCTTAATAGCGCGAGAAAGCAAGCGCACTATTAAGCCTTAGCGTTGCATGCAGACTCTCTTGGCTGAGCGCATGCATAGAAGGACTTGTATGGCTTTCCAGCCTTACTGATTCCCGCAGGCACGAAGCGCATTGGCATGCCGTGGTCACAGTTAGGTGATGCACCAGCAGCAGGTGCTGGAGCAGGTGGTGTTGGTGCATAGTTATGTGCTGGTGCAGCAGGTGCTGCTACTGGTTGTGGATTAAGACCTGCTGCTTGTAGGTTGGCAACTGCAGCGTTGGCTGCACCGCCAGCATTTACTACCTGCTCAAGTGCCTGAATATCTGGGATGCGTAACTGCAGTGCATCTATGTAGATGTCCAGTTCCTGCTCTGTCCAAGCACGGAGGTTTAGAAGGGTACCGCCAGGGGTCTTAAGGTTAATCTGAAATGGTGCTTCGTTACTCATTTTCTTCGCTTCCTGTTAGTTCGGGATATTTGTGTGAGTCCTTGCCGTTCACTGCATAGCATGCTGCATTTACTGAGCAAGTACCACACATGAAGCCTGGGTTTGGGATGAAGATGTTGTTCTCTACAGCCGCTTTAAACCCTGCCACTTGCACGCCGAGGCGTTGTTCTGTGTAGTGAGACAAGTCAAAGAGGTCGGATAGTTCTCCCGTTCTTGCCATCCAGTAAGCACCCTTGCTTGGGCGGATACCAAATGTTTTCTCTACTAGCGTTGCGTAAGTACCCAACTGCGTATGCGATGCTGGTTCCTTAGCACTTGTCTTAATATCAACGACAGTAAGTTCACCATCAGGTGACACCATGAGTCGGTCTAAGAACCCACGCATGTTCACGCCATTGACTGTTTGGAGCAGTTCTGTTTCAACTGCTGGCTTGCCATCTGGTAATAGGTACAGTTGGAATCCACTGTCCTGACGGAATTGAACCCAGAAGTCAAGCATCTTTGGTCCATTGTCTAACCACCATGAAGCATCTTCCTTGTTTGGATATGCCTTAGTAGCACGACCACCAGCACGGAATTCTTTTCCGCTCTCAAGAGCAAGGCTAAACTCTTTCTTCCACTCTGTATTAAATACTAAAGTAGAATCAAAGTTTGCCTGTGCATCAGGAGATGCTAGGTCATAGACTTCTGTACCAACATGCAGAGCCTTGCCACCTACTAACCAGTAGGATGGATTCTCTGGCACGCCTTGAACACGGCTAAGATAAAAGTTCCAACCACAGTTTAGCCAAGTTGTCATGGCGCTGTGGGAAACATAGTTTCTGCCAGTTAGATTTTCTAATGTAGTCATTTACTTCCTTTCAATAGAGGAGTGTACTCGCAAAGTCTCCTCTATGCAGGATATAAACCACGGCGTGTCTTAAGAATTTCAACAAAAAATCTGGTTACACTCTGTTCGTGCAGAACAAGGGAATACTCTACCGACTACGCAAGCGATGGAAGCCACAGCGTAGCAGGTCCTTAGACCTGCGTGGCACACCAACACATGCGTGTCTTTGCGGAAGCACACTGTTTTTAGTTAGATGCATGTTTGAAGATAAAGAGATTTCGCTCTGGTTCACGGATGCGGAGTGCGCCCTATGTGGGGCGCTTGTAACAGTACCCTGCCCAGCGGATGAGGACTATGCCCAAGTATGATTTTCAATGTAACGCTTGCAACATTGTGCAAGAGTTGCTACTTGCTATCACGGAAAGTGATACAGTTCCACCGTGTACATTGTGCGGGGCAGATATGAAGCGTGTGTATACACCTCCTGCGATTCAGTTCAAAGGTCCAGGCTTCTATAAAACTGGGGGATAAAGAATTCCGTTGCAATTAGGGGAAGGTTGCTTCGGGATATAAAACAAAAAAAGACCCGCCTCGGAATAAAATCCAGGGCGGGTCTTTTCTTTATGTCTTAAGACTTACTTCTTTAAGCCAAACTCTTTCGCTGACTTATCAAGATACTTAGCAGCAGGTCCTACGAATCCAGCGATGAAGGCATAAGCCAACACCTTTGGGTCATGCTCTCCTGCCATATACAACGCTACTACTGCTGCACCTGCTGCGCGAGCATAGGTGAGAGCAACTTGCTTAAGGGTTTTGATGTCCATTGTTTCTCCTTATGACTTAAACACTGGCTTGCCGAAGCCAACCACTGTTACTGCTTGTGACTTGCGTAGTTTGGAACCGTTCTTCTTCTTGAAGGCTCGTACCTTAAGACAGACTTGACCACCATTGCGCTGGTTGCCCTTCTTATCTGGTGCTGTATTGCCTTCAATGCAGGTGACTGTGCCATCTCCGTTGTCCTTGACAACAATGCCAACATGGGAGATGCGGTCTACTCCATCGTTAGGGAAGTCAAAGAACACGATGTCTCCTGGTAGTGGTGTAGCGGTATCGCTTGCCAACTCCCATTGACCTTTCTTTTCAAATGCCTTGGCACCTGCAACTGTTGATACGCAGTTAGGAATCTTGAGTCCTACTTCGTTAGCACACCAGTTAACAAATGACCCACACCATGGCAAGAAGTTTGCCTTAGTGAAAGCACCGTACTTAGTTTCGTTGTCCTTTGGACCTTCGATAACTCCGAGTTCACCTCTTGCTACTGCAATAAAGTCTGCTCTTTGTCCCATTATTCACTCGCTTTCTTATCAACCTTAGCAAAGGCTGCGTTGATTTCTTCTGATGTCAGGCTTCCGTCTGCTAGATAGAAGCGGGCTAAAGCCTCAAGCACGCGGGCTGCACCTAGTGCGCCAGCAAGTGTTGCTGCCTGCCATACTTCAATACCTACCAGTGAGCCAGCACCAATAACTCCGAGAGATTCTGCTGCGATAACAGCAAAGATTCTCATCATTACATTTTTAAATGTATCCATTATTCATCATCCTTTGGGTTGCGTAGCGGATAAGTAATTGCCCAAGCAATAAGCGTGCCTGCAATGGCATAACCAACTACTGTCTTGGCTGAACCATCAAGGACAACCCAGGCAATGAACATGCCTAGTAGAGTCCACAGTTGTTCAACCATATCTTTCATTATCTTTTTCATGGGTTTCTCCTATAGGCTGCTGCTGCTCCTGCCATGCCCGCTGCATTAACTGCAGCCTGCCCAGCAATAACTGATGCGACAATAATCTTTTCTGCTTCTTCTCTTTCTTCTTCTGACATATCAGCACCGATACTTGCCAATGCAAGTAGTGCTTGTCCTGGGTCAGAGAAGATTGCTTCAACAAATGCTGCTGGGTTTTCAAGTACAACAAGGGCTGCTGCTACCTCTGCTGTGATAACAACTTCGTTACCGTTCTCATCTTGACGAACTTCAACTGGGGTATCAGGTGGCAAGTCGGCATAAGTAAGACCTGCATCTTGGATAGCCTGTGCTGTAACTGGTTCTCCCTGTGCTGCTTCAATAATTGCTTCTGCAACTGCAGCCTTTTCTTCCTCGGTTGCGTTCTTATCTGCTACGATGGGAGTATGGGATTCTTCAACGACATCATCAACAGGTTCAACAACTGGTGGAGCGACTTCTTCTGGAAGTTCAGGCTCAACAGGGGTAGGCGCAGGCGCTTCATCAACAGGCTCAGGAGCAGGCTCGGTAGGTGGTACCTCCGCCTCTGGTACTGGGTCTGGGATAGGTTCAGGTAATGGTTCCTCGGCAGGAGGGGCTTCCTCCACAGGAGGAGCAGGCTCCTCGATTGGTGGAGCAGGTTCTTCTACAGGCGGAGCAGTCTCCACTGGAACAGGCACTGGCTCAGGCGCAGGTGGAACTGGCTCTGGCACTGGAACGGGTGCAGGCTCAGGTGCGGGTTGCACTGGCTGAGGCTGAGGTTCTGGCACTGGTTGCGGAGATGGCTCAGGTTGAGGCTGAGGTACAGGAGTTGGTTCAGGCTCTACCGCAGGCGGCGTGGAAGGCACGCTTGGCACTGGTTCAGGAGAAGGAGTAGGAGCCGATGGGACAGGTTCTACAGGCGCTGTTGTTGTTTCTTGCGGGCTGGTCGCTGTCGCAGTATCGCTACTTGTCACAGTCGAAGTCTCGGTTGGAGCAGTGGGAGTCTCAGGTACGGGAGTGGATGTTACAGTTGAACCATCACTCTGACTTGGTTGTGGAGAAGGAGACTCAGTTGGCGCAGGCTCACTTGGCGCTGGAGAAGGCGATGCTTCGACAGTCGGAGTTGGAGATGGCGTTGGACTTGGCTCACTCGAAGGCGATGGTGACACAGAAGGCTCTGGAGTGGGACTTGCAGTAGGTGATGGAGTTGGCTCAGGGGTTGGTGTTGGGGTTGGCGCTGGTCCTACTGGTACACCGTTGTAGTAACCCAAAGTAGTATCACTAAGGTTGTCACTAACATAGATGTTATGCCCTTGTGCATACCCACCTTCACAGAACAAGCGAGGGATGTATCCCTTATCAGCAAAGAACTGCTGGCTATTATCCCACCCAACTTGAAATGATTGTTGAGTTCCATCTGTCTTACCACAGATAATAGTTGCGTTTGCTTGTGCTGCTTGGGCTGAGGGTGTAAAGAAGAAAGAAGTTCCTAATGTGAGGAACGATACTGCAAGTAAACGGGGAAGTTTCACTTGTACCTTTCAATTAGTTTTTGCGTTCACACAAAATTTCATAGATACGGTCAACGCGTTCCTCTAGTCTGTCAACGGAATCGCGGAGGCTTGACCCAGAGTTAGGTCTTAATTCAGAAAGATAATGTTTAACTAACCATCGCACTGCTGCTGTAAAAGCACCAATGATGGTAGCAATGGAGACTGCAAGGGCAGCCCAATCTGTAGGTGTCACCTTTACACCACCGTTCTAGCAATGACTTGGGCAACTCCACCGTATCCAGTGAAGCCACTCTTAGGTGGTGTAGTTCTAGTAAAGGTAACCTGTTCGATAACTGCTTCAATAGGTTCACCGCCTGCAGTGAAGTCTTGGATAATAACTGTCTCTCCAGCACCTTCTACTGTTTCTAGTGCATTTAAACGCTGTCTTGCGTAGCCATCAAAGCCAATTATGTTACCTAGTTTGTCCGTTTCTTTGTCGAAAAGAAGGATTGGAATTTGGATAACGCGAGCGCGTGTAGGAGTAGGCAAAGCCTTAGCGGAATAACCATACATAACAGCGCCAGTCGAAGCAGTCGTTGAGTTACGGTAGAGGTTGAAGCGGAACGCAGCATCAGGTGATACATCCGCAAATACAACAGCAAGGTCGTAGTCGTATTGTTCAATGTTACCTTCTGCAATAGTAGTGAGTGAGTCTGCAACTGCTTCTTTAAGACGGGCAATTTGAATATCTCCTTGCAAGATTTCTGGATGGCGAAGGCGCAAACGCTTCCATGCTTTATTCTCAAGCGTATCAAAACGAATAAGACCAGTATCAATGGTTCCAGATTCAACCAAATCCGTTGTATGTTCTAGCCATAAGCCAGAGTTTTCAACAGTAAATGCTTTGCGACCATTGTTAAAAATTGCTATAGACCATACAGCACCAGTAGTTGCCGTTGCTTCTAGGTCTGTTGCATAAGCATAACCACCATTGGTCAATGGCGCACCCAGGTTAATGCGTATTAAGCCAGATGCTCCACCTACGCCAGCATCCACGCCAGCCCATACATAGTTATTGGCAGCAGCAAATGCGTAGACACCGCCGCTTTTTTCAAAAACAAGTGGACCGTATGTGATGTTGCCTTCTGTATCTACAACACCCACGCGTACGCCTCGGTTAGTTCCAATCATTACATAGGCACCAAGGTAGCCGTAGGCTGCCGTAAGGATTTCGCTTTTAGGTAGTATTACTGTACGCACCATGGTGCTAAGCGCACCAGTTGCATCTACTGTAATCTTAAAGAGGAAGCCTTCGTCTCCTGAAAACCCACCAACATAAATAGCGTTACTTGACTCAGTAACAGCCATGAATCGAAAGCCAATAGGCAGTGTGGTTGAACCGTTAACTGCAGTAAGCGTGCTGAGGTTGATAGATGAGCCAGTGTTGCGGGCTAGTTCATATACAAAAGTATTCTTATTGACATCTGTATAGGCAAGAATAAATCGTTGTTTGACATAACCAATGTGCGCAGTTGCTGCGTTGGCTGTGTTAATTGTGTAGTCTTGGTGCAAAGCAGGAGATGCTGCATCGAAAGAATAGCGCCACACCTTTGTAGGGGTAACAATAAACAGGTCATTACCACCCATGGCGGCATACAAAATGTTTTCGGTAATGTCAGTATTGTTTAAGACAGTAGTTTCTGTACCATTAGTTGCAATCTTAAGCACACGGATGGTTTCAGTAGATGCACCAGTTACCTTGATAAGAAAGTCTGCGCCATTGATAGTGGTAGAAAACACACCAGAGCGTGAGGCTGAACCTTCTTGGAGAGTAGCCTTGCGTAGCAACTTAAGTTCTCCAGCAGTCCAAGGGTCAATACCTACGGATGATTTGTAGCGGAACTTAATCTGTTCTACATCTCCTTCAAGTGGTTCGGCATAGTTAATGCCTTGCCCCAGATGGAAAGATGATTGGCTTCTAATCCAGTAACCTGAACCAGAGAGTGACTGTTCACCTGGGTCGCGCCCGTTGTCAAAGCGCTGAGTACGAAACTCTGCGGTCTGTCGGCGGTAAGGTGTTGAGTCGGTAATAGCAAAAACAAATGGCAGACCTGCAATAGCAATATCAAATGCATTGCTTGTGATTTCGTAATACTGAGATACGGAACCAGATAGGTCAATGACTGGGCGCTCGGTAATATGGGGCGCACGACTTCTTCTTGCCACTATTGCTCCTTAGTATGGTAAAAGTTCTGCTTCGTCTATCGCATCGTCAATGGTGCGAGTAGGCTCTGATGTGCAAGTGCCTTCGTTTCTAGGCATAGTTACTCCAAAAAAATAATGAGCCGTTTAAACACATGCTCAGGTGTAATCACTATGCTTGAGGGATTCTTGTTACGCCAAGCCAATCCTGTGTAATCTCATCCCAAAGATATACAGTTCCTTCAAGAAACGGAGGTTTTGGTTTAGGTGGAGTCCAACCACAAGTTTCTTCATTAAATGACCAAGAAGGATATGGTTTAGGTCCGATAAAAGCATCACGAACATAATCGTAAATATCTCCTACTGCTGCATATCTTTTTCTAAATGTTCCATTGTATGATGTTTGAATAAATGTAGCATTTTGATTCTTAAAAAAATCTTTTAAGAAATCAATACCTTTTTGTTCTACTTCAACACCATCAACAATAAGTTCATCATTGGCTACTATATGAATTGCTATAACATTATTGTTTTTATCTAACTCTGCAAAATGTGCCATGATTTCTCCTTATACTGTTAATGTGCCGTTGCCAGTAAACTTATAAATATGTCTACCGCCAGATGTTGTATATGTTGGTGAGCCAGTTGTAGATGCAGCCTGAGATGGAAGGCTTAGAATTACAACCCCAGAGCCACCTGTTCGACCTTCTCCGTTGTTAGCATCGCGTTGTCCGCCGCCACCACCACCAGTATTGGCTGTACCTGGGTCGCCACCATTGCTAGCACCATACCCTCCAAAACCGCCACCACCAGCGCCACCTGCACCGCCAGAGGAATCACCACAACCACCACCGCCGCCGCCGTAGAAGGTTGAAGTACCTGTAATAGATGATGATGCACCAGAACCACCAGCAGCACCAACGCCACTAGATGTTGCTGTAGCACCAACGGCACCAGCGCCACCGCCGCCACCGCCAGACCACTGTGGTCCAGAACCTCCACCAGCATAACCTTCTACTGGTGTGTATCCTCCATTGTTTCCAGCGCCACCTGCTTTGCTTGTATCTCCAGCACCACCGCCAGAACCACCAGCACCACCTGCTGTTGTTCCGCCAAATGGACCACCACCATAGTTTCCGCCAGTTCCACCACCAGAAGAAGAAACAGTGGTTAGACCACTTCCAGCAATAGATGAAGTTCCGCCAGCCTGTGCTATTCCAACGCTTTCTCCACTACCGCGACCACCACTACCTACAGTTGCAGTAAATACAAAACCAGCAGCAACAGAGAAACTTCCGCTACGGAAGCCACCACCACCGCCTCCTCCACCTACAGTTTCTCCTCCGCCTCCACCGCCACCTGCAACAACTAAGTAGTTAATAGTTGAAAGTGTTGGAATTGTTACAGAGTTTGATGCTGAACTTTCAGCAGAATCACCATTTGCGTTTGTTGCAAATACTTTAAATGTATAAGAAGTTGCTGCTGTTAAACCAGTAATTGTTGCCGATGTAGATGATGTTGTAGCAGCAGTTGTAGTTGAAACAAGAGTAGCGCCACTATATGCTCGAACTTTAATTGCTGATAATACTTTTCCGCCAGTTGCACCATTAGTCCAAGTTACGGATACATCTGTTGTTACTGTAGATGTTGATGCTGTTCCAATAGTAGGTGCTTGTGGAACTGTTGTAACAGTTATATTTTGACTTGCGCTATTTGGGCTTGTTCCGAAACCATTGTATGCATTTCCAGTATATGTATAATCACCTGGTCCACCAACAGACAAAGTGATTGCTGTTGATGTGCTTGTTGAGTTATATGAAGAACCACTCAATGATGCAATTCCAGTAAACCCATAAGGTGCGCCTCCATTTGTTCCTGGAGTAAATGTAAAAGCAATCGCACCGCTTGTATATGCGCGAGATGTTCCAACATCAGTTCCCACTACTGTTGGAATACCAGCAGGAGCAGAACATGGAATCCATACTCCGTCTGAATAAATCTCAAGAAGCCCTAGTTCGCCATTGTAAAAAGTATCACCTTCTACAGCACCTGCTGGGCGAGCAGCAGTGCTACCACTTGGGATACCACCCTTTTGAGGATATTGCTGAAATGTCATTAGTTAATCTCCACTCCGCTGATGTGAATCTTTACATCTGTTGTTGATGCAAAACCTGTAATTGTCTTAGGAGTTGCATTGGCAGGGATAACCTGCTTCATGTCAAACCCAACTACAGAGTTGGCAGGGATAGATACAGCAGGCACAATAACAATTCCATCAATAGCAATAGTTGCAGTTGATGCACTTGTTGCTGCATTAGCCAACACAATGTTGGTAACGATGGCAAGTGTGCTTGTATCTGGCACTGTGTATAGTGTTCCGCTTGAAGTGGCTGCTGCTGTACGAGCGAGAGCCTTAGTTGTTGTAGCCATTAGTTACTACCTTCCTTAGATTGCGCCCATGATTTGCATGAGTTCGATGTTGCGTTCCTTACTGTTTGCATCGAGAGATGCGTATGTTGCTGAGACTAACTTTGTAAAGCCATTGATAGTTGTTACTGTTGTTCCAGAAGAAATCAGTGTGCTACCGAGGGTAGGCGCTGAGTATGAAGAAGCAGAGTTAATCGCTACCCATGCGCTTCCAGACCACACTGACATAATGCCTGTGCTTGAGTTGAAGTAAATGGCACCTGTTAGAAGTGTGTTGCCATCGTTATCTACTGTTGGTGCCGATGTCTTAGCGCCAAGATAGCGGTCATCAAAGTTGTCGTATGTTGTGGCAGCGCTTGCAGCAGATGCTGCAGCGTTTGTCTCTGATGTAGCAGCAGCAGTTGCGCTGGCTGCAGCAGATGATGCACTTATCGCAGCAGAACTTGCGCTTGTAGCAGCAGAGGCTGATGATGTCTGAGCATTGTTTGCACTTGTAGAAGCAGCACTTGCGCTAGTAGCAGCAGAACTTGCTGATGCAGCAGCATTGGTTGCGGAAGTTGATGCAGCGCTTGCACTAGCAGCAGCATTAGTTGCTGAGGTTGCTGCTGCGGTTTGGCTTGTTAGAGCGTTGCTTGCGCTTGTAGCAGCAGCACTGGCAGACGATGCACTTGCTGTAGCAGATGTTGCAGCAGCACTTGCTGACGAGGCAGCAGCAGATGCTGAGGTTGCAGCAGCAGCAGCGCTGCTTGCTGCAGCGGTAGCAGAAGCCTCAGCAGAAGTTGCTGAACCTAAGATGCCGTCTACATAATTCTTTGTTGTAGCATCAGCAGAAGATGTAGGTGTACCAAGACCAGTAATCTTGTTTGTACCCATTGCAATAGCGCCAGTCATTGTGCCACCAGATAGTGACAACTTTGCAGCCAATGCGTTGGTAATAGTTGTTGAGTAGTTTGCATCATTGCCAAGAGCAGCAGCCAACTCATTAAGAGTGTCAAGAGTTGAAGGTGCCGATGCCACAAGGTTTGCAACCTGTGTATCTACATAACCCTTAGTGGCAGCATCGCCTGTGCTAGATGGTGTACCTAGTCCAGTTACCTTATAGCCACCAGCAACTAAGTCAGTGCTAAGAGTTCCAGATGCAATGGTTGCGCTGGTTACAGTAGCGGTAGCAATAGTACCGCCATTGATTGTTGGGCTAGTTAAAGTCTTGTTGGTAAGAGTATCTGTTGTTGCACGACCAACTAAAGTATCTGTAGCATTTGGTAGAGTAAGGGTTCTATCTGATGTTGGGTCAACTACTGTAAGAGTTGTTTCAAAAGCATCGGCAGTAGCACCTTCAAAGATAATGCTTGCATCGCTGAGTGTTAAAGCGCTGACTGTAGGTGTGTTAATTGTAGGGCTTGTCAGAGTCTTGTTGGTAAGAGTCTGAGTCTTGAGTGTACCTACTACATCACCTTCACCAGTAGCAATGCCGTGAACATGTGTATCTACGCCAGATAGGATGCCTGAGTCAGAAGCAAAACCGCGAGCAGCAATGTGGGTTTGTAGTTCTTTAAACTCGCGTGCCGAAATACCGTGACGAACTGTTGCGCCAGCAGAGTGAGCAGGCGCTGATGTTCCATCTTGTCCACGATAAACTTTAAGTGATGTTCCAGTTCCATCGTATACAGTAAGCACTTCTTCTTTGTTTGTATCAGGGTCAACAAGAAGTGTATATGGAAAAGTTGAAGGGAATCCTGATACGGATGCCACTACAAAAGAAGTGTTTGAGTCACCTGATGCTTGTGAGGAAATAGCAGCACTGAGAGTTGTCTCTACTGCAATGGCTGAATAATTCCTCTTAAGTGTACCTGGGTCGCCTGCTGCCATTTATTTACCTATCTTTGATAGTGGGAACGAGTTGGATATTGACGGCGTTGATTTTCAGCAACTTCATTTAAACGCTGTTGATAAACATTAAACAAGAAGCGTGAAGTTGATTCACCTGTGCGAGCGCCTTGCTGCATGTCAAGAGCATCTGCTGATGCTGACTGCGGTGCTAGGCGTGATGGGTCAATAAAGGAAATCATGCGGAACGCTGCTCCATAGATAACCACATCTTCTGCATAGTTAGGCAACCCTGTCCATGTTGAGAACTCCTGGTCACCAGCGGTGAATACTGTTGGGCGCTTGCCGTAAACCACATTGACTTTACGCCCTGGCATAATTGGACTGAGAACGCTTACACTCTTTCCGATATTGCCACCTGTACCGAAGGCTGTTGGGTTAGCCATACGGTCAAAATTAAATGAACGAACTGGTAGCCACTCTTTAGATGGTCCAATAAGTTCATGTGTGATGTTAAGAATCTGCTCTGCTGCATCTGGCAAATCGTATGTTGTGCGGTTGGCGACATAAGTAAACTCTGTCTGCGCTGTTGCAAATACATTTGGATACATTGCATTGATTGTATCGTTGATAGCACGCTTGATTTCATTGCGTGGAAATAGCGGAGCAACGGTTACTTTTGCATTGGCATCGTGTGCTGCCTTGGTGGTACCGCGCTGTCCTCTACCCCAAGGGGCAATAGTTACCTGGCTATTGGCTGGGTCAATAGAGTGAACATAGAGAATCTCATCGTCAATTTGAATATACCCGCGACCAAGGATTCCTACTTCGTGAAGGGTAAGAGTTGTCGAAGTGCTAGTAGCAGAGGTGGTGAGCCATGTGCTTGCCTCTGTAGCAATGGAGTATCCATGGAGAAGCGTATCTACGCGCTCTGCCAAATCATTAAATGTACTCATAGGTCAATACTCCTTAGGGCATCCACGGCAGACTTGCCTGTGGTTCCAGCCAGTTCGTTACATACTGCGGTCAAACCCTTGAAGTTGTCTGGGGTACGGGTGCTGCTTACTTTGTAGTTCAAAGCCCCTAGCAACCCTTTGCCAGTTGTTCCTGCATAGGCATTAGCAGCCCCCAGAAGCCCTTTAAAGGCTGCCTTGTCTGTGATGCCAGCGAGACGGTTGAGTTCACCGACTAGCGTGCTTCCTGCTGCTCCTGTTGCCATTACTTAGCCTTTCGCTTTGCTGCTGCGTTGTCTACTAGGTTTGGGTATGGTCGCCCAGCCTTCTTTGCCATTGCCTTAGCCTTGCTTTTTTGGGCTGGCGTTAAAGGAGTTGACTTCTTGTTTGGATTCTTCTTATCCCAAAATGCTTTCTTCTTCATTACCACTTCACCTTATCTGCCCAGTACGCTGCGCTCATCTTGCCCTTGGCAATGTTCTTTGCATGGCGTGCTTTAAATGATGCCTGTCTAGCCGTTGGCTTCTTGTCACCACTGACACCCTGTTGACCAAAGCGAATAGTCTTAACCTGGTCACCCGACTTAGCCACAACTACATGTGACTTTGTTGGATGGTTAGGCGTACGCTTTGGTTTATTAAACCCTGATACTCCTGCTCGCTTTAGTCTTGGGTCTGCCATTATTTCTTCTTCTTTGCCATCTTTGCTTCGCTCATTGCGATAGCAACTGCTTGCTTCTTTGACTTAACAACGGGTCCACCTTTACCTGAGTGAAGGGTTCCACGCTTGTATTCGCCCATAACTTTCTTGACCTTTGCAGCCTTCTTAGTCATCTTCATCTTCTGACTCCATCTCCATTTTCTTTGTTGGAGGTACTGATGCGTTTGCTGGCTTGTTTACGGCGCTACCGCCGATGCCGTATGGATGCTTTGCTCCATAGCAGTTGCACTCTTTACACATTACTTCATCTTCTTTGCTGGAGCCTTCTTAGCAGCCTTCTTTACTGGCTTGCCTGACTTCTTGGCTTCCTTCATGGCTGCCATCTTTCCTGCTTTGTCGTATGAAAATTTCTTTCCGTTTACCATTGGCATTGTTTTCTCCTTGTTAGTTGTTAGTCATCTTCTTCATCATCTTCGTAGTCATTGCCTGATATTTTTTCTAACGGCTTAACTGGAAGAATCCAATCTGGGTAACTCTCTCTATCTGACATAAGCCAGAAGGCATGAGTCTCTGAGAATCCTGCTTTTCTTAACGACTTGTAATACTCATTGAGGGAAATCGCGTAGGCATCAAGGGCAGAATAAGTATCTAAGTCTATAACTTTTTTCTGTCTTACGACAGGTTTCTTTTTTGCTGCCATGGTTTCCTCCCTTAGTTTTTAAATGAGTTTGTGTCTCCATCAAAGGCTTTACCCACCTTGTTGGAAATGTCTACTGCTGCTTGTATTTTTGCCATGGATGTACCAGTTGGCTGGATGCCTTGCTTTCTAGCATCTCTATACGCTTGCAATTCTGCTTCAAACTTTTTCTTAGGCATACTCGCTGATGAGTTTGCATCGCCTGTCCCGAACTCTAGGTTCGATGCTCGCAGACACTCGCCCCAATTAGCGTGGTCTTGCGTTGGACAGCCTGTTCTACATGCCATTAAATTTCCTCCAGGAACTCTCCGTAACCTGCTGCGGTTAAACGGACTGCGGCTGTGTCATCTACTTCGTAGATATGCCCGCCTAAATAAACTTCTTCTGCTGCTAAAATTTCCGTAAGCGATGGGTATCTGTAGGAAGAATACACACCCTGCGTGCGGAGAACTGAAATACCCTGATGTAAAGTCATACGAGAAAACAAAGGACCGCCACCTGCTGGGGTTTCTTCAACTGTTGGTGTTGTAAATCTATACATGTTATGTCCTTAGTTAGAGGGGAGCAGAGCCGAAGCCCTGCCCCCCGTTGCAACTACAATGCTGCGATTGAAGAACCTGATTCAATGCGGTATAGGGATTCTTCGCGGTAGCGAGCAAATCCAAGTACGCCGTACCAACCGATTGGTCGGAAACGCATGAGTGAATCGGTGACTGGTCCGATAACAACATTTGGCTCGACTGCTACAGCCTCTGCAAGTGCCTGCTTTCCAGCAACGATTGTGCTGAATACGCGGGTTACTGGAGTTACTGTAACAACAGTTGAAACTGTTACTGCAGCAGAGTGTGCTGTGTTAACAGTGATTGTTGTTGTAGAACCTGATGTTGCGATAGCAGAAATCTTTGCACCAGAAGCGATGCCTGTTCCTGAAATCTTATCGCCAACTTCAGCGCGTGATGCAATAACAGAAGATGAAGCAACGCCGAGTGTGAATCCTGCTGATGTTCCTGCTACTGTAACTGCTGTTGTTGCGAGTGCTGTCTGGTCTGCGCCTGACTTAGCAGAGAACATACGGTTTGTTTCAACAAAGAAAGCACCTTCGTATGTTCCGATAGTTCCAGCCCAGAGGTTACCCTGACCTGAATCTGTGAGTGAGTGAACATCGCGCCAGCCCACATTGCCAGTCTCAGCACGAAGGTCGTGTGAAACTTCTGGGTGGATACCTGTCCAGTAGAGGTTACCCTCGCGTGGAACAGCCTTGCGTGAACGCAACTTTGCAACAATCTTGCGGATGTCTGCAGAATCAACTGCTGCTGCCGCTGTGACAGTTGCTGTTGATGTTGCTGTTGCACCTGCGTACTGAACATAAGTTCCGCCGTTAAGTGCTGACATTGCAATCTGGTCAATAGAATCTGCCATGTTGTAAGCAATGATGTCTGCAACTGCTGGGTCAACATCTGAAAGTGAGAACAACTGCAACTTGCGTGTAACAAGTGCGCCGTTACCCTTTTCTTCTAGTGTGACAGAAACGGTTGATACATCTGGTAGTGCTACGGCTGTGACATCTGTTGTCTCGCCGAGTGTTGAAGTAGCAGCAGCCAAGTCGTTGTAAAGTGAGAATACAACGGTTGAACCTGGCATGGCTTGCTGTGCTGGGCGCTTGTCTGCCACTGAACGAATCATTGGCTGGCTGCGCAGAGCGAACTCAACATAGCGGTCATACGCTGTCTTGATAAGACCAGCAACCGCAGTTGTGTCTGTATATGCCATCTAGTTCACCTCCTATGGTGATTGGTAGTTTGTAAGTTAATTGATTCCAAGGATGGCGTTCAAAGCAGCGGGACCTTCTGCGGATAGAATCTTTGCTAATGCATCTTCATCAATCGTTGGCGCTGCTGCGCTGTTGACTGTGTTGGCGATTCGTTTTGCAGCAGATACATCTTCGCTGTCTTGTTTTGCTTCTTCTGGCTGGGTAACTCCAAAGACATCGCCGTATTCGTTAAGCCATCCTGAGATTGCTTCTTCTCCCTCAATATCTTGTGGGATAAACGCTGCGATTTTTGGGTTGATACCCTTTGCTGTAAGTACATCCTTGACTGTACGCTGACGAGTCTGAATTTTCAGAGTGTTAGCCTCTGCCTCAAGTTCCTTTAAACGCTTTTCGAGCGTACGGTTTACCTTGCGTAGTTGCTTAACGACATCTCCACCTTCTTCGGTGAAGTCATCTTCGTCATCGTATTCGTAATTGGTAGCCATCTACCTATCTCCCTTGTTAGTTGTATTCGCAATCCACAAACACGGTTCGGGGAAACCATGTCGGCTATCGCTACCAGACTGTTACGCTGACGGGGCTGGTGGGTCCGTTCAGGATTCTATTTATTGGTTTGTAGTGCTTCTTAGTGAAGTAGCACCAACGCCGCTTGTGCCACCGAAACGGAACTTCGTTTCTCTTTCGGCTCTGCGTTGTGAAGCAAGGATTGAAGCCTGCTCTTGAGCGATGGCTGCATTGACTGCTTCTGTTTCGTTGTAAGCCTGGCTTTCAATACCTGCAAGGCGTGACTGTGTACGAGCAAGTGTCTTAGCCTGCCCAAAGTCTTTCTTAAGCGCTGCCAAATCTGCAGTACCAGTGGCTCCGATGAGTGACTCGGCATAACCTGTACCCATTGCACCCTTACCGCCAAGGTCAGAGAACCCAGCGAAGGTAGCAGCAGCACCAATCTCAGCAGCACGAACCTGCTTCTTGATGATGTCCATACCCTTTGTAGGATTGAGCAAATATGAAACAACGGCTGAGTCGTCAATCTCTGGGTAATAACCCTTGAGTTGCTTAACTACATCTGAGTTATCTGCAACGCGAGTCTTAGCGATATTTACTCGCTCCTCAAATTCGCGTGGCGAAACCATATTAGCAATGTACTTACCTAGTTCAGCGCGGGTACCAAATACTCCAGCATCTAAACCGAAGGCTCCTAAAGTTTGAAGGTAGCCTCTTTCCATTGAAATATATGTAGCCTCATTGATAGCCTGACCTGCATCTCGCAAAGCCTGCATACCAGGAAAGCGCAATCTATATGCTGGTTGCTTAGGTAGTTCAAGTTTAATTTGTGATGCAGTAAAGTCTTGGCGAATCATCTCATCAACTGTGTCTGCTAAATCAGCAAGACCCATTTCAGTGAGAGCGGCTTTAAAGTCCTGTTGCGCAGTTCTTTTTGCTTGTGCCTCTATATCAGCCTTAGCCTTTGCTGCTGCAGCGGCTGCTGCAGTGGATGAATCAGATGACTTCTTTGTAGACCAAGTTGTAACAAATGCGTTTAGTTCTGCTGCAGATGCAAATGTTCTTACTTGCCCAGTATCTGGGTCTGTCCATGTAAAGGTTTGGTTACCACTGCCAGTGTTTCCGCTGCCAGTGTTGCCACCAGTACCCGTTCCACCACCACGACTTCCTGAAACATAATCAGGATTCTTTTCAACCGAACCAAAGTCAACTTTAGTTCCACCCTTGCCATCGGCAACAATCTTGCGCCTTAAGGTTCCTGTTGTCTGGGTATTACCTTGATAATCCCAACCAACAAAAGTTCCTGCTGCTGGAAATGTTGTAGGCGTAGGTGTAGGTGGTGTAACACCAGACATAGGGTTTCCTGCACCATAAGTAAAGTTTGACTGTGGTGCTGGAGTCATGTTAAGAGCAGCGCGTTCTGCGTTAGTAAGCGTTGCACCAGAAGTTAATTTTGTAAGAGCAGCACGGGATGCTGTTGTTGCCGCCGCTGTTGCCGCCGCTGCTGCTGCAGCGCGAGCATTTTCGCGTTCTGTTTCTGCACGCCTGGCTGCTGCTGCATCACGGGCTTGCTGCATGAGTCTGCGGTCTGAGTCGTCTATTGCCATTATCCGCTAAACCCAAATGTTCGTGCAAGGTCAAGAGCCATATTGCTGTATGTTTCCTTTGCATTTTTTGTATACTGCCATAGTTTGTCTTGCTTAACTTGCTTAGTGAAGTCAGCAAAAGTACGGGCATTACCAGTTGTGTTGTCAACAACTTTGCCCATGAGGTCATCCCATGTGATTGCTGTTGAGTCAACCTCAAGCAAGTTAGCCATCTGTTGGCGGTAGTTATTAGTTACTTCATATAGGCTACGCCCAGCCTTTAAAGACTCAGCGAACGGTTTGTATGTTGGGCTATCCATTGCCTGCTGCTTAACAGAGTAGAGCCAGTAGTTAGCATCTCTGCCATCGTTAGGGTCAAGAAGTGAAAAGTTAATTTCTTTTTCAAGGGCAGCATCAATCTTAATGCCATACATGTATGCCTGGTTCTTAACCTTCTCAAGTGTAGAACCAAGGGTTCCGCCACCTGTAAACATAACTGTTGACTTTGTTGCAAGGAAATCTTCTAGTTGTGAATCATCCCAGTTGTTCTGGATGGTCTGCATAGCAAGACCTTTGATGAACTCTGAGTTGTCAATTAACTTGCCAGTCTTTGGGTCAGTTGACATTGCTGAGATACCAAGAGTATCCAACTTAGCGGCAATGGTTGACATCTTGTTCTGTACCTTCTCAGTGAAGGTAGATGCATTGCGTGGGTCGCTTGTCTCTAGGAAGAAAGAGCGCATTGATGGCAAGGTTGTCTGCCA
>Ga0247723_1000781_pt1 | contig 20325 bp, 34 predicted proteins | sample MSEWelMarce5H_FC_FD_189079 | JGI IMG/M metagenome (GOLD analysis project Ga0247723, IMG submission 189079) | Subsurface sediment microbial communities from gas well in West Virginia, United States - MSEEL Well Study Marcellus 5H_FC | ecosystem: Environmental > Terrestrial > Deep subsurface >... | reverse complement strand
ACCTACGTATAGCTGGTGACGAACGCTTTAAACTTGCTGATGTACCAACAGAAGCCAATGGTGTTCCTATCAAAGAGGGAACTACTGGTAGAACTCGTCCAGATGGTAGACCTATTGGAGCTAGTTTCAATAAAGAAACTAGAACTATAACTATAGACACACCAACTCTATACGAACAGTATGGAGAGAAGCCTTGGACTAAACCAAAGGTAGAGGGTGTATACCCTATTGCTGAGAATGCTTTCCCAACATTCCAAGACTATGTAGACTTTATTGTTGCTCACGAAACTGAGCACACTGTAACCCCTCAAGCAGAAGGTCAAACTAAAGCTCAGTACGAGAACCAAATTAACCAAACAGCTTTAAAACAACTTGCTGAGAAGAGAGCAGCTGTTCCTAAAGAACCAGTTGCTACTCCCAAAACTGTTCCTCTTGAACAGAAAGTAGATCGCACTACAACAAATCCTCGTGATGTCAAGACTGAACAGGAGATGTTTGATATTGCCAAGGAGATCTACGCTACTCGTGGTGAAGCAGAGGCTATCAAGTTCTATGAAGAATATAGAAACTACGAGAAGACTTGGAAAGAACCTGTTAAAGAAACAGAGAAGTTTGTAGGGGCAAACCTTAGAAACAAAGATGCTAATGATCGTGTCATCCACAACCAAAGAGATGAGATTGTTAAAGACATCCCAGATCCTGCTCGTAGAGAAGCTATTGCTGTAGCTGTTGACAAGGGTGACTTGACTGGTCTTACACCAGAAGAAGTTGTTGTTGCTAAGAAATACGAAGCCCTGGCTAAAGACATTGGTGATCGTGCTGTAAAGCAAGGTGTTGTCAAAGGACTATTAGAAGACTACGTAACCCACATCCTTGATTGGACTGGTGCGCCAAAGGGTGCTCGTGAAGAGTTCATGGCTAAGTTACTAGGAACATCTAGCAGTGATCCTACTATGCGTGGTATGGATACCACATCTAAGTTTAGTAAAGAACGTAAGTTCAAAACCTTTGCAGATCTACAAGGATTTATAGATGAAGCTAATGCTCGCATAGCAGCTTCAGGTAAATCAGAGTGGCGACTTAACATTAAGACAAAAGACATTGCAGAAATCTACAAAGAGTATGCCTTGTCTATGGAAAAAGCTATTGAGAATAAAGCCTTAGTAGACAACCTAAAACAAATACGTAATGTTGCTGGTGAAAATCTAATCAAAGAAGTCAACAAAGACAATCCTATGCCTGTTGGTTGGGAGATGATGGATAGTCCTCAGTTTGCTGGCTATGCTGTTCATCCAGATCTAAAACCAGCTTTGAAGTTTGTATTTGATGCAGGTCCTGGGGACTTCATGAATGCTATTGGGCAATTGTCTCAAGTAGTTAAGCGTCTTAACGTTGTTGGTTCTTTCTTCCATGCTAAATCTCTGATGGAGGTTTTGTCTAGTACTGGTATACCTATCTATACGCCTCTTAAAGAAGCTATTGTTCTTCCGTTAGTGGAGAAAGGTGTTAAAGCTATTACTGGTAAAGAGATTCAGTTGTCTGCTATTTCTAAAGCTGTTGATCAGTTTAAGAAAGGTGGATTAGGTGACAACGTAGACACTTGGATTAGACAAGATGGTTTAAAACTTGAGATGCCAGAAGATGTGGCTCAAGGAATACTAACTATCACTGGTAAATTTGCTGATGAAATGATTGGTAAGTTTGGTCCTAAGACTCGTGCATTAGAAAAGACACTTAGCACTGTAGAAAAATATACCCTGGGATACTTTGATAAGTACACCTGGGATTACTTGCATACTGGTGGCAAGATCATGGTAGCTGATGCTTATCTAGAGAAAGCACGTAGACAAGCTACAGAAGAAGGTAAAGTTTTTGATGAACCTGCTGTTCGTAAAGAGATTGCTAGGTTTGTTAACGATAGTTTTGGTGGTTTGAATTGGTTTGATGCTGCTACTAGTGCTAACACAGAGCTTGGTAAACGTATGGCTATGGCTGCGTACAGTCCTGAAGGTCGTAGAGCTTTGCAAGTTCTTTTGTTTGCTCCTGATTGGACTCTATCTACTATTCGTGCCTTTACTTCTGCTCTTCCAAAGCAGTTGAATCCAACTAAGTGGCAACCAATAGAGGGTATCAAAGGCATGATGTCTCCTACAACTAAGCAAGACTACGCTAGGTTGTATCAGTTTAAAACTGCATTGACCTATCTCACGCTAGTTAATGGAATCAACATGATTACTGCTGATCGTCCTATCTGGGAGAACAAAGATCCAACTCGTGTTGAGTATCCAGATGGTACATCTATGCAAGCTATGAAACACGCTATGGAGCCGTATCACTGGCTTATGGATCCAATTAAAACATTCTCTAATAAGCTTGGATTTATACCTAAGACTGCCATTATTGTTGGTGGTGGACTTGAGTATGCTTCTCCGACAGCACCTAAACTCATACCTTCAGATATAACTGGTAATGAAAGTGTTGATGCAGCTATTGCTAGAGCACAGGCTGTAGGTAGCCAAGCACTACCATTCCAAGTACAAGCTGCTACTTCTGCTCCTGAAGGAGAAGGTGCTAAGAGAGCGTTACTAGGAACATTAGGTTTCCCTGTTTATGGTGGAACAGAAGAACAAAGAAAAGCTGCTAGAAAAGAACGTGAAGACAAACGTAAGGAAGCTGCTAAGCGTTATCGTGAAAGAGAAAAGGAAGCAGGTAGATAATGGCTATTCAAACCCCGATCCCACCAAATCCTATTGGAGAAAACTTTGCTTGGAGAGATTGGCTCCAGAGGCTTAGTGATAGGGTCTTTGGTACTGCTTCTACGTTAGACATTCCTATTGAACCTGAGTATGGTGGTACTGGTTTAACTACCTACAACACAGGGGACATAATCTATAGCAATGCTACTAATAACTTAACTAGACTAGCTCCTCCTGCATCTACGTCTTTATTGCAAATGACTGCTGCTGGTGTTCCTAGTTGGACATCTACTGCTGGTATTGTTACATCAGTTACAGGAACTTCTCCAGTAGCATCTAGTGGTGGCACTACTCCTGCTATTTCATTAGCAGCTGCTTATGGTGATACGTTAAATCCCTATGCCTCTAAGACTGCTAAATTTGTTTTAGCTGCACCCAATGCTAGTAATGGAGTACCTACATTTAGAGCACTAGTTGCTTCTGATGTTCCAACTAAATCGTATGGTGCTTTTGCTGATTACACAAGTCAGACTATAGCTAGTACTACTACAGCATACGTAATGACTTTTGATACCACTGATCTAGGTGGTAATGGTGTTTCTATTGTTAGTGGCTCTAGACTAACTGTAACTACAACTGGCATCTATAACTTCCAATGGTCTGGACAGTTTGAGAATAATGATAATGCTCCATATGATGCGTTTGTATGGATAAGAATTAACGGTACAGATGTAACTGGATCTACTGGTCGTATTGGATTACCTGCAAGAAAGAATGTTGGTGATCCATTTCACACCATTGTTGGATGGAACTTTTTGTTAAGTCTTACAGCTAATGATTATGTAGAGTTAGTTTGGTCTGCAAGTTCAACAGCAATCGCTATTAAAACCTATGCAGCAGGAACATCTCCTACAAGACCTACTACTGCTTCTTTGATTGCTACATTCCAACAACTTTAAAGACAACTAAATGTGTTTGACCCACTCACAATTGGCCTTGCTTTTAAAGCCATGCAAGCTGCCTATGATGGCATTACCTACTGCTGCGAAGCCTTGTCAGAAGGCAAAGTTGCTGTTCAAAAAATAAAGAAAGCTACAGATGATGCGAAAACTATTGTCAATGATGCGAAAACTATTTGGTCAACCATCTCCAACCTCTTTGGTATCGGAGCCAAGTCCAGTAGTGGAGCCACCTCCAGTAGTAGTGGAGACTCCAAAGAAAAGCCTGTCGAGAAAAAGAAAGCCAGTAGCAAAGAGCAGTACACCACGCACATCCCGAACGAAAGTGAAATAGTTCAACAATTCATTGGGCATCTAGGTGCTTTCTTTAGGCATCACAAAGAGTTAAGCGAATATGTTGAGTTCAAATATGAGGAAGTCTTTGCTAGTGTTGATCCCAACCCTGAAGACATACTTGAACTGAGCGTATACAAGAACGAGTTAGACCAGGCTTACGTTAAGTTAAGTGGCATGATGAGAGGAGCTGGTGTTCCTTATCAACTAGGACCATTGTGGGATAACTACAATCAGATCTATTCCAAAGTACAAGCCGAACAACAGAAACGTAAAGAACAAATTCGTATCAAACGACAAATTGAGAACTACAAACGTGAAAGGTTTAAACAAGAAAAGATTGAACTAGTATCAGGATTGTTCCTCACACTGGTCATAGTTTCTTGGTTATGGGCAGTATGGATAAATTCATTTACCGAGGGATACTCATAATGCTTTGTCTAATCTTGACAATTGTTTTGATTATGTCTCCCGTAATGATTATGATGTGGATCAAGATTCATAAAACTGAGATTCGTATAGAAAAGAAAGAGAAGCAGTTGGATAGAAAGATACAGCTGCTGCAACAAAAGGATAAACAATGAAGTATGTGCTGTTGCTGTTGTTACTAGTAGCGTGTGATGATCGCTATAGGTATTATTGTCAAGATCCAAAGAACTTCACTGCTAAACGCTGTCAGCGTCCCGATTGTTTATTCACCCAAGATTGTCCTGATTACCTTGTAGCACCTGTACTGGAGAAACAAATTGTCCAACCCACCCAAGTTCCATCCCAATCGGCTTCTGACGCAAGAGGAAATTGAAGTACGAGTCTGGGCTTCTGTAGTCCTGATCGTTACTGTCATCCTTGCTGGCATAGTTATCTTTATGCTGTATAGCCTGGCCTTTGTAGTCCAGCCTATTAAGAGTATGGCTCCTATTGATCAGTCATTTGCTAAGATGCTGAACGATATTGTGCTGCTCATTGTTGGTGGCATTGGTGGTGTGATGTCTCGCAAGGGTGTACAAGCTGTTGCTGACAAGATCTCTCCTCCAGTTATTACTCCTGCACCAGTAGCTCCTAGTCCTGTTACTAGTAACTCCCTTCCTGTATGGGTTAACCCTCCTCTTGATGAAGAGTGGAGAGCACCTCCTCCTCCTACAACACCTCCAGATTTTATTGATCCTTCTAAAGAAGAGATTGCACATGAGAGAGCTGTTGCTAGGAGTGAATCATGATTCCTAATCCCTGGGTCATACTAGCTGTTGTGTTTGCTCTTGGTGGGTTCTATGGCTACGGACACCATAAAGGTTGGGCTGAACGTGATCAAGAGATGCAGTCTGAGATTGCTGCTAAGAATGAAGAGGCTCGTACTAAAGAGCAAGAGTTAACCAAACAAATCAATGACCAATCGAACAAACTTCAGGAGGCTAACAATGCTATCACTCAAAAACAAACTGATATTACTAAGCTTATTCGCTCTGGTAGCTTGCGGATCCAAGCCCCCACAAGTTGCGTACAAAACAGTACAAGTCCCACCACTACCAGCGGAAGTGGGGACACCCAGGGAAGCGAATCTGACAGACAGACTCTTGAAGCTATTGCAGCCATCATCGCCCAAGGGGACAGGAACACCCAGCAACTCAACGCCTGTATCGCAGCCTACAACAAAGTAATGGAGACTGTAAATGGTCAACGCTGAACAACTACATAGATTGGGTATCGGTCCTCAATGGGTTGATGCTCTCAATGAAACCTTCCAAAGGTTTAACATTGTTACTAATAACCAGAAGGCTATGTTTATAGGACAGTGCTCCCATGAATGTGGTAACTTTAGATTGCTAGAAGAAAACCTAAACTACAAAGCGGCAACGCTAATGAGATTGTGGCCTAAGAGGTTTCCTACCTTGGAGAAGGCTAATGAGTATGCTGGAAATCCTAAGAAGATCGCAAATATGGTCTATTCTTCTCGCATGGGTAACCGTGACGAAAATTCTGGTGACGGTTTTCGTTTCCGTGGTCGCGGAATTATTCAGCTCACTGGGCATAGTGGGTACTTCCACGCAGGTAAAGCGTTGGGTATGGACTTTGTTGCTAACCCTGATCTTGTTTCTACTCCCCAGTATGCTGCTCTCACAGGTGGATGGTTTTGGTCTACCCACAACCTCAATGCTCCAGCGGATGCCCTTGACTATGTTAAATGTACCAAGATAATCAATGGTGGAACTATCGGTTTAGATGACCGAATCAAACATGTTCAACTAGCTTTGTCAGTCTTCTAGGTTGATGAAGTAGATAGCAGTAAGAACTACTATGCCTATACAAATACCTATGCCTAGTAGAACAAAGAGAGTTAGTAAGACATCCATTATTTAGACTCTAGTTCCCTAACCCTGTCTGCTAGAACTCTAACTGCTTCGGTTAGTATGGCTACTTCAGCTATCAGTTGAGCTTCTTTAGACGGGTTACGGATGATCTCTTGTTTGATCCTAGACATACGTTCTATGTCATTGAAGGCTTCATCCTCTTCAATGGTACTAGTAACAAGTCTATGTGGCACTGATAGTCCTATTGGTCTAACCATGTGTTCTTCTCCTTTAGTCTTTTCTCTGTTGCCCTAACTACATCAACCCAGTAGTAGAGATCGGGTAGATTAAATTTAAGTTCATTGATGTCTTTCTCAGACAAACCCTGCCAAGATTTTTGCCACTCAGCTCCCATTTCCCAAGCATTAGTCGCCAAAGTGATAACATTCTCGTCTACACCTGTGCTGCGTAGCAGGGTAATCATCTCTTGTTTCTTCATTGGAGTTTCTTGTAGGGTGAATTGTTCTGCCACAAGGTTGTTGGCTTAGGTAAGTACCTGTCTGTAGGATGTGGCACATCATCAGGTACTTCTACACACATCCATACGGCTGCAAACTGACCACGCTTAGGTACATCCCAGCGATCTATGTAGACACCATAGATGTTATTCATAGTCTTCTGAATACTTTTGTATGTAGAACCTAGCTGCTTAGCTATCTGATTGGTTGTTAACCCATCACTAGAGTTTAAAAGCAACACTCTTATCTTGTCGTGTCTAGATTCCTTCATTGTTAGCCTTTGCTAAATAGGTTGTTAGTCGTTTGATTCTGTCAAGGTGGTATTCCACCATTCTCTTGGAGTAGTCTTGGGCGGTAAGCATATTGAGAAGCTCACGCTTTGCACCTTCCAGTTCTTTAACTGCCATCTCTTCAGCAGTTGGAGCACGTAGTGACTCCGCTAAAGCATAAAAGATGTTCTTAATAACGTTACTCATACTTCTGGATGTCATCATTATCATCGGCATAGGTTTGAATGTCATCATCTTCGTTTTCCTCACATAAGTGGCAGCCAGGGTGATCTGGATCATTGCATTTGGGATGTGCTCTCAATATTGCACGAAATCTATTTTCATAGAAAGTTCTAGCTTTGAGTTCTGTGTGTTCTGAATTGTCTGGATCGTATTTCATTTGTGTCTCCAATATAAATCATGTGATTTTTGATTTGTATTTTTTGTGGTCCATAGCTCCTGGTCTAGCAGCTTGCATGGTGTCACCATCTCCAGTCCTATAGACTTCTCTATCAAAAGCACTGTCGTGTGGAAACGTAGCTATCTCAAAAGAGGCTTCAGTAGTTGATTTGATTTCATCTAAGTACTCCAGGGGAGACTTTATGTTCATGTTCTTCTCATGATTTTGCCAACGAGTTTTAACCTCGTTGATTATTTCTTTGTTTTTATTTACTTCTTCTACTGAGATTTTCATAACGACTCCAATTTAAATCCATCACCAACATCCACAATCTTTATCTTGCCTTTGTGGATACCATATAGCATCACTGCCATAGCAGTGCTGTGTTTCTTGAGTTCAGCATTTAATTGGTAGTTGAAGTAAGCCAAGCCTAAGTTCAATACTATCAATGTAGCTTCTAATACAGTTAGTTCAATCATAAGTTCCTTATTATGTAGTCTTGCCAATGTGCTGTGTCTGAGAACAGACAAGCATCTAGTTCATGTTTAGCTGCCCAGTCTAGGTAGGTGGTGCTACTCTTCTTAGACAGTCCTTGGTTGCGCTGTAGCACATAGAGGATGGTGATGTCAGGGTGCTGCTGCTTGATCAGCACAGCCTTCTTCCTGTCTGATCCAGTCCATAGACCTTTGGTTTCTATGTAGACGTTATTAGTAACAGTGAAGTCTGGTGTGTAGGTATGGTTGCTTGATGGGATAACGTACTTGATCTTGTCTTGTTCGTACCCTAGCTTCCATCCCTTTGCTTCGCAAGCTGCTTGGAATCTAGACTCTAAGCCGCTGCGATACCCTGCTGGGTTATGTCGTTTAGGTCTTGGCATTGAGCCTCTCTTCACGTACCTTCATAAAGTTATCTGCCCATGCAAAGGAAGTCTCTATCACATTAACTGAGGTTATCTCTCCCTCACTAATCATTTTTAAGACAGCATCTTTGCTGCCAAGTTCTGTGAGCATTGCTACAGCTACATACTCTCGCATAGTCATGTGCTGCATGTTTACGTCTTTAATCATGTTGTTCCTGTTGTGTGATTGGTGGTTCCCAACTGTCGTTAGGTTTCTGCCATATGTATAGCAGCTTCATGTTGAGGTGAAAGCGTTCGTCATCGCTATAGAGTTCACGGCACTTGTCGTACCACTCTTCAGGCAGCAGTTCTTCTAGTGCTCTTTCTGCCTTTACTGGACCAATGCCAGCTACGCCAATGATGTTGTCACTACGATCTCCTATGAGGCTTTGCATGTACAAGAACTTTAAGCCTTCGTCTGGAGTTACCTCTTGAAAGACTTTCTTTACAAAGTTGTAATGCTTACCTGGGATCTGTAATAAATCTTTGTCTATGCTACAGATGACTGTTGTTCCACCTTCCTTGTCTTGTTGTATGCCCATCTCATCGTCTGCTTCGTAGCCGTTGCAGATGATTGCTTTGTGCTGTGTTACTAGGAACTCCCGTACTGCTTGCCAGTGTGTTGGTCGCTCGTCTGGTCTGTTAGCTTTGTAACTAGGTGCTATGTCTCTACGGAAGTTACCGCTGCCTGTTAGGTAAACGCTGTAGGACGTTGCTCCTGTATCAGCCAAGATGTCTTGAATCATTTGATCAGACCTAGCTTGGGCTATCCATTGTTCGTCTTCGTTAGCTGATGCTGCTCCACGATAGACAACAATATCTCCGTCAATTAGTGCTCTCATTGGGTGTCCACACAATCTTGAAGTTGTTTGACAGAAACAAAAATATGTTTTTCTAAGTCTTCTTTAGACCAATCGTTAAATACGCATTCTTCGTAATCATCTTCTTCATTGACACGTACATAGTCTAGAAGTTTTTGTAGAACTTCTTTAGGTACTAATACATTTTCCATTTCTATCTCTCTTTCTAAAAAAATGGGAGCGTATTGCTACGCCCCCTAAGATCATTCAATGGCAGATTCTGCTTCAGCTTCTGCTAAGTCTAAATCACCTGCTGTGTAAGCTTCGAACTTACGTGCAAGAGAAATAACAAAGTCAAGATTGCTTCCTTCTAACTCAAAAGGCTTGCCACCACGAGCAGCAATGTAGATGTCAGTAGCACGAGCTAGTGCGTTCTGACGAACAATTGCACGATCCCCATGTAGAGGAGGAATTGGAAACACCTTAGCTGCATAGCCGCTACCTGTTGTTCTAGTTACTGCTACCGCAGTGTTACTAGTAGCAGGTGGTGGTGGTGTTCCAGCTCCTTTACGGAGGACGTTGACTGCTTTGGTTTCAAGACCATAAGTACCTGTGTTGCCATCAAACTCTACTTCATCTCCCGCACCTGCGTTAGGGTTCTTAAAGCCACATTTAACCCATGTGCCATTAACCTTAAGAGAATAAGTAGGCTTGCTACCAAACTTGGTATTTACGTCTTTTGTAGAGATAGCCTCTACGATGCCTGTCATCATTGTCATTTCAAAGTTCTTTCATATCAAACCAATTTTTACCGATTGATGCTCCTGCATTGAGCTTCAGAGCCAACGGCACTTTAAATCTTTCCTCAAAGTACTTGTGCGTGTCTTTGAGTATTCCTGTAATCTCCTTTATAAAATCATCCGCAGCAGAACCTTGGACATCAAACATTAGAGAATCGTGAATAGTGTTAACCATCTTCACATCATCTCTGCCTTCTAGTGCTCTGAAGATAATGCCCAACATCATTGGGACAATATCGCCAGTTGCTAGACCTTGGATCGGGTAGTTCTTTAATTCAGTTGGGCTGAAATTGTAGGTCCTACTAGACCAACTACTCTCGTTGAAATATTCTTTAAACAAAAACTTACGTCCTGTCTCAGTGTTTAAAACAAACGTCTTTACTTTCTCTCGAAACCCATCATCATCTAGTTCGTAGGTAGACTTGCTTTCTACCTCTTCTGCAAACTTTGTGTGCCATGTTGCTACGTCTGGATAGCGTGTGTAGAACACATCTACAAACTTCTTAGCTTCATCTAGGCTACACCCTGCTTGTTTAGCAATGGCTTTAGCACCAGCACCATAGATCAGTTGGAATGTTCTTGCTTTGAATGGTTTACGTTCCTCCTTTGTTGGTGGTCTACCAAACATACCTTCGTACAAAGCACTGTGTATATCAATGCCACCTGATATATCTTTGATGAGTTGTTTGTCTCTAGTAACATGAGCTAGAGCTACAACCTCTAGTTGGTTGAAGTCAACCTCGACAATCACACCATCATTAAACCTTGAATTAAAGATTTGTTTGATAGGGTTGTTGCTGATGTTTTGTAAATTAGGATTGGTTGATGACAAGCGACCTGTGACAGTTGCTGTGTGATTCAACTTACCATGTATGAAGTCACCTATAACGTGCTTGCTAAGCCCTTGTACATAGGTTGATAGCTGCTTTGATAACTCACGATACTTGAGTAGTTTCTCAATGATCTTGATGGCTTCTGGATCGAACGTATGTTTGAGCATGTCATTCAACACAGAGTCATCTACCGAGATCTGTCCAGTCTTAGCAGACACTTTGTCTGGGTCTGGTGTGTACCTGATGAATGGCTTTACATCTATGGTTTTATCCATGAGTTTGTACTTGGTCTTACCATTCTTGTATAGACCCACTTCTTCTTTTACACGTATCTTCTTCTTGCCTCCAAAGAAAAACTGTGACCATTGCTTAGGACTGTTGATGTCTTCGATTGCGTGTTTGACAGATAACTCTTCCAAGTCAAGTTTGCATTCAACATACATGTTGACAACTTCTACTGTGTACTCATCAAGGTTTGCTTTGTCAATGTGTAAGCCATTGAACTGCATCTCTGTTGTTGCATGGAGTGCTTCCATCTGAGAAAGTATGAGTGGTAGCTGTTCGTTTGCTAATGCTCGTTTGTATTGCATCATTGCAATCTGCACAGTGTTCTGTACATCTTGTTCTAGATACGGAATTAGTTCTTCAGGTGGAATCTTGTCAGAGCCAAGACCTGCTTGAAAGTATTTCTTGATCCCATCATCCTTGATAGGTAAGCCATACTTGACTGACAATTCATCAAGACTTGAGAACTTAGTTTGCTGAGCACTTAAGATGTACTCTGCTAACTGTGTATCCCAAATCTTACGTCTTTGTAGTTCATACTGTAGGTCAGTGCTAGTCTTGTAGAGATACATCAAATCAAAAGATAAGTTGTGTCCACAGATAAAAGCATCTGGTCTTTGTACTCGTAGTAAGTACTCAAACTTATCCTGGTCATACGTAGTGAATGTATTGGTTACATCACTGCTACCACATAGCCCAAAGGCTATAGCTCTGTTGTCTGGGTGCATAGGATGAGCTAGTCCTACGTCATCATCGCCATTGAGCGTTGTCTCAACGTCAATAGCTATAAATGTTTTGGTCATGGTTTTCCAAAAGCTTTCTTAAAAGGTTACTCGTATCTAGCCCTGATGGGGTCGATGGTTACTAGAAATTGTCCGTGTCTATCTGACTCGACTTGTTTGCTTCCTCCTCCTGGTAGTTTGTTCTTAGGAACATTGATGGTACGTATCATTTCTTCTTCGGGACTCTTTGGTTCTTTGTACTTGCCGATTGTTATCACTACGTCTGCTTCACCTGGTTTGTCAGTCTTGGAGCCACGCAGTGCATCCAAGCCTATGAATGGTGGGTCTTTCATTTCTACTGCTGACGCAGACAATTGTGATGCTGCAATAACTGGACCATACGATCTTGCAAGTTCTCTTGCCCACTTGTATATCTTGCCCAGCTTAAGATCCTCACGTTCGTCTGACTTGAAGCCATCAACCTTGTCGAGCTGATCAAAGATGATCAGTCCTGGGTTAACTTCTCTGAACAGTGTCTCAAGGTCACGTACGTTGTTCATGTCCTTAGTAACACGGATCTTGTCTTTGTTACCACCCATCAATGCTGCGTAGTCAACCATTGCTTTCTTGGAGTCAGCAATGATTGTTTTGCTTTCTATCCCTAGTGCTGCTTGAACAATCCTGAAGAATACAACTGATGATTCCTCTTCGTTGTTGACCCACACAACTGGTCTGTCCTTCGGTAACTGCTGTGCTAGGTAGCTCACCTCACTCGCTAGGAATGTAGTCTTACCTACCTCTACACGAGCAGCGACAATAACAAAATTCCCAATACGTAGAGGACCAAGAGAACGATTGAGCGCATCCAGTCTCCATTCATAACCAGAGCTAGTGATCCTGTCAGCAATAGCAGACAAGTCAGCAGATACAAATAACTCATCTTTTTCTATGTACCTTTCTACATCTTTGAGTGCGTTGGTTGCTAGTATGTGTACGTGCTCCAAGTCACTAGAGCCTTCTTTGACTTTCTCGCATTCCTCCATGATCAAAGCCAAGTAGTCTAGCTCAATGAGAGTTTTGACAACTTCTTCGTGTGCATGGTGTGGAACAAACGACTTAGCTTTGCTAAGCATCATTCGTAGTTTCACAATGGAATCGTCTGTAAGACGCTTACTCTGATCTGCTATTAGGAACGCACTGAATGAGTCCCAAGCAAAGTCTGTAACTGATGGAAATGTTTTGTAGTACTTATCCATCCCGTCAAGGATGGTGTTGGTTTCTTTCATAACTACATGCGGTTTGATGTACCGCCTGTACTTTGAGAGGTTCTCTTTGCTCTTAGCGCAAAGGTATAGAACATCGTAGTCCATCTATTTCCTTTAAATTAGTATGCTCACAAGCTCTGCTGGTGTGCATTCTTTTGGTTCTTTATCTATACCAAACATTGCTAGTTTGGTTTCTGTTGGTAAGAAGTGTTGTAGTTTCTTAAATGCTTTAGTTGTTCCCTCCATTCCTGCTTCATCTGGATCTAGCCAAATACATACTGTGTCGAACTCAAGCTCATAGATTTGAGCTAGTGTTCTATCCGAGATAGTTGTTCTTAGTAACGCTACAGAGCTGAGCTTTGTGTTCTTGTGTACCCTGTATGCACTAAGATAGTCTTCACAAAGCACCAATGTTTTACCTCCTGTATGAAACCAGCTTGCATCTCCTTTGGAGTTGCTGTTGGTGTAGTACGTTATGTACTTTGGTTCTGCTTTGAGGTTGCGTATTTGCCAGCCTATCGGCTGTTGTTCTGGGTTGTAGAGGGTCAAGGCTACTTTGTGCCTTTCCCCTTCTATGCCATTGAAGTTGCTGTCTTCTGCGTTGCAGAAGTTGCTGCGTAGCCACACCGTACCTTCGGTACTGAGTGCCGCTAGACGCGGCTTTGTGGCTGCTGTAGTTGTTGTTGCTTTCTTGTTTACCCAGGTAGACAATCTGTCTTGGGATAGTCCGTCTGAAGCAAAGCCAGACTCAGTGCAATGGTGGCAATAAGCCACCAATCCTTTCTCTGTACGCTTGATATACAACCTACGCTTATTGTCATCACCAGCTGAGCATCCAATGTGATTCACATGGATCTGCTGTCCCATGTTACTAGGAGCATTTGCTAGGATTAGTTTGCGATCAATCATCTAACCTAGTGTCATTAAGATTTATTAGTTCATCACAAACATGTTTGATAACGTACTCTGTATATGCTTTTAAATTATCTGGTGGAAACAAAACAGAGTCTTTAACAAAATGTCCATCAGAATAAAATCTTCCTGGATACAGAGTTGGCTTTGAATGTTCCATTGCTTTTCTAATTAACTCGTTAAGTTCCATGTGTTCTTTCTAAAGCACAAAATAGATAGCCTTCCCCTAGAGGAAGACTATGTGGTTTTATGTTTTAGTTTTCGGAGGTTCCATATACCTTAGCAAAAAGCTCGCCAGCAACTTTACGTTGTGTGTCGTTCAATTTGTTGAGGTATACAAGTGTGAATGCTGACTTGAGAGTAGCACCGACACTTACTTTTCTACAGATACCAAACAAGGTACGTGGTGAAACAGTGAGACTGAACTGACCTGACTTGTAACCTTGACGAATAAGGTTAGCAAGTTTGACAAGTTCCTTAGCTGCTTTACCAGTGACTGTTGTTGGATACTTAGATGTGATGATCTTCTCTTCCACTGCTGCTGGTAGATAGTCAACGAATACTGCTGTACCAAACCTATCAAGAGTTGCTGAGTTCTGTACGTTAGTGCCTGCATGAGCACCTGTGTCATCACCCTGACCTTGTGTGTTACCAATAGCAACAAGCCTAAAGTCCTTGTGAGGAATGATCTGCTTGTCCTTGGTACTACCTGGCATCTCCTTCAAGAAAAGCTTGCCATCGTCTTCTAAGAGCCACTGTAGACCCATTGAGATCTCTGGAGGAGTTACATCCCACTCATCCCATGCAAAGACAGCACCATACTTGACTGCTTCTGTTGCTGCACCATCTACCCAGATTGTTGAACCATCCTTAGCCGTTAGCTGACCAAAGATCATTGAGGAATCCATATCCCCAGTGCAATTAACCCGAACAAAAGGACGATAAGTACGAGCACACAACTGCTCAATAAGACTAGATTTACCAGCCCCTGTAGGACCGTAGCAAAGTACTTTCTCATTTAACTCCCATGCTTGAAGAATGTCAGATGCAAGTTTTGGATCAATGACATAGGTTGAATTGATACTAGGAACAAATGCTGCGATACGCTCATCCCAATCAGATTCTTGGAATACAGTGATTCCAAAATCATGGTCAACTTTCTGACCGATAACCTCAGAGAGGTAGACTTGATTAGGTTTGAGGGCTGAGTGTGGTGCAGATGCCATAAGTTCTTTAGGATCATCAATGGTTGTTTCACATGAAACATCTGTCGATGCCTCTGTTGTTTTTGGTGGCTTACGTTTGTCAAGAGCTTCTTTCAAAGCTTTCTTAACAAGATCTTCCACCTTCGGTGATGGTGGTTTTACTACAGTTGTCATTTAAGAATTTTCCTTTCTATTAACTCAATCAACTTGCTCGGTATTTCTTCTGGTTCTCTGACAACACTGTGAGCTTTGTAGTAGTGCGTAACTGCATCACTACACAAACCTAACCCGTATATGTCAATAGACTTCGATGCTTCTATCTCTTTAATAACTTTCTCAGTGAACTCTTCTAAGCCATGTGATGACTTAGATGCTGCTGGTGAACCATCAGACATCACAATCAACAGTCTCTTCTTCTCTTTACGTTTGTTCAAACGATCATAAGCCCACAAAATATTCTCACCATCAGGGTTGCCGATCATAAAGGCACTGCTGAGAGCAAAATATTCTTTAAGGCTATCCTCGTTTACCCTTAGATCATTGAAGCCTTTGTATACAAACATCAATGGTTTAGGTTCTGCGTATCCTTCAGCCCCATCAGTGAAGCCAAGAATCTCAAGAGGTATGTTTAGTGTTGAACAAACTTCGTTAACAAGCAGTGTAGAAGCCAAAGCGTTTAGCACTTTGTCTCCACCCATTGAACCAGACATATCTACCAACACTGTGATAGCAGCGTCTAGTGTCTTGTTATCTATCTTGTTCTTAAACACACGCTCATTAAACCCTGGTGCATTGAAACAGATACGAGACAGTCGAGACTGATCTAGTTTCCCCTTCTTAACACCATACTGAGTCTGAGACTTAGCTCTGATCTGAATGAGTCTACGTACTTGCTGTGCAAAGTTCTCTTGTGATACAAGGTTTGGAGTTATCCTCTTCTCATACTCTTGCAAGAAGTTTCTTCTGTAAGGAGTTGGTTCAAAGTATTTGTCTGCACCCTTTCTACGTGGGTAGTCAACAATAATAAACTCTGAGTAGTCCGTCATGTCCCAAGCACCTCTAGAACCAGTTGGTGCAAAGTTAACACCAGTCTTGCTCATCTCTGAACCTTCTTCAGGCATAGACATTGAGAAAGACTCTATATCCCCTGGCGTAAGCACAATGTCTATGACTTTGTACTCACTAGCTGGATCAGTAGCCTCTTTACCATCAGACTTAATAGCTTCAGCAACCTCACCAGCTGCTTCACCATCAGCCTTCTCTGCGGTCTTACCATCCATCTTGCCATCACCGCTACCTTCTTTGGGTTTAGCTGGGATCGGTAGTTCTTTGGGACATTGATCACCTAGTTCTTTGAGGATGTCTTCTGCTAGTTTGTATGTAGCTTCTGTACCTATCTTCTTATCCAGAATCGAATGACAATGAACAAGACGATCAGAGAAGTTATTAAGAACATCCATTACCTTTTTATTGGGAGTTGTTGTTGATGCAGCGAGTTCAATCTTTGGAAAACTACCCGCTGATAACTCAGCTTCCCAACACATCATGGCTGTAGTGAGTTTTGCAATGGCTGATGTGTTCTTACTAGCACGAACAAGGATCTGTTCTACTAGAGTTGAACTACAGTCATCCCAGTTCTCTCTGAAACCCTGATACTCCTTGGCTTCTATGACATTGATACGTGAATCTTCTAGGAAGTTCCACACAAACATCAAGATACCTTTAGGATTTAGGTCTTTGCTCTTAAGAACATCAAAGCTACTGAAGCGATCATGTGCAACTTCATGGTCAACGGATGCCATCAGCTGCTGCAGTTCTTCGTCAGTAGTCTTATGAGTAATCCTTGGCAGATAGATGGTCTTGCCATCATGCCTAGGCTCATTAGCGTCTTCAAATACTATAGATATACCAGCCCTACCTGCACTGGCTCTAATGTATTTCTGAACTTCGATAGCTTTTGTTAGCATAGATTAGGAGAACACCATCTTCTTAACTTCCATGTGGATAGTCTTAGCATCGAGATGCTCTGGTATATCCATGAGAAGTCTTAGTACTTTGTCAATGTATTGTTGATTGGTAACCTCTTCTTTACCAGGCTTCATTTCTTTGATCTTGTTTTGCAAGAACGTCTTACCGCAATAGCTGCCGTTGTCATCAACTAGGCTGATGCCTAGCTTCATAGCAGTATGGATAACTGATTTAGCTGATCGCCAAGGTCCAGGCATAGACGATATTTCAAAGTCTTTCTTGATCAGCTTCTCAGTGTCTTTCAATTCCTTTGTGAATGTGTCTACAGTGCTATGCGTATACGCAACCTGTATCATTTTTTCAAAGGTGCTAGTAGCTGAAGCATCTGAAACTAACGATTCAGTTGCAGCAGCATACAAGGGTGAGGAAGTAGTTTCCACTTTATTCTCCACAGTTACGGCAAGATTGCCACCATAGCAAGCTCGTTAGAACTTGCTACAGAAGTAAACTTACTCTTCATCTTCATCGAGTTCTATACTAAACATCTCTTGAAGCTCTAAAGGAGCATTGCGTACCGTGTATTCAGTATCTTTTCCATTTATAAACTGACCACAGAATCCCATACCACCTTCAAAGTAATATGCTTCTATGTCAAACCCAGCTAGGAACAGCTTGTCATAGGCATTTACAGGTGGACTCCAAGCAGATGTAAAGTTAACAGTAAAGCTTGTGGGAGTCTCGTCATAGGGCTTGTTGTCCCAGTCCTTGTTATAGCCTACATCCCATTTGGTTCCCCACTCACCTACTGAGAAGTCATACCAGTTTTGATAGCCATACTTGGCTTTGTTTATTGTGTACTGTGATACTAGTAACACCTGATCAGGGTTGTCATCAGCTCCAACACGACCTGCAACTATGCGAAGATCATGTGGAATTGGGATGAACTCGTTGAGCAACTGTTGATTCATAAAAGCATCTCGTGCTCGTTTAATCATCGAAGGATCTGAATGACTGATAGTCATTTTGTTTTCACACCAATTAGGCATCAGCTATCTCCAGGGTTTGTTGAGTAAGTTGGGACACTTGGGTGTCTTCAGTACTAGCAAAAGGGTCGGGGATGATAACCTCAACCAGTACATCGTCATATTCATTTGTTTCTATCATCCAGTACTTAGTAATCGTCATTCTCTATTGACCCGTCATAGAACCAATCAAGATAAGCATAAATGCCGTTACGAAAGACTGTTTCTGAAACAGCTTCAACTTCTTCAATAAGAAGTTCTTCTTCCAAACCAGCATCTTCCAATGAGATCATCTCTACCTTGCCACTGTCTTCCCATTGCATCTCATCAACTAAATCTAACTGTTTATCTAAATTCATAGCTAACTCCTATTGAGTGAAACAAAGGGCGAAGCCGATCTGCCCCCGCTCAAGGCGGGCAGGCGGCAAGTCCCGCTTATCTATCCAAGCGAAGGCTAAGCAAGCAAGTGCCAACGTAGTTGGCGCACAGCTTGCCAGACTGAGCGTTGTTATTGAGTAGCTGACCATTTGTTGTACTCATCCAGTTGTTCTTGGATAAGAATGGCTTGGTCTTGTGGATACAAACTGCTGAAGGGAACAAAGTGATACTCCTCACAGCAAGTCATCTTGTCATTCTTAGGCTCAGTGCAATAGACACAATACTTAGTGTCTGATTGCATGAACTCTTGACGTATCTCTGACTCGAAGTTCTTCATCTTGGTCATGGTGTAGTTCTCTTAGGATTGAGTTGGGTTAATAGACTACGATCAGTGACAAGCATGTAGTTACTCTTGTTCATTGGAACAACAGTGTGCTTAACTTGTCTAGCAATCTCTTCACCACAAGAAGCACATGTTGGACGCATGGCTCTAGCTCTTTGTGGTTCAACACGCACTGCATAGCAGTGAGTACATATAGGTAAATAGCGTTCATTCATAGGTTACCTTTCAATAGATAGTTCTATCTGCATCCCATTTATCAGCGACATAACGGGTTGATATGAATTTGTTATTAGGAACATTGACAGGCTCATCCAGTGAGCTTATGAGTTCAGACCACTCTTCTTTAGTTAGAACATCCAGTCTGCTTTTCAAAGCCTCGGTCAATTTGTACTGGGAGAGAGAGTGTTCTACACAACGGCATCCATGAAACCATTCAGCATCAGTGATCCCGTCAGTCATAGGTCGTACAACGACCTTGCCATCAAAATGTATAGCGTGATACAACATATCTGATCCTTACCAGAGATAGATTGCAAAGGGAACTGCTATGGCAGCAGCCATGACTACACAAGCAGCGTAGTCCTTCCAGGAATACTTGATCTCTGGTTGTTGAAAGATATTAGTAACATCGTAGTGTTTAGGCATAACTATCTCCAAGAGTTGTGAACAAAAAAAAAGGTAGTAGATTTAACTACTACCTTTGATTTAAGGTTAAGCACGAGCGAGTGCATCAGCCTTGAGTTGAGTACGCAATGTCTTGAGAGCATTGAGTGCGTCACGAACTTCAGTTTGACGAGGATTGTCATACTTTTCCATACTCCAGAGAGCGTTAGAAAGAAGTTGTTGAGCCAAAAAGATTTGAAGGCCAGCTGGCTTGCGCTCCGTAAGAGCGTTGAAGGCGTTGAAGTCGAAGTTGGATTGCTGAGACATAAAAAGTTCCTAAGTTAAGTTGAGATTCGAGGGGAACTAGCCCCCTCACAAGAGCTGGGCGTGAGGGCAAGCCCCGCAGGGGCGCAGTCGCGGAGCGAAGCGTAGCGATTGGCAAGGCACTAAGGCGAAGCCCGCAGCCGTGACACAAAGGAACGGAGTGACGACTGGCGCGGTTAGTGCAGAGTTCACGCAGTGAACGGTGCCAACCCGAACAAGAAGCTGGGGGCTAGTTACCAGCGGATAGCAAGTTGACGTAGATAGGAACTTTGTCTCAGTGAGCTAACGTAGATGTAAACGACAAGAGGCTGTGTAGGAGTGGAAGGTAGATGGACGTATACCGTACACCTGATAAGGGCAGGAAGGTAGGCTAGAAGGGTTTTAAATAGCAACTAGAACATTAACTATGGGGGCAGATAAGTTGTTGATGTATAAGGTTGCCTAATAAAGAGGCATATTGCTTAATATTTAAGCATACTGCCTATTAATTAAGCAGTTGATACTTGT
>Ga0247723_1000780_pt1 | contig 20326 bp, 29 predicted proteins | sample MSEWelMarce5H_FC_FD_189079 | JGI IMG/M metagenome (GOLD analysis project Ga0247723, IMG submission 189079) | Subsurface sediment microbial communities from gas well in West Virginia, United States - MSEEL Well Study Marcellus 5H_FC | ecosystem: Environmental > Terrestrial > Deep subsurface >... | reverse complement strand
CGTGATATAATATGGAATGTGTAATTGCTGAAATTCTTGGTGAGAAGTTAAGATCCTCAATTTTGCCAATGTATCCTTTAATTAATAATCTTCCGTAAATCTTGTGGATTGGGATTGGAAATTTACCACCGTAATTAGATAGATCTATCATTATTACTTTTTCGTCTGAGCCAATTTCAAGACCTCTTGTGGTCATTTTAATCGTATCAGGAAGGGGGGTTTCAGGATTACCGGAGGATACCTCTAGAACCTCTTTGATCCAAATAGCATTAGATAAATCTTTTTGCTGTGTCTCTGTTAATAATTCCATCATATCCATATCGTAAAAATAGATAAATGGATCGTTGATAAAAAAAGAAACCCGTTTTAATTCAGATTAGATGAATCTGGATCTAACCTTGCTTAGCTTAATAAATTCGTTTCTATCCATATCAAGCTGGTCCAATACATAATTCTGGTCTTCCTTATCCATAGTTTCCCAAGCAGAGTAGAATGATCCCGGATCTGATGAGTAGCTTAGCTGCCACGATTCTTTCCAATTTCCAGTTTCTATTCTCTTTTTTACACCTTCTATTAGGACGGATTTTTCTATAGGATTTTCGGATAGATCAAATCCTGAGGTCACGAATTCAATATCATTTCCTTTTTCTCTATCCAGGTACGCATCAGGAATTCCGTCCAGGCAAATTATCATATTTTCTTTCAACGAAAAAGGAAAAGATTCTCTTGAGAAATCTTCAGGAAGTCCTCTAAGAGATGTTAACAAGCATTTATTCATCCATATTCCGCCACCTGAATTTTTAATATGGTCTAGCTTTTTAAGATTTGGACAATTGCTGACATCAACCCATCCATTCACTACTTCAGGAAATCCCTTGAGTGAGATCAGAGATTCGTTATCACCGGCCTTAAAATTTTTTCCAATCTCTTCTGGGGATCCCACAAGATCAATAATTTCTGACCTGTGTACGGAATATGATCCCTTAACTTTTTTTGGGCTTCCTTTGAGTGATTTAACTTTGCTGTACTGTAAATCAAGATCGCCATTTACCTCCTCAGGTAATCCCTCTAGACTTCCCAATTTCGATAAAAATGAGAGATCTATATTTCCCCCTACTTCATCCGGAAAGTTTTTGCAAGATTCAACGTAGCAAGATGAAATGGAAAAATTATAACCAACTTTTCTCGGCATCAGACTAAGGTCTTCCAAATCCTGAAAGCTGCTCCATTTGAAATCGCCAGCTACCTCGCCAAATCCAATTTTATTTTTCTCCATCTCTTCATAGTCTTCATCAACTGGTTTTGCATTTACACTTCCGTCAACGTCTATTTTTCCGGTCACCTTGTTTACCTCCCAACTTCCGTGTTTAACAGAATGATCTAAAAAATTTACCAACTCCTCGCTCATCGCAGGATTTTGCGAATTGTCATTATTTTCATTCATTCTAAATTCCCAATAACTGGAAACCCTATTTTTATCCGCTCTCATTTTATATAAAAATTCTTTTTCCCCTAATCATTCTTCTTACATCAGCTGGCTCAATATCACCTTCGATATCCATTAGATTTATCATTGACCTTGTTATAAGATCTATTGCCTTATCCTGTTCTTCTTTAGGTAATTTTTCAACGAAAGAATCTGAATCCGGAGATAATAAATCCTCCAGATACTTGATTGCATTATCCTTAGCTGAGTCTAAATATTGGATAGATTCTAATCCACCTGTTCCGCTATTTATAACCTCACTTTTTATCTTTTCGAATTTGTCCCTATCTAATGAATTCAAGAGAATCAATGCCAATGATTTATTAACTATCGAAACGTAACCTCTTTTTCTGTAATTGTCATTAAATATGTACTTAAATGCTTCTGCCAGATTTTCCGTATTGTGCTCCAACTTTTTATCGATCATAGATAGGTCTTTACTACTTATAGCATCGAAGTATACATTGCTTAAATAATTACACAAACGTTCAACTAAAAAATTAACTCCCGCCAGAATGATAATATTTTTTTCAGCATTACTGCTGGAATTAAGCGGTGAATCATTAAAATATGCAAGTGAAAATTCATTCTTTTCCGGGTTTAGATAATTCTTGGTAAAGAAATTGTATATTTTTTTAGCAGCACTTTTGTTGTTATCTGCATCAATAGTGTAAATGGTATTATACTTCCCGCTATTTAGATTTTTACCTCTGTTTTCTTCGGAAGGTATTATTCTAATTTTATCTATTAATCTATTGTAAGATGGACCGGTCCTTTTTAGGTTAATCTTAATATATTTTTTGAGATTTTCAACGTTAATTCCAATAAGATTGCTAATAGCATAAAAGACGAAATCTGAGTTCTTTTTACTCATTTCGTCTAGGTCTATATCCGAAGAAAATCCCCTTTCGGTGTTTTTAAATTCACCGAGAGAAATACCAGTTTTATCTAGAAACTCTTTCAAAACGGGTAATTCACTATACATGCCTTCGGTATTTACAGAGGGTAAATTTAGCGATCCCTGTATCTTATCATTAACAATATTAGCTATTTCTTTCAGTGTAAGACCATCGCTTACCTTGATCCCTGAGTCTAGAACCATCTTCAATCTATCCTCCTTAGTGTATCCTGCTAAAAGCGGGCTGTCGATATTAATCCTTATGTGTCTTTCCCAAAGATGCTGGAATAATCTTTTTAGATCTCTAGATACATTTTCACCGTAAGTTCTACCTGCACTTCTGAAAAATGAATAGTAGTCACCGGTAGGATTTCCCTCATCATCAACTATAACTTCCATGATGGTTGGTGGTGATGCTTTTGTAAGTGTTATTCTATATTCTCCTCTTGATACTGAATTCTCTACAGATGCTTTGTCAGCATCTCTAAGGACCAATTTGGAATATCCAATACCCTCTGGGGTATTAAGCAATGCATCTAATATTACATCGCTTTTCTTAGGTTTTTTTTCTCCTTTTGCCTCGTTAAGGAACCCGATAAAATCTTTGACCCGATTGATCATAGATCTATATATCACAAAAATATATAGTCCTAATGGAAAATAAAAAAAGACTAGAAGACATGTCTATAACTGAGATAGACTACTTTTTAACAAAAATGGTAATCGTTAATGGATACAAACACGCAGTAGGTGACAAGTATCAGAAATATAGAGATAGACTGGCTGAACTAAGAACAAAGGACAGGAATTAATCCTCGTCACCTTCCTCATCCTCCCAATCCTCTTCACCAGCTTCTCTAACCTCTTCAATAATCTCTTCTATGCTTAGACCTCTTGACATGTATCCATGGTCTTGTGAAAGAGCTATTTTAAGATTTGGGATAAGGTAGGAATCCATTCTAGATGCAATCGATGATGTAGCAGGATTCGCTTTCATAGCACTTCTTGCTTCCATCATATAGGTGATAGCTTCTTCAAGCTTTTCGTAAGCGTTGTTTAACGAATCCATAATTTCAGAGGTATCCATGTTATTGTCCTCCTCGATTTTACCTAGGATTGATTTATATTCTTTAATGTGCTTCATGTGTGTTATGCTAATTTTGCTGCTAATTTTTCCAATTTCTGGTTAACGCTATCTATTCTTGCTATCTTACGACCGAACATTCCTTTAAATTTATCAACTGATCTTGAAAGGATAGATTTGAATTTGTCGAATATATTAGCCTCATCAAGTTCCTCTATTTCATAAGAATGCTTAACTTCGACCAATTTCTTATTCAGCTCCATGCAATCTGATATAATAGCCTTAGCTGTATCATCAACCAGGTTTAAAGCCTGATCAACTACTGCCTTCCAAGTAACATCAGTTCTTGTGTGGCCGTATTTAGTGATCTTTAAAATAAACTTTTCTGTGATAGCCAATTTATCCTCCAATTCTTTCATTGAATCAAAAATAGGTTTGATCTCCTGATCGAACTCTTTTAACTTAGATTCGATCTCTTTGGTTTCCTTAGAGATTTCTTTCAGGCGATCTTTCAGAGTTTTAATCTCTTTCAATTCGGAAACTATCTTTTCATCAGTGATCTCCGCTTCGTTTATAAACTGGGTGAATTTTAATAAAGGCATTGCTATTTTTATTTGAATTATATATCCTGTAATTTTTCTAAGTTTTTTCAGTTTCCATTTTTTAGAAACGGCGGGTAGTCTTACTTTTACTATATCAAACAAAACAAAAAGAATATGAAAAAGTTAATCATTTTAATCGCTATCATTCCAACTCTTATCTTCGGGCAAACCGTTATCGAGAAGGAGACTTTCAGAATAATGAACGAATACAGAATAAGCAAGGGATTAAAAGCAATTCCATACAGCTCTAAAATTTCTAAAGCAGCAGAACACCAATGCAGATACATGGTTTTATCTGGAGTGGTTGGACACTTCCAAGATATTGACTTACCTGGATTTCAGGAGATTAAAGATCCGTCTGAAAGATTCCACAAGATTGTAGGGAATAAAAGCATCGGCTCTTGGATCAGCGAAATTTGTACAGCAGACCCAATTACTTCATTTCCTAAAGGAGCTAATGTAAAGATCGGAGGAAGCGCAAACGGTAGTCTTAGTAACTATTTGGTAACCGGGGATTCAACTATAGACGTACCTATTACAACTATAGATGGATTTAGAAGTTCAAATGGGCATAACATGGTAATGTTAACTCCGGACCAGGATGGATTAAAAGCAGGTATTAGCGTTATCTACGATCCTATCAAAAAAAGACATTGCACTGCTATCGTATTCGGAAAGGAATAAGCATAGAAATACATAATAAAAAAGGTCCAGCTTAAACTGGACCTTTTTTATTATCTTTCCTGTGGGCTAATTAAAATTCAGGACACATGAAGGGATTTCCACCGCCTCCAGGGAATCCAACCGATCTGCTCTTAGACCTAGGTTTTTTTCTAATCTTGAATTTGCTCTTGAAGCTTTCCCACCAGCTTAATCCTTTAGCTGGCAATTTAAATGCTGCTGAGTATGTTGTTTCAAATTTAGGCTTGAGTTCTTCGATAGGCTTCTCTTCTGTGATGAGGGCCGTTCCGCCAACCGCAACGTTAACATACTTGTATTCGTCGTACATGTCCTTAGACTTGTCTGGCTCTTGTACCTTGGTTGTATATTTGCCAGTTGGTTTTCCACCTGGACCAAGTTCAGCCATTACTATAGTACTTCTATTTTTATCGAATGTACCATTGTTAAGAACAAAGGTTCCTTTCTGATCGTAGTAACCAAATGGAATTGGATCAACCGGATTAGGACCACTTGTACCGTCTCCATTAGATCCCTTTGTATTTAGTTTAATTGTATTCTGAAGGATTGTTCTTTTCTCTTCGGAAAGACCGTATTTATCGGCAGCTGCCTTAAATAGTTGAACTATAGAATTTGCTCTATTATAGGATAATTCACCCCATGATATTTTTTCAGCGCCTTCTGTGTTTCTGTATCTGCTTGCTGATGATTCAATGTTAATGTACTTAACGTCTTTGATAAGGCCAGAAGCGAAATCAGAAACAAATTGATCAACCGCTCTATCCATCTTGGATTTCATCTCTGGGCTGAAGTATGCATCCTCCGAATTCTCCCATCTATTATCCTTGAACACTGACTTTTCTTCATCGTCTGTTAGGAAATCATACGCGAATGCTTCTTCCTTACCCTTGATTACCTCGGTTGGTAATTCAACAGTTTTAGGAAAAACGTAGATAACCGGAGGGGCCATTTGAGTGCCCTTATTCTTCAGCGTTCCGTTAAGCTCCTCGATGTTTTTGTATCCGTTTTTTCTAGCGCTATTAAAGATGGATGTGTAGATAAAATCCTTTTCCGCATCTGTCAGTTTATCCCAAAGATACGGAGCTGCGAACGTTGCTGCGAACTTTGTACCTGGATTTGTATCGCTTACACCGGGAAAATCCTTCCCTTTGTTCTTATCCTTAGTCTTCCAAGCCTCTAGCCATTTATTGTAACTATCATCCATTTTTGCATATTTACCAAATACATCGGATGTTTTACCAAGTTCTTTTTGCTTGGCCAATACGCTCTTAGTAAATTCTTTAACCTGATCCTTGGTCAGTTCAAATTCCTTCGCCTCGTTAAGAGCCGATGGATTGGTGTTCATTGCGAGAAATTCTTCGAAGCTCTCCAGAACAAATCTTATTTCTTTCATAGTGTGTATTTTTCTGATTTACTTTAAGCCGGATTATTAATTTCCGGCTGATCTATATATCCCCAGATTTTTTCTAAGTTTTTTTAGTTTCCATTTTTTAGAAACGTAGGACTATCTTACTTTTACTATATCAAACAAAACAAAAAGAATATGAAAAAGTTAATCATTCTAATCGCTATCATTCCAGGATTCATCTTAGGACAGACCCAGGTAAAATCTTCTGATTCTGAATGGGCTAACGATCTTATCTCTTATAGAGAAAGCCAAAATCTTCCGGTTGTTAGAGACAAATCTTTAGATACCTTAGCCAAAGAAAGATTCTTAGCAATGTTCAGCTTATTACAGAAACATAATATCGGATTCTATAAATTCACTAATGATTTTGGTAAAGATGGACGTCACGGAATACCAGAATTAGGTCTTCCTGCATTCAACGATTATATCGCGGAAAGATACCAAGATGGAAATTCTCAAGAGATATGCTCATTTATTTCTGGAATACACTCTGGTAATGAATTGGCAATTTCAAAAGAGGTTAGAGACAGAGGAGGTATTGGTGGAAGCTATAGAAAAAGCAGTTCACACTGGGAGATTGCAAGCGGTAAAATTAAAGTAAACGAGATAGTTAAAAGATACAACGGTAAAACTGGTAAGAGTGAGAGAATAGAAAGGGAAGTTATCGTTAATAATTATAAATTCGGTAGCTATACTGGGGTATTTAGCTTTTACGACTTCAGGCCAGACGGATCAATGGTAAAAGTTAATCTCTTAGTTAACGTAACTATTTTCCAATAAAAAAGGTCTCATAAGAGACCTTTTTTATTTATTGATTATATTGAGATTAGAAATCCCCGCAATAGCAAACTAAGCAAGCATCATCCCCGAGTGCAGAAAAAAGCTTCCATAGATTTATCTTAGGTAATTTTGGCCATTTGAAGGACCACCCTCCACCTCCTCCACTTTGACCTTTTCTTTCTAAAACTATTTCAGGAGCAATTGTTCCTTCTGGAACTCTATCTATTCTAATAGAAGGTTTAGCTGCTTCTGGAGACATAAACTCGGAATATCTTACAACAACATTCACAAATTTAAACTCGTCATAATCCTCTTTAGTTTTTAGAACAGGCATATCTTTAACGGTAGGCTCGCTAGCTGTATTTCCAAATTGGTCTATTTTTACAATATAAACTTTCGCGTTCTCGTCTATATTTTTATCAACAAATTTACTAGCACCTGTTTGATCCTTAGTTTGCTTAGTTGTAGTCTGATAATATCCAACTCTAAGCTTTCCCAGTTTTGGGTCAGGTAAAGGATTTGGACCTGATGTTCCATCACCATTAGTTCCGCCGATGTTCATCGTAGCAACTTTATTAAGTTCTACCCTGATAGGATCACCAGCAGGAATTTCCAATTCGTCTAATATTGTTCCTATCATTCCATGGATAACCATCGATCTTTTAAATGCCAATTGTCCCCATGAAAGATTTTCAGCTGCTTTGGTATTTCTATACCTTGATGCAGAAGATTTAATGGATAACTCTAATATTTCTGAATAAGCACCCTGCTTTCTACGCTCTAAAACCGAAGAAAGTCTTTGCTTAAGAATTGCTCCAACCTTTGGATTTAAATCCCAGGAGTTATCGAGAAATAATGTTTTCTGCTCTATAGGATCTAGTAAAGGAGTTGGTCCCGATTTTACAGGTGGGATTACCCTTACTTTTTCAACATCCTCCGAGGAAACGTATCCAAGAACTGCTGGTGGGTTCCCAGTAACTTCAGCGAGAACTCCAGCTTTTTTGTCTTCTACTTGTTTCTGTATTTTCTTAGCAGTCAATTTAAGTTCGGTAGCTCTTTTAGAAAAAGCTTTAATCAATTCATCTTTAGAATTTTTTGTCATGAACTGGTGAAAAAGCCCCATGATAATAGCGGGCCTATAATTATCATTCTCCTCCCTCGTTGCACCTAGGTTTGCTTCCATTAATACCCGGTCAAACTCTTTGATTTTTTCGAAAAATTCACTTTTTTTCTTTTCGTCCCCTCCAATACCTTCTTCTGGACCTGCCCAGAATCCATCGGGGGATTTTGCTATTCTTTTCTTAACTTCCTCACCAAAAATTTCTTTTATTAACTTCGATATAACAGTGCTAGAAGTTGCAGCTCTCTTTTGGGACTTCAAAAGAGAATTTATAATATCTCTAGCCTCATTTTCTGTAAGCGGTTCAACCTTGGCTTCGTTTACCGCGGAATACACTTCGTGGAGGTATTCGTCAAAGTTCTCCAGAACAAAATTTGTTTTCATTTTTTGTTTTATAATTTTTACTGATGTATATATCTCGCCTAATCTTTTTAGATACCGATTATGCTAAGCAATTCTTCTGGATTGCATCCAAGATCCTTGCAAACCTCAGAAAATGGCACCATCTCATCACCCATTAATGTGTAGCAAGCTGGTGAGCCATTATGATTCTGACAAAGGTAGCTGTCATTGATCACGTAGAATGGACCGAACTTATGCACATAGATGTTGAAGTTATCTGATCCTCTGCTTAAATCGCTGCTAGATCCTTTCTTTCTCAAATAGGAAGCTAGAGCATCTCCTCTTCCGATTCCGAATTCAGTAGCCTCTAATTCCTTCTTATCCTCAGTTGAATAAGCATCGGAAGCTTCATAGACTTTAATGTGTTTCATGTTCCTATTTATCCCTCGCTGATTCAGAATTTTTCTGCTGGATATTGACCTTATACATCCTGATCATTCTCATTAGCTCAGGACTTGATCCTGTAACTACCCTTTCAACTCTCTGCTGTGCCATAGACTCAGGTCTAGGCCTCATCGCCATGGTATTGCCTTCAAATGATAATGTGTCTCTAATAACCATCCTGTCAGGAACCTCAGTGTTGCTAACCTTTAATCTGGTGCTCACCTTTTGAGCTTCCCTTTCTATATTGCTAAGCATATTTAGGATCTCGCTCTCTCTAGCCACAAATCTATCCGTGCATGATTTCTGACCATCGATAATCTGACCCCTAAGATCAGACATCGTTTTATTCAGTTCCTCTATCTCTGTTCTCTGCCTTTCTACCTTGCCAATCAACTCCTCGTTATCCTGTGTTAGGATTGAAGCTATCTTGGGACCGACCGAAATGGCAGTAATGGATAACAACAATAGAATCAACGCGGTCAATCTTTGACCTGTTGAAAATTTTCCAATGATATCAGAGATATACTTAAACATTCTTATATAACATCAATCCACGCCATTCCATCAGGATTGCTAGAGACAGTGCTCATATCCATTATCTTCTTCTGACATTCCGCGTTCCATTTAGCTGCGATCTCCTGGAGCTTATTCTCAAATCCCTGAAAAATCTCGGAATAATCATCAGAGAACTCGATCCTGGATTTCGCCTTTAACAGGGATTCTATCTCATCCATATCCGATGTGCCATATTGGGACATCAACGATTCCCGCATGATATCAGAGAAGACGATGACGAGCTCCTTGTTCATGCATTTGGAGACAATTTTTCTCTCGTTATCCCTTAGAATCTCGGAAACCATCTCACTAATTGTTCCTATCGATATGTGGAATAATCCACCTATACTAACCTTGAAGGCGTCCGCATCATATTCCTCAGGGACCTCTGAAACATCAAGAGTCTTGATGTTAATATATGCCTCAAATTCTTTATCCTTGCTCTCGCTCAGTTCACGGTAGGATCTAATTCTTTTCATGCCATTATATATCCACCGGCAATCAAACTACTGCTCGAGTGGGACAATAACGGCAGGTCCCATATTTACGCTCCGGACCATAAACAGGGTTTTCTCTACGATTTTCCGGGCCTCGTTAATAATCTCGATCACAGTGTGATCACCGTCAATACCCATTCTAGCCCGGGAACTCTGAATAAGATCGATCATTCGGGGATCATCGGTTGAATAGAGATTAAAGCACGCCTTTCTGACAAAGAACCCAAAATCGAACTGCTCATACCCACCTAAATTTTCTGACAGCGAATTACCTACCTTCAGATTAAAAAGGGATTCGATTGATCCACTAATACCTAACCTTCTACTAGACATCATATGAAGTCTAAAAAAGAAATTCACCACATGGATGGAATAAAGATCACATCGACTCTCATTGAAATCTCTTTTTTCAATGCTAACCCTAAGGGCAATCGAGATCTCAGTGGTTTCAAAGTCGGTCAAATTTATGCCGCTAAATTCAGGGGATGCTGATTTTTCCATTATAGTCAATGTTTTCGATTGCACTTTTAAAAGCATCGATGCGGGAGAGATATTCATCTTGACTAATGACACGCAGGAAAGATCCCGAGAAATCATCACTTAAATCAAAATAGGCAGCTTCTGCAAGCTTCTCAGCCTCCACGACGCATTCTATATCATTCAGAGAGGTTACCGATCCTATGCTCTCAGATCCCATGCCACCCATTTTAAACCTCATATCATATAATTTGCCAATGATAGATGCATCATCCGATGAATAGAGATTCAGACAGGCCTGTCTAATGAAATGTCCAAAGTTAATCCTGACATCCCTGGTAGCAGCGATGGTAGACACATGCCTATCAAAAACATCGCCACTCACATAGGTGCTTGGGATTCCGGTTGCCGCAATAGATTTAGGTCCCAGGATTCCATCAGCTTGCAATCCCTCAGATGCCTGCCACGTCTTCACAAAATCCGCCGAAACAAACTTTTGGTCATAATTAATCTCATTCTGACTCCCTCCTAACACAAAACCTCTCCATGGAATTCTTAGGTCAAAGAGGAGTCGGATAAGTTCAGAAAAACCGGCCCCTTGATCAAAAGGCACCGGGATAGAGTATTTATATAATGAAATACAGCCCTTCTGATTTTTCCCATTGACATACTTCAGGATTGAATTCACGTATATACACACCATAGCCTGCTTGGCCTCTTGATATGGCGAGATAGTCGATAATCCTATTCCTGTATTGTCCATCCCTAGTATTCCAGTAGCATTCACTAGAGAAACGTTCTTCTCGTTATCTTCCATCATTGTTGATTTTTTTCATTGTTTCTGTTTCTCTTTGCAAATCATAGTGGTGCAAGCGCTATAGGGCCCGGTGTTCCGATTTTCGCCCTGCATCCCCCTCATCCCCCATCGTTGTTTAACAAATTGGCAATCCGTGATATCTCAGCAGCACCCGGATAACCCGGATCCCCCGCTATCACATTCCTCATATTCTGCAGATTCTGCAGTTCACCAGGATTATAATGGATTGACTGATACAGATCATTATAACCCCGAGCAAAATTACCAGAACCGGACGCAATAATGCTGCCACATGACATTTGCTGATTATGCTGACCCAGAGTTACCGTTCCGGTTGCTGTTCCGGTTCCGAGACTCCCGCCTGGTTCAGATGAACTCAGAAAATATGTTTGAGAGGGTGGATACCATTCATGTCTAGCATGCCCTGGCTTGATACTAAATGCTTTTTCAAAAGCATCTATCGGCTTGATCCTTAGCATGCCAAGATCACATTCAATCCTTATTCCTCTGAAACCCCTTTCATAATTCTTGCAAACCCATGGAATCAAGTAGAGCTCGTTAGACAGATTCTCATAAAGAGCCTTATCTCTAAACGGCGATTCAAAATCAATGATACCTCTAGCCCTAATGAGAGAGATCTCCGATGTGTCATACATGGAGATCAGTGATTCAGAGATAGCCTTTCTGATATCTGCAAAGACATCGATGGACAGGTTCAAGTATCTCATGATATTAGTCAGATTAAAAATGGCTCCCTTGGAATCAGTCCTACTAAGGTTTGCATTCAGAGCAGCACTCTCACCCTGCATGATAAGATCATTCTTCAACAGACTCACCTTCACACTCTCATACTGTTCATCAAGGATGTTTTGGAAAGCCTGATCATCAGATCCATCGATCTCTATCTCGATGCAGAGAGAATCTGGACAGTAGTAACTAACAGGATATGGTTTGTCATTGATATCCATATAGGTCTCTATGCCTGCCCATTTGGCCAAGACAGATCTCTTATTCTCATCTGTGATGCTAATGGTGTGTATGATAAACTTAAGCATTTCTGTTGTTGGTTTTTTTAATCAGTAGATACAAAGATAATGGATAGTTGTGAAAGATAAAAAAAAGAACAGCAGGAATCTCTAAGAGATCATGTCTCACAAGAGACGGAACAAATCAGAGTCTATTAGATCCTCATGCCATGTTTGAACTCCTGTACCTCTTTCATCAATTCAAGCTTATAGTCATCCATCTCCTTGATCAGTCTATGATTCTCTGATGCTAGGATATTAATGGTGTCATCCTTAGCACGGATAATTCTTAGCATCAAGTAGATTAAGATGTTCATTAGCCCCGAGAATATCTCCTTGAGACCAGTCTCGTTGTCACCTGTGTAGAATGCAACCACAGCTAGAGCGATGTGAACGCAAACGAGAAAAATAAAACTGATCTCAACGAAATGAATAGATCTGGAAGGCTTGGTAGACTTGGTTGTTTGGTTGTTGTTTGTTGTCATATATGATTTGCTTTGTTTGTTTGTTTGTTTTTATAAAATTCTACCGATAGGTAGAATTCGTTCCATTTAAGCCCCGATTACCTTAAAATTCTACCGATAGGTAGAATTTAATCGGATCTGGGTGCAATAGTCCATTCTTATAGTTAACTGAATACTTTTGTTCTCACCTTGGTAGATGATATCAAAAGTCATCTTGATCAACCTTAGAAGGGTAACCAAGTGACCTACCTTAGAAGACCTTTAGAAGTGACCTACCTTAGTGTCCGCCTTCAGTGTCCGCCTTTAGTGTCCGCCTAAGTTTTGCTTAGCCCCTATGGCGCCGTAGCCCCACCTAGCGTATATAGGCCCCCTCAGAAGGTCCCTCACTGGGGTCCCCTAAATGGATCATTCTAGTCCCTCCAGGAGTCCCTCCCCCAGCTTAGCCCCTCGGGCATACCCTAGTTGGCACCTAGTATACGGGGGCCTAAACCCCCCTCCCTGTGGTATAAAAAGACCCCCCTCCGGGCTATGGAGGGGGGCTTGCAAATAACTAGCCGGGGCCGGGGGATAGCTGTTAGCCATTCCGTCCGGTCCCGGGCTTGCTATCTCCCGAGGTGATCCCGTCGGGTTTAGTATCCTGTGCCTCCTGCCCAGTCCTCTCCTGGAGGGATGACCATCTCAGACTGCTCCAAGCCGAACTTGGCGATCCATTCCTCCGGGGTCAGGCCAGAGATCCCGTTATCATCCGGAGTGCATTTGATCGTGCAGGTGGTTGGTCCCTCGTTTAATCTCCCCTCGTTCATGTCCACCGTGTAGTCGTACATGGAGTAGTGTGAACCGGGTGCCACCATGTAGAAGTTGTGAGACTCCTTTTTGAAGGCTGCGATCACTTGGGCCGTGATGCATCCTGGACCGTTGTGCTTGCCTTTTAAGATCCCGTCCAGGATCCGGGCTAACTCCAAGCCGTGCGTCTCTTGGTATCCGTCATAGTGTCTGTAGAGACAGCAAATCGTTTTGCCGTCTTGTCTGAATGTGGTGATTGAAGGTGTTCCCATAGTGTGTGATTGTTTGTTTGTTTGATATTGTAAATGTAAGACTAGGGTTCGTTTTGAAAAAATGAAACGGGGGAAAGGCCGGGGATTTTTTAGATCCCCGTTTGGTCCCCTTAGATCATAATACTTCTGTAGGTGGATTCGTCTTTCTTAGAGACGATGGTGTATTCTCTGAGACCCTCGTACTGGTGGCTGATCAGAGAGTCCGATCTCTCTATCACCATTCTGTAACCCAAGTACCCTCTGACAGTGTACTCCCTTTGGCCTCTCATAACCACCGCACCCACTTTGAATGGACCCGCTGTTCTGAGTGGCTGCATTCTGCTGTCGATCTGGTCCAGATGGAATCTCTTGGTCTTGGCCCATCTTGTGCTCCTATCCGGAAGGCAGTATTTGAAAGTGACGTGGTAAGGGTCGATACTGTCAACCACGTAGATTCCATCCTGGCGATCAATGTAGTGGAGTGATCCGATTGTGTAACCCCTTTGGGCCGATTTCTCGATGTTCTCCATGGACTGGATTTTTTCGGTTCTGATCCTGATGGACGTTTGGATCCTAGAGAAAGTCCTGCTCAGTTGACCCATGTCTGTATTGACCAGGTACGTAAAAGAGTTAACCGAGCTCACGTGATCTCGGATGGGATTGAGTTGGTCCTCGTCAAGGTCCTGGATTGTGTCTAGCGGGAGGAGAGAAATTGATTCATCGAGGTCTGTGATCGCCTTGCGGATCGCTTCCATTTTCTGGGTGATGTCTAAAGCTTTTAGTAGGTTTTCCATAGTGTGATTGTTTGATACTGTAAATGTAGATCCAGATCACGTTCTGAAAAAATGAAACCACGTTTTTTTTCTGCCCTCGCACCAATTCCGTTGGGACTATGTGCTGATCACATTTAGGTCCAGTCAAACACCAAACCCCACGGAAATGGGCATATGTTGGGCTTGATTGCCGAGGGAAACAAAAAAGGAGGACTCCTGTCCTCCTTCTGATTAGTTCTTATTGGGGTGTGTTATGAGAATGGATCCAGATCAGGGTTGGGGATTAGATTCCAGCTCTTCTCTGCTCCCGGTGATTTGATTAGACCAATCTCGTTGGCGTTATCCTTTAGGTAGGTGAGTGCCTCTGAATACTCACCCTTCTCATACAGGTCATATACCATATCAGCATCCTCTCTGCTAAGATCTGCTTTGTAGACAACAGCGTGTCTGTGTCTGTTGGCGTTCGCCCTCATTGACATGAATCCTATTGCCTTATTGTTGGTTGTGAACCTTTCCTCCTCTGCGTTGTATTCTCTGGCTGGGATGAATGATTCCAATCCGTGTGCGTCTGCTATTCCAATGTATTCCATAGTGATCTATATATCTAACGAGGGAAGAGGCTTAAGCAGCCTCTTCCTGTTTGAGTTTGAAGAATTCTGGAGTGAGGTCCTTCATTGCAGCGATCTGGTGGGCTAGGCAATCCGATCCTAAGCCGATCGATACAGATTCAGGGTTTGTGAGGGGTAACCCGCATCTGCAGCATCTTCCTTCGTGAAAAAGGGAGACCCCCTTCTCTCTTAGGAGGGCAGGATTTGCCAAGGCCTGCTTAAGGAATTCCATCACCTTGTGGATCTGGCTTCCCTCCTGAACTGTGTTGTGGAGCCTGTAAGACTTGGTGTCGTTGTACCAGATGCCAGCGTATCTGTATCCTGTCTCTCTGTCTCCCAATAGAGAAACTGAGATGTAGAAGATAGGCTTGCGCTCCTTGGTGAAGCGATCTACCAATTGCTTTGACTTGATAGTCATGTGAGTGCCTGTTCCGTTGTTGCGGAAGGTGAGAACTGAGCGTCCAGCCGTAAAAAGGTTGGGGAGTGCCATAGGCGATACGTTTGAGCGAATGATTGGGTTTTTCATAGATGTGATTGTTTGATACTGTAAATGTACAACCCGGACCCGTTTCGAAAAAATGAAATTCTAAGATTTTTGAAATATTTTTAGAAAAGATTTGGTGGCTTAATCCCACCACCAAATCAATTCCAATTTCCAGTATCCGTGCCCGCACTCTGTCTCCTCGATTCTGATGCTGTCCGCCATGATGGAACGTCCCTTTGGCTTAAACTGTTCGTTGTAGAACTTGTTCACCCGGTCTGCTGTTTCTCTGTTCACAAAGTCGAAATCCAGGGTGATGTACTCACACCCATGTTTGGTACTCCATTTGTGGATCTTATGTCCGGTGTTCGGATTGTTGGGTCCGTAGTCCTGGCGGGGAATGATTGCCTCCAATGTTCGGATAGCGTGGCAGATGTCTGACGCCTTAAAGTCGTTCCAATTGCCACATGCTGAGATGTATCCCAATGTGCGATCAAAGTCCATCTCTAGCATTCCGCCGAATCCCAATTTGGACTGTGCCTGGTAGATCTTGCGACCTAGCTCGTGCCTATGATCTGCTGTCTTAGCCAACATCCTGTTCTCCAGATCCTTGTACTCCTTTCGGATCCTGCTGAATAGCTCGAGGACGTTCTGTTCGGTGATGTCATCGAATTTTGTATCTGAGATGAACGGCTCGAACACCTTATGATCCACGTCCTTGAATGAGTTTGCGAATTGCATTGATACGATTAGGCACCAGATGTAGTGTTTTTGGGTAGCGAATTCAACATCCGCGAAATCCTCCAATGTGAGGTGTAGGTTGGCTGAGCCATTGACGATCGGTTTTAGTGCTGTCTTTTCCATATGTGATTGTTTGATACTGTAAATGTAGATCAGGAGCCCGCTGGGAAAAAATGAATTCTAAACTTTTTTGAGGCCTAGCGGGGCTTAGGTATAAGGCAGGTTGGAGTACACTCTCCCGGCTTGTTAGGCCTCGCCCGTTCCTGGTTGGGAACATAGTAAAAGTAAGGTCTATGTCCGTAGTGAAAAAATGGTTCCCATCTTTTTCCGTTGGGCTACATTAGATCATTATTAGATCAATTGCCATCTCTCCGGTTGACTTACCATTGAGAGTGATGTTGTAGTTTGGATCCATTCCAGATAGGATGATGTCTGACAGAAGTTCTTCAATAGTTGAGAACTCCTGGGTGTAGTATGAGCAGTCTAGTGAGTACATGTGTGTGTCTGTTTGTTTGATTGAGTGGTAAATTAATCAATTTGTCCGGAGTGAAAAAATGAAACCTGAGGGCTGGGGTTTCCCAGCCCATGGTCAATGTCTTCTTAAACTCGTGCGTTGCAGTCTGAGCACTTTCTCAAAACGAGACCCGATTCGTGTCTTACCGCCACGTAGGTTCTTTCGTGCTTACAGGGTTGCTTTGGTTCCTCCTGCTTGGGTGCAAACATCCGACGTCCGATGTCGATGAACTCGTTGTAAGCCGCTTCGCCCATTGAATCCTTTAGCTCCCTGACGTGGTCGTTGTGCTCTTCTGCTTTCTTCCAAGCCTCCGTGAATTTACCCTCTGCCTGAAGCTGATCCACCTCCCAGTTGGTGTCCAACACCTTTCTGAAAATTTCTGATTGTTCCTGTGTCATGTGATCTGATTGTTTGATATAGTAAATATAACTTAGAAAGCCGTTGTGAAAAAATGGGATCGTGAATTAGCCTTGAGATTTTTGGGAGTCTTTTACCAGTTCAATTAATTTTTTAAGACAAGCAAGTTCTGCTTCTTCGTAGGTGTCATGAAAACCAACATTAGTAAATACACTTTCATTATCAGTAACTCCACCATATTTTTTACTTGTATTTTCATTATACTTAGAATAAACAGTATTGATACTAATATTTATATTATACTTCTCTCTAAACCATCGGAAGGCTTGAGAGTAGGTTGGAGCAGTAATACAATCCGAATTAAATACAATAATTATATTGGAATTATTACATGGCTTAGATGTCCACTTCTTATAAACGTCAGGAGCAATTTGTAATTCTTTGCTTTCTGCATACCAAGCAATACAAAGCTCGTCAAATCCAAGTTGCTTTAACTCTGATGCTTCTGGGTGTAGTGTAAAGTCTTTCATATTATTTGCTCCCCTTTTTTATCAATTTATCCATTTCCTTTATTAGTTCATCCAACAATTCCTGTGCTTCTTTCCCGTCCCCAGTTTTCTCTAAATAATATCTATAAATATTACCTGGTGTCAATTCTCCAGCAAAAAGATTTTCTCTTTTGTTGATGTCGGACAGTTCCTTCTCTGCATCCGCCTTATCTATGTAGACCCCGAGCCTATCATAGCCAGGAATTCCGAACATGACGTATTCCCTGCAGAGGATGTAGCCGATGAAGGGCTTTCCTCCGAAGTCATAGATGTGTTCTTTGATGAAGTGACCTTTGTTAGTGTTGAAAATCTTTTTTAGCATCCGTCTCATGTTATATCCCCGTGTCCTTACTTTTTTAACCCCTCTAGAATCTCTGTGAATGTTGGTGCCGAAATTTCCTTACCCTCCTTGACCATGTAGAGTTCTGCATTACCGTTGTGACCCGATTTTGGTGTGGCCCATAGTAACACATCGCCAGACTCCCTGTCGCAGATGCTGAGTGAGTCGTAGAGTGGTCCGGACATTGGACAGTTGTTCTTGAAGAACACATAGACCCTGTTTGGATCTAGGTTGAAGCGGGCAACCAACCTTTTGGCCAAGCCCTTTAACTTGTTGGCTCTGTTCTCTAAAGAGTTATCTTTGCAGAACCAGTCGTAAAAATCGTTGCAGTGTGGGTAGAGTGCGTACTCCCCATTTTTCCAGGCTGCTGCCTGCTGTGCGAATGTTGTGTTTTCCATATCTGTGATTGTTTGTTTGATACTGTAAATGTAACTTAGAAATCCGCTGTGAAAAAATGGAAACCTTAAATATCATTTAAAATTTCAAACTCCTTGATGTCGTTGGACCCAACACCAGTTGCCAGACATGAAGCGACCTTCTTTTGGAGATCCTCAACTTTCTTGAAGTTCCGGATACCAACCGGCAGGGATTCCTGCATCTGGAGGTTTGAGATACTGAATGGAGTTCCTGAACTTTGCCAACCCCCGTAGAAGGAGTATCCGATGGTGTTGTCTGGGTTAAGGAAAACGGATAGTGTTTTTGGGTTGCCCTGTGGACCGTACACGCGGTTAAAGAGGCGGAAAATGATAAGTCTTTTTTTCATGATTGTTTTGTTTGATACTGTAAAAATAACTTAGAAATCCGCTGTGAAAAAACGAAAACTTAGAATTTTCAGGCTTACCCAAAGATTTCTCCGATGTTTTTCTGACTGATCCTAACCTCCGCTCCTAGTCCGGTAACTGTGGCCAACGGGAGCGCATTCTCCATGAAGTCTTCAATCTCCTCTTCGTCTGGATTCCTGAAGTGTCTATTTGCAGCATCTATCATTGCTGCCTTTTTGGTTCTGCCATGGCCTTTAACTAACGATGGCCCGAAGGTTGATGCTCTGCTCTCGTCGTAGTAGAAGAAGATGTACTGGGTCATAGGGTTTTTTGACGGGTTAGTACCCGTTGCCATCCTCCCATTGGCGATCTTGAGGGTTGGTTGACTCCTCTGTGCGGAGCGTGTGTTTCTGTGGTGCGATTGGGAATGTCTTTTTCATGTGTGTGATTGTTTTTGTTTGATAGTGTAAAAGTAACTTAGAATACCGTTGTGAAAAAACGAAAACTTAGAAAATAAACAAAAAGATCCGAGTTACCCCGGATCCTCTGTATCAACAATCAGCATAGATCAATCACTACATATGCTTGGTAGTCAGGACAGGATTCGAACCTGTATTTGCAGACCTTTTCAAGCCCGTGGTTACCATTACGCCACCTGACTATGTTGCTCGTACTTTCCGAGCTGTCACCGATTTACCCATTCTTTGCATCAAGATTCGGGAACTTATGCTTTGTAGTCAGGACAGGATTCGAACCTGTATGTCAACCTCTACGACAGAGCTGTTCTTATTAACCGTGGCCAGCGGGTTTATTACAGTTGTAGTTGACTATCTATGTAGCGTCTAACCAATTCCGCCACCTGACTATTTACTCTTTATTTACTCATCCTCCGTTACTCTGAATGTGATGTTCCCAACCTGGACCTTCTGGCCGATCAGATCATCGATCATGAATGGTCTTCCAGCCTCGTCGAAGTATACCTGGTCGTCTGTCCATTCCTCCGGGGTGATTAAGAGTTTGTATGTTTCCTGCTCGGATAGTACCTCCTCCTTTCCCCAGTTATCAACTGTCTCACGGCATTCGATTATCTTGATCACCTTTTCCATTAATCTTCGTCCTCCTCATCTTCATCTTCATCTTCATCCTCGTCCTCGTCCTCCTCGTATTCATCTTCGTCCTCCTCGTCGTTGTAGAAGAAACCCTGATCCTCGCAACTTTCTGGATTTGGTAAGCTTTCATATTGTCTTGCGACATCATCAGCCAAATCCTCTACAAACTTAGGGTAGATAACTCCTGGGGTGTCGTCTCCTCCCGTGTTGTTTCTGAAGCAGAGGTCGATGGCTGCAGATCGGTCTGGACCTAGACCATTGAGTTCACCTAAGAGCTCGTAGAAGTCCTTGCCTCCAAACTCGCCGTATCCGTCGTAGTCTTTCTCGGTGAATGCCCGTCCATCCGGTGTGATCATATGAAC
>Ga0247723_1000779_pt1 | contig 20327 bp, 31 predicted proteins | sample MSEWelMarce5H_FC_FD_189079 | JGI IMG/M metagenome (GOLD analysis project Ga0247723, IMG submission 189079) | Subsurface sediment microbial communities from gas well in West Virginia, United States - MSEEL Well Study Marcellus 5H_FC | ecosystem: Environmental > Terrestrial > Deep subsurface >... | reverse complement strand
GCAGTAGTAACAAATCTTATTCTCCGGTCTGGCAAAGAAGAACTTGCGCTTTCTCCTCCATTCCGGTGTATCATAATAAGAATCATGTTTTTGAGATATTACATTTCGAATTGACCTTTTAATGATGGACATTGTAGTACCAGATTTAGTACCAGATATAAAAAAACCCACGTTTTACCGTGGGTTTCAATACATCGTGATCCCGCAGGGATTCAAATATCATTCGTTTTTGATTTAATTTCAAAGGAAAATCTTCATTATTTTAATTATTTCGCGGGTTTGGCGTAATCTTATCTTGATTAATTCTAAACTAATGCATATATTGTAGTACCAAGAATAGTACCAAGTTATGATAGCCGTTACTCCATACCTAAAAGGTAAGTCCATATACTTTAAACTGTATGTGGAGAGAAAGGCTTTGTGGGTATCTACCGGCATTCGCTTAACCTCCACTCAATGCTGGGATGCTAAAAAGAAACGTATCAATGCCAGGCAGTATAATTACGAGATCCAAAACGACAGCCTCACTAAAAAGCGCATTGCTGTTGAGTCTGCTATTATTAAGATTATGGAGGCCAATGAACCGCTTACCACACAAGCTATTCTTATTGCCCTCAACAGACAGCCGGCTAAAACGCAAAACTTCCTTTCTCCTATAGAATACTTTGATCATTATGCCAAAAAGAAAAAAGCCTTTCTGGCACCTAATTACCTCCGCATCTTCACACAGGTAAAAAACCATCTCATTGCTTTTAATAAGAATTTAAAATGGCATCACATTGATCATACCTTCTATGATGAATACCTATCCTATTTAATTGACCAGGAGCTGCAAAACAATACTATCAGTAGCCATGTAAAGAAGATTATTACCATTGTGGGTGATGCCGCCAAGAATGGTTACAAGATCAACCCGGCATACCTCGACTTTGAAGATACTTACCGTGAACCTCCTCCACTGTTTCTTTATTGGAGTGAAGTAGAGCTATTAGAAAAATACATACCCAAGCAGGCCAATGACATGGTTTACCTCCACGAATACCTGTTGCGCTGTTATAATGGCTTACGCTGGAGCGATAACAACAACCACCAGATAAACGCTAAAGAACAGGCCTTTCAATTAACCACTGTTAAAACCAAGAAAAACCAGTTATTGGCCATGAGCGATAAGGCTCAGGCTATTATGAAATTATATAACAACCAGCTTCCCAAACTCTTTGAGCATGATTGCAATGCCCGTATTAAAGAAATAGCCCAACAGGCGGGCCTCAACCGCATGATTGAAAAGATACGTTTTAGGGGTAATGAGCGCATAGTGCAGTTATTACCATTGCACAAACTCATTACCACACACACCGCCAGGCGCAGCTTTGGCCGCAGGTGGGTAGACCTGGGCGGAAACCCCTACATGCTTATGAAGTTCTACAGCCACAGCACATTGCAGCAAACCTATAAATACATAGGCTATGAGGATAAAGAAATGAATGATGAGATGTTGAGAATCTTCAACCAGTAATTTGGAAGGCTTTGAAAAGTAGGTTTCTACATTTGCTTGGCATCTTCATCGTAAAGTCTTCTAAGTCTTGGTTCGCTCCTGATGCCGTCTAGCTGGTTTAACTTCGCTAATAGTTGAGTGTCTTTCTTAATTTCTGCCAGGTCTTTTTGAATGGGTCCCAGGTAAGTGTTAAACAGGCCGGGCAAGTGCTTGTTTAACATATCAGGGAACTGTGAGTTCAATTCTTCGCGTAGAAGCGCTTTAATGGCGTTTAAATCTTCTGGTGTAAGAGCCATAGAACAATCAGGTTTGCAGCAAATGTAATAAATTTTTAACCAATAGGTGTTACTGGCAGATCCATTCCTTAACGCCACCATGGCCAGAACAGGCCCCAGAGCCGGTGGCTGTAGATGTTGTGCCATCCTTGCATTTTGCGCCAGTTCTTACACAGGGCTCTTCACATGATAGGCTTATCAACAAAATAACAAGAAACAAGATTACACTCTTCATTGATCAATATGGATTGGATGGATAGCATGAAACACTGGCAATGGCATAATTGCCACTTGATTTCTCACTCTTAACAATTTGATCACCCAACAGTATCTGAGATTCAATTTCATCACTATAAATATTGTTTTGAGCCGATAGATGAAGGAATTGATCACCTCTGCTTTTCACATCAACAAACCAAATACCCTCTACATTCTCAACCTTAGTTGTGCCGCCTGTTTCATTAGTATAGCTTATATCACAATATTTGCAGGTTACCTTATAACGAATGGTATAAACTTGAGTTTTAGCAACCTGCTCCTGATTCTCCATAGTAATGAACCCGTAAAAGAAAAAGCCAATAATCACCAAAGCTATAACACTAGGAGTCTTTGAGCCATCAAAGATTAACCCTACAATAGCAAAAACCGCAACCATTATGGCCAATAACACGAAAAACAATTGAGGGGCAAATAAAGTAAGCACTGCAACCACAATGGCCACAATACCCCAAACAGTTCTTTTATTAGGCTGCTTTGCTTCCTCATCATACAGTCTGGCTTTTTCTTCTATGCTTAGATTTTCATTCATATTTACTTCCTTTCAATCAACCTTCTGTAATACCATATCTGCCGGCACTCACTCAAGTTCAAATCAAAATCTTCATACTCTGGGCTGGGGTTCCAGCTGTGGCAGCGGATTATGCCATTATCAACATCATGGCTTATTATTTCCTTAAACAATATACCATCTTCATGAACAATTGCAAAAGGCAGGCCCTTTAAATGCAGTTTACTGCTCCAATATTTTTGATGAAGCTCCCGGCAAAGCACAATGTCATTATCGCAAAAACTGCGTTTGGTGCCATCATCCATACTATCTCCACCCAGCCTGAAGGCCATAAAATTACCTCCGTGATCAAATTCACGGCTTACATACACTTTGGGCAGGCTCTCCATATATTCCGGGTCTTTATAGCCGCGCAAATAACCTGCCTGAGCCCTCATCTCCAGTAAGGGCACCTCCACCTGGTCAAGAAGTGAATATTGCGCGTTAGATTTCTCTTTAACGTAACCTCCCCCTAATTCTGGTTCATTTACCCGAGTAATATTTTTTTCTTCTTCAGTAAGAAAATATTTAGGATCAACCTCAAAAAAATCTGCAATTGCTTGTAATGTTTGTTTTCTAGGAACAGACTTTCCCTTCTCGTAGTCAATAATTGACTGTCTGTATAGGCCAATTTTAGCCGATAACTGCTCTTGTGTTAAAAATTTTTTCTCCCTGAGAATCAATAATTTACGACCGTTGAACACTACAAATGTAAGTTTTAGTTTGCTTTATGTATGTTTTGTAACATACATTCACATCATCAAACACAAGGTAACACTAAAAACAATGAGCGAAACAATCGAAAATCAAACCCTTACCACCTCTGTAAGAATTGAGCCGCAAATACCGCTTCACAAAAGGGTTAAAAAAATACAAAAAGCACTGGGCCTTAAAGAAGATAGAGACCTGAACGTGCAAGAAACATACCTCCGCATTATTGAGGTGGGCACAAAAATTATCTGCAAAGAACTAAACATAGCCGCCTAAAACACTATGCAAACCATTTCACTAAAACCCATTAAAGACCTCCTCGGCTGGGGCGAGCAAAGCCTCATTGCCAAAGAGTGCAAAGTATCGGTTCGCACCGTAAACCGCGCCCTCAACACCGAAGGCAAAAAAACAAACCCCCGGCTGCTGGCCCGCCTCATGCAAATAGCAGCCGAGCGCAAACCACACATGCTCATTAACCAATAAAAATATTTTCCACCCATTTAAACTTTCCACCAGTATGAAAACCATAGCCATTAAAGAGAAACTCACAACCCAACAATCATGCGTAAACTTAGTTTCATCGTCATTATTGCAGCCGCCATCATGGTTCAAGTGGTGGCCGTTCAAAAGCGCACCAGCCACATCAAGCAAACAAACAAAGATTGCATCTGCATTCCATTCTCTGCATGCTGGCCTGGTTGCGCAGGCTAAATCGGCTAACCTCAACAGCAGAATAGCTATTGCCATAGCGCTTATAGCCGTGTGTGCACCGGCCACATACACGGCCTTTCTGCTGTTTCCGGCCAAACCCATTAACCCACAATGGTTTTACCTCAACTGGCATTATTATCTGTTAACAATAGGCCCGCACCTGTATATTCTAACCACCCTCACAGGCGTGTTCCTCCTCTTCCCCGCACATTCAAAGCGGGCCTATTTTCTTTTGCTTCCCGGTGGCACCATTACCGCTCAGATCATTAACCTTAGCCTGGCCACCAGCAATGCAGATATAAACCATGTTATGGAGTGGTACACCCTGCTGCTTGGCACAGGCATAATCCTTATCCTGTTCATTACGGCAGATTATCTCACCCATCGCAAATACCATCAATATGATGCCCTCATGGCCAGAGCCAAAGGCCTTATGGATTGCAACATAGATAAAGATGTGAAGCTCAAGCACCTTAAAACAGTGTTTGAAGACCTCCGCCAGTTTCACCGCCAGTTCTAAAAATCATTTACCGGATTTTTCCCCTAAACCACAGTTTTATATGGTTAGCAATATATCCTCCTCCGTTTATCAAGAGCACATTAAAGACAAACTCGGGTTACTGCAAGAAGAGCTTGTAGTGAAATATCTGCGCGAGTGCCGCCATCCGCAAACAGCCAATATGCTGCTGGGCATTGTTAACCGGGTGGAGTTTAAAATATATAAAGTGTGCTTACGCAGAGCCTTGCATGATCTAACTGTTGAACATCCAAAAAAAGGATGGAACAACCACTATGGCCGCCAGGCATGCCACATAGTGCAATACGAGAAATGCCCCATAACCAAGATAAAAGTAGGCTGGTATAGCCTTATGCCAGACTTCATGCAAATACCCCTTTTTAATGAAAACGCCATACCGGCCAAAAAAATTACCCGCAAATCAACCCCAACCCAGCAATGAAGCCAGAAGCAGTTTCCGTTCACTACAACAGCGCCACCACCAACGTGGCCGATTATGAACCCGGCAAGCGTTTACGCATTAAAGGCATAATCAAAGAAATTAAAAGGCATAAAGACATCATCAGAAATAATGAGTCTGCCATATTGGTTGAGTTTGTTCTGGAAGTAGAAGCCCCCAATGCCTCTTATCCACACCAATACCTCATCAAAGCATTCAGCAACACCGGGCATGACAGGTTCAACATAGCGGGCCGCCTGGGGCAGGAGTTTACCTGCTATTGCTACCTCAATGGCCGGGCCACCAAAAACAAAGAAGGCGATGGCACCTGGCATAATAACGAACTCAGCCTCCACAGCATGAACTAAAAAACCTATGGAAACCGCAAGCAAACAATTTATAGGCTGCCTCATCTGGGGCATTATTACAACCGGCCTCCAGGCCCTGTTACTATGGGCAGGCACAGGCTTGGTAGATAATTTAGCCATTGGCGCAATCATTAGCCTGTTTCTGTTGCTCTACCTGGGCAATGTGGCCAGTTTGGTAGGCCTCATCTACATCAACAACAAAGCAACCTCCAGATGAAAACAAAGAGAGGCCAGTTTATTCTAACCATTATATCGATATTCATATTCTCCAGCATAATATCTGCCATGCTGGTTACAGGCGCATTCTTTTTTATTCTGTGGATTACCGGCAATCTCTGAACCTAAACCTGTTTTTTAAATAATGGCCACTTCAAGCGTAACCAAAAAACAAGATGAAAAACTCCTTGCCCACCTCCAGCGATACAAAGCCATTCAAGCCGACTACGCATCATCCGTTTTCCGCATCTACAACCTGCCCCAGCGAATTGCCAAACTCAGACGAGCAGGCCACACCATCATTACGGAGCGCACAACCAAAGAACAATGCCGCTACCGATATATTCGAGATAATACAAAACCCGATAGTGAGACAACTAACCACATTGGGCATCAAACCGATAGACTACCTGCCCAACCAACTGCAATTTCAATACAAGGGTAAAACCATAAACGTGATAGTAAAATGAGAACATCATACCGCAACCGCTGGCAACAAGGCCCACGCAACCCCATTAAAGAAAAACTTATATGGGCGCTTATTGTAATCACATTCTCCGGGCTCATCTACTTTATTGACTGCATCATTAAATCCCTTTAACATGAGAACACTTGAAACCATGATGCTTGAACTGCGGCACCTTCAGGCAGATAAAGCCACGCTGGTAAATGAAATTAAAGACCGCCTGCTGCAACTGCGCGCCAGCCTGCAAAGCATAACCCTCAGCATAGAAAATGCCGATACCATAGACCCATGGGAACACCAGGAGCGCGCCAACCTGGAAAAGCAAATCATCACCACAGAAATAGAACTGGAGCAATTCCATCCTTAAAAACATTCATTTCATGACCAAAGACCATAAGCGGCCCCAGATGGCCAAGTCAACAGCATTTAAACCTTTACGGTTACCACCATCGCAACGCGATTCAAGCTGGTGGTTTAAATCAGACTTTAGAGGGCTTGTAAAAGAAGATAAAGAATCAAAAAATATACAGGCATGACCGCACCCAATCCGGAAATTTCAACTATCGCACCCCTCACCATACAAAGAGGCGGGCAATATAAAGAACGCTCCATAACTAAAATTAAAAGGCTTGCAGCCGGGCTTAAACAAGTCTATTTCAAAACCAGCGAAGTAGGCTGCATCCTCCACAAATCAGAGTCCATCATAATACACGCCTGCATAAACCACCACCTCCGCGTAAAGCGCACCAAAGGCAACCTGCGCCAGTTCACAGTAAAAGATATTAATAACCTGTGGGCAATACTATACGGCCAAAGCCTGCGGGTTAAATCTGTGGAGCGGGTGGGCAGTAAGTATGATTTAAGACTTGAACCTAATTGCTAATGCCTAAAGACATTCACTATACAAGGTGGTCCAGAAAAATGGAACAATACCTAACAAAACATTATCAGAAAAATGGCGATAAGAAACTATCAGAAATGTTTGAAGCCAGATTTCCAAAGCATTTTAAGTGGACACTCAAACACATCGAGAAAAAAAGAATGTACCTCAATCTTATCAGAACACCAGAACAGATATGGCAGATAAAATCAAAAAACAGCAAAGCACAGGATCACATAAAAAATTGGGATACCCGTGGCCGGGCTGCTGAAGGTGAAATAAGAATATGGAAGGGCCGTAAATACATCAAGCACAACGGGCAATTTATATTATACCACAGGCACCTGGTAAACGCAAAACCCGATCAGGTAGTAAGAGTGCATGAAGGCCAGATCAAAATTATAGATAGAGAAGAAAATTGCAGGCTCAACAATAAACAACGGCATGCCCTGCCACGCGAGCTTAAAAAAACAATTACCGCTTTAAACCAACTAAAGAAAATAATCAATGGCCAAAAAAATTGAAGACCTCAGAGAAACCCTGTTTGATACCATAGAGGGTATAAAAACAGGCAAAATAGATGTTGAAAAGGCAAAAGCCATCACCAACATAGCCCAGGTAATTGTTAACTCCGCCAAAGCCGAGGTAGACTTTCTTAAAAATGTAAACAGCCAGGGCAATACCGGTTTTATTGGAACGCAAAAACAATTGAACAAAGCATAATGGTTCGCACCTTCAGCAGAACATACCCATTCTACCATCCAAAAGCCGGAGAGCCAACCTTTTTTGTGGAGAAGGTTCTAAAGTCTTTACTGGATAAAAATGAAACCAGCGTTGCTAACTACATCTATGACATGGGCCAAAAACTTGGCTATCAAACTGTAGATTCATTTTACCAGAGCATCGAAGAACAAACACCCAAACACCACACCATCAGGGCAGGCCAGCACTTTAAGCCAGGTGATACATTCAGTCCACGAGTATGGTCCGGTACGCCATACGCCTCAAAGCAAATTCAGTTTGCGCCAGAAATCACCATAGTAAAAACGTGGAAGTTTGAAATAAGCAAACAAGGCAATTATGCCATAGATGAAATGCTATACAATGCCACCGAACTAAAAGAAGTAGCCACTAATGACGGCTTCACTAACCTAGATGATTTTGAACTGTGGTTCAACCTAAAGCGAAACGAAGTTTTTAGCGGCCAAATAATTTGTTGGAATCCTAAACTAGAGTATTGATGTACACACCAACAGTATCCAGCTATTTCTCCGGGGCCGGTGGCCTTGACTATGGCCTTAATGCTTCCGGGTGCCAGGTGGTGCAGTCGTTGGAGTATGATCAAACCGCTTGCCATACCCTCCGCAAAAACTTTAGCCATTCAGTTGTATCAGAAGACATCCGAAACGTTACCGTTCTTGATCAGGTGCAGACAGATGTTATGGCCTTCACCTATCCATGCACAAAATACAGCGCCATAGCAGACATACACGGCACCCGCACAGGCGATGAGCTGTTCCTCCACGCGTTCCGGCATGTAGCCTTGCGGTTGCCCCAGGCTTTTATCATCGAGAATGTGCCCGGCATGCGCAAGTTCAAGATCGTGATGGAGTGCTTTACTAAAATACCGAACTATTACGTGCAGATGTTCTGCCCCCTGGATGCCTCCAACTGGCTGCCACAAACACGCAAACGCCTCATCATCATAGCCACCCGTAAAAACTTCAACATTCAACCACCAAAACCGCAGCGCAGGGCAAGTTTAAAAGACCTGATTGATAAAGATCCTGAAATACACATACCAGATTATGTTTACCGAAGGCTTCAGGGCAAATACCGCGATCAGCCCATCATCTCAGACCCTGATCAGAATGATATAGCCCCCACCTGTGTAGCCCATTACAGTAAGGATGTAAGCACCCGCCTGGTGCGCGATGGCAAACGAGTGCGCCCATACACCGTGCGCGAATATGCCCGCCTGCAAGGCTTTCCGGATAGCTTCCAGTTTGCAGGAACCGATCGAGATGCTTATAAGCAAATAGGAAACGCTGTTGCAGTTAATATGGGTGAGTGGGTTGGTTCACAAATTTTTAGATACTTCAACTAATTTCTCAAGACTCAATACTAACTACTCAATACTCCCCTATGGCTAAAGACCCAGCATTTTTATTTTACCCTGGCGATTGGCAAGGCGGCACCATGACCATGAGCCGCTTTATCAAAGGCTGTTACATTGACCTACTCGTAGCACAGTTTAATTCCGGCCCGCTTTCATTAGAAGAGATAAGAACAGTTTTAGGAGCAGATTTCGGTCAGGCATGGCCGAGCCTCCAAAAAAAGTTCAAACAGGCAAACAGCCTTTTTTTTAATGAAAGATTGGAAGTCGAGAAAACTAAGCGAACTGCTTACAGTCAGTCAAGAAGTAAAAACAGGAAAAAATCATATCAACAAACATATGATAAAACATATGTTCAACATATGGAAAATGAAAATAGAAATGAAAATACAATTGAAAAAGAAAAGGGGGTGCAGGGGGAAAAGATTCCGATGGCGGCAGAGGGTGAGGCAGACTATCACACCAACGAAATAGAAATAGCAATTGCCTTAGCCTTCACAGAAAAATTCCTCCTCCGCGAAACCACCGAAGGCAAACAAGCCTACCCCGGCATAGACATCAACCTTCAGCTCAAACAGTTTTTAATGAAAGTCAGAGGCTCCCCAGATAAATATTCAAGCCACGGGTCAAGCGGCCTGCGCCAGGCATTCCAGGCCCAACTCAGAACAGCCAAACCAATTTTGCATGACAGCCATCACCGAAACCACAAAACACCCCAGCCCATCCAGTTCACAGAATTTGCAGGAATTGGAAAATTGTAAGCTGAATATGACAAGAGGAAATAAACATCAGTGTTACTATTGTGGTCAACCTGAATCTTGCACTAAAGACCATTTTATTCCAGCAAGCAAACGAGGGTTTTTGACTGTTTGGGCATGCCGTTTTTGTCAAGCATCTAAAGCTGATATGATGCCACTTGAATGGTTAAAGTACTTGAAGGGGCATGTATTGATTGACAATAATAAATTAATTAGAGTCGAATCATCAGTAACAAGCCTTTGGGAAAAGGTAATGAATAGAGAAATTCCGGCAGCTCATAATTTAAAATTAATGTGCAGTTAGATGGATGGTCAAATAGCTTCCGCGAGCATTGCCGCTAACGGACAATATGTAATTAACTCCCATAACTCACTGAAAAACAATAACTACCATGAACAATCCTAAACACACCGAAGCCTTCGCGCAGGAAATGGAGAGAAGGGGGTACTCATTAAACACCATTACCAACTACCAGGCAAACATTCAGGCGTTCTTCAGGTACTTTGAAAAGAAAGAACACCCTTTGCACATTAACGAATCAGACATAAAACAATACCTCGGCCAGTTTAAGGAGTTCAACACGCAACGAAGCCACCACGGGGCGATAAAGCTATATTACAATATCTGCCTCGGTCAAAAAGAAAAGTTTAAGTACATACCTTATTGCCGGAAAAGTAACAAACTGCCCATAGTTTTATCAGTGCAAGAAATACAGCGCATGTTTGATGTATGCGAGAATCTTAAGCATAGAGCAATTCTCGCTTTGCTTTATTCATGCTCACTGCGATCATCAGAACTGATTAACCTGAAATGGAGAGACGTAGACCGCGCCCGCATGATCATCAACATCCGCCAGGCAAAAGGCCGCAAAGACCGGCAGGTGGGCCTCAATGAGAAACTGATTGAAATCTTAACAGCCTACTACAAACAATACAAGCCCATAGAATACATATTTAACGGCCAAAGCTCACCACAATATTCAAAAGAAAGCGTTTTGCAGGTAGTTAAACAACTGGCCGCTAAAGCAGGCATAGAAAACAAGCGCGTTTACACCCACCTTCTGCGCCACTGTTCCGCCACACACATGCTGGAAGGCGGAGTGGATCTTAATTTGATTCAACGATTACTGGGCCATAGTTCTGTAAAGACCACAGCCATCTACGCTCATATTTCTCATAACCTGATTTCAAAAATTAATTCACCCCTTAATGCAATTTCATTATGAAGATACAGCAAGCGCTTGAACAACTTAGCCAGAACCGTTTACCCGTTCCAATGGAGCCGGAAAACTACGATCATATAGAACTTACCTTTGAAGAGCATGAAGCCGCCATCCTCATCGCCAAAAAAGAAAAAGCAAGATTGCAGAAAATGCAAGCCTGGCATGAGAAGATAAGAGCCACCCCATTTCACTATCAACCAACAGCCCTTGATTTCTACAATACTTTGCTCAAAACCAAAAGCCATCAGGGCAACCCTTACAAGATTATTGAGGCCAACCGCGAAATGATTGTACAGTTATGCCTTTATTTCAGCAACGATAGCCGGCTGGGTACCGATCCCAAAACAGGCGTACAAGTGCGGCCTGATTTAAAACATAATAAAGGCATACTTCTCATGGGCCTGCCCGGCACCGGCAAAAGCCACCTGATGAACTTCTTTAGCAAAAACCCAAAGGCCAGTTACACCGTGCCAACCTGCAAAATCATTGCCGATAAGTTTAGAAACAACTGGAATTACGAAGGGCAAGACACCATACATTATTACAGCAACAATACCAAAGCAGAAGTAGGCCACCCGTGGAACCAAAAGGAATTAGGCATTTGTTTTCATGATCTTGGGGCTGAACCAATGGAAAGCCAGAGCTATGGCAATAAACTAAACGTGCTGGAAACAATCCTGTTTAACCGCTACGAGAACAAGACACTACCCATGAACACCACCCATATAACCACTAACCTGGACGAACACCAGATTGAAAAGCTCTACGGCAGCCGTATGCGTGATCGCTTCCGCGAGATGTTTAATGTGTTTGTTTGCAAGTGGGAAAGTTTTAGGAGTTAAAGTTCTGAAATATAACTTTGCTTTCTTTCCTCATTAGTTAAGTAAGGTTCAACCACCGGAAAGCACTCAATTGGCAATCCTTCAATCATAACCAGAGCAGCGCCTAAAGAACCACTTTCCAGCAATGTTTTTAGTGTGCCTAGTGTGGCAGCTAGTTGAATGCTTTGCTCCGGTGCAATCTTTATCTTACTGTTTTCCAAAATGTAGCGGCTTATTAAGCGCCTTCCTTTCTCCATGCGCTGAAAAAGTTGGTTAAGTTCTTCCTGTTTGGCTTGCTCTTGCTGGGCAGTGGCTAATTGTTCGGCTTGTTGCTGGGCGGCAATAGCATCAAGTTTATCTTGCTCCTCTTTTAGAGGTGCCAATTGGGTTTCCAATTCTTTGATTTCATTCTCCAAAGACTCGCATATAATTGGAACCAAAGAATCTAATCCGGTCTTGGAGTTAAATAGCCAATTCTCTGAACTGTTTTCAAAGAATAGGGCAATGCCTTTCAATTCGTTGCCTTCCCGCCATAAATCAAGTTTGATTTTAAGGTCGTTGATTTTAAATAGTAAGTCTTGGTAGGTCATAGTCCGTATGGTTGTCTTGCGTTATCTCTCCAATTATCCATTTCTAAAGTTGTAAGTGTTCTATCAATCATTATTATTTCAACAATATCAGCATTTAAACCCCTGTTGGCTGATGAACTTCCTATTTGAGTTGCTGAATTAAACTGCAATGATGTACCACCGCTTGCCACGCTTATACCATCCCTTCTAATATTCTCAGGTGTGATAACTGAAACATGAGGATTGGTATCATTAACAGATGATCCAAAATTTACATTACTGAAATCCTGCAATCTTTCTCCATGAGATGTTGTGGAAGCATTTAATTCTACGGGATCACCAAGATTTCCAGCTCCAGATTGTAAGAATCCATTACTTGCGCTGGATAAACCAATCAATTTATAAACACATAGTAAACTAAATGAAGTGCCAAATCCTAAAGGATTATCAAAAGTCATATTCTTCGTAGTGCTAAATTTTATAGATGGCTTATTATTGAAATTAGCATCTGAGCTTGTATAGGTTGGTGAAATAACAGATCGCAAGATAGACCCCTTTACTTTATCCTTCCATGTTGTTATAGAAGCCCCATTTACTACCGTATCGGTTCCATAATCAGCGCTCCACCATGCTATTACATTACCATAGCCATAGGCATAAATAGGCTGTCTGATTTTATTCCTTGGAATATGCCCTATCTTAAAATTTGGAATATGCCCAATGTTACCACTCATTTTTACTGTCCCTCAAATTGTCCACCATCACAATCAACATTAAGAGTTCCGCTTGCTGTTAGCACACTCAAAGAGGCATATACTTTAACCCCAGCCGCAAAATTCTTATTAATACTTTCAATCCCGTTAGGCCCTTTATTTGTATTGCTCATTGCCGCTGCCGCTGCCGAAACAGTAATAACTCTAAAGATTTGCGCATTAGCCCCGCTTGTATCTGTTTTCCACAGATAAATTAAAGCCGCTGCCTGTTGGCTGGTTCCTATAAATTGCCAGGGAATGTAATCAATGAACCCCCCATAAGTACCTGCAGTGAACAACAGTATTAAATCTGTTCCTGCCGATGGTGAAGCGATTACACTTGTTCCGGTTCTTGCTGCTGAAATGTTGCCTATTACACCATCTGCCTTGCCGCCTGATAATGGTACTTTATTTACTGCCATGTTAGAAGTAGTTTAAATGATAAGTTGTAGCCATGTAGTTTGTGTATTCCGATTGAGATACTATAGCATCGTCCACATATTTCTTATTCGCAACTTCATAATCAGTTGAAGGCGCACTTGATGGCGTTACAGGAAATGAACTGAAAGTTTTAATACCTGCCACCGTTTCGTTTCCGGTAGTTGATACCTTCAACGCCAACGCATCAAACACCGCGTTTTCGCTGGGGGCTTTGGTGGTTACGCCATCGTTAATAGCATCTTCAATATTGGCAGATGTTAAATATCCGGCTGGAATCACCTGAAAGTTGGTTCCATCATACACTATCAGAAACTCCTGCCCGGATGTGATGTCTCCACTGGCTAAAGCAGTGCTTACAATCTTCTTTAAAGCAACTGCCCCAATGGAGTTTATGTTTAGAGTACTGGCTCCTGTGTTGCCATTGGTAAATTTAATAACGTAGGCATCGCCAGCGGTGTAGCTGGTTACTCCTGTAATGGTTACCGTGTAAGTATCGGTGCCAGCCGCAGTGCCAGATTTTAGACCTCCTCCGCTTCCTCCACTAGCATCAATGGTTATAACCTGCCCGTCTGTGGTTAGGGTTATGTTACTTCCCTCTTTTAAAATTGGCGCTATGTTAGTATTAGCTAAAGACATATCAGTTTACTATAAACGATCTGTTTGATACCGATGCCGGTGTATTATTATAAAATGAGATGTGGATAGTTGCCCACCCGTTAGCGCTTCCGCTGCTATCGGTTACGCTTCCATCGCTGCTAACATTGCTTTTTGTGTTCAACTCAAAATAGGTGCCGCTGGCATTGTCGCTGGCATCACTGGAATAGCCCGTAGGCACGCCCGGATTAGAACCAGAATAGTTCACTACCATTGCCGCCAACGTTCTTTCAGATCCATTTATAGTAAGCGCTGGCCATGTGATGGTGCTTACTACTCCACCCGTTGTTTGGGCATCTTCAATGCTTAAAAAGCTGGTGCCCCGCCAATGATACATTTGAGCCATAAACAACCCGCTGCCGGTATGGCCTGATCGGCTCACTGTTTCGCTGCCGGTCTCTGTTCCGTTTGCTACCTTCCAGAATGTTTGAACCACAAAAGTAGGAGATGCAGGAACAAAAGGAATGTAAACTGTTTTAAAAGTAGACCATGAGGCATGAGGGGTTATTGTTCCTATGCCATAGCTAATAACTTTCATGATCAGAATATCATAAGCATTAACGCTTGCCGGGTAGGAGGGCGCTATACTGCTACCTGTTCCGTTTGCCGCTGTGCCTTTTGCCTGAAATGTTGGAGCCGCCATTTTATGAAGTACGTTTAACTCTGATCACTACCGTTACCCTGGTAACCGTTGTTGCGCTGTCAACATTAAACCTCAACCAATCACCTTTGGTAAATGCGGTTGTCCAACTGCTTAAACTGGTGTCTTGATTTTTTTGAGCGCTTGATAATGTTGGCTTTTCGCTTCCGGTTACAGTATCTGCAACCGTTGGGGGAAAATTGGCATAGGTATCTTTCCAAACATCCACCACAATAGAACCGCTTACATCTGCCGCAATATCCCAGCTTTGCACCGTGCAACTATAAGGGATCATTATATCTCCCTTTACGCCTGTGGTTATTGCACTGCCTCCGCCATCAATAATAAACTGAATGGTGTCATGGGCATTATCAATAAACAAAACACTATCGGCAATGTCATCGGCAAACTGCCGCATGTCTCCTTCGCTCACATCGCGGCTAATGTTATCGGCAAATGTGCCAGATGTGTTTTGATAAGTTGTTTCAAAATCTGCTTTACTAAGTGCTGCCATAATTTTTAAGCGTCAAATCCTGTTGTAAATCCTGTTGTAAATCCTAACCCGTAATCACCCGCTGTGTCTGTTATATCTGTCAATTCTAAAAACTGCCCGGTGTAAAAACTGTTCCTGAAATCTATGTCTAGAGAAACGGGTATATATTTTCTATCATCATCCATTGTTTCTTCTAAAGTATCAATCGGGGCAAATAGTATGTCTGCCGTCATTGATCCTGATAGCTGCCGCCATGGCTTGTTGTATTGGGCGCAGTGTTGCGCTACTAATATTTCCTGAATTGGTTTCTGCTCTGGAACAACATCACGTTTCCAATTAACAAACCCATCGCCAGAACTGTTGCGTAAATAGCCGGCATAAACAATGTCTGCACAGTTAATCTCAAACCGGGCTAAGTATTTTAATTGAGCATCGTATCCAACAGATGTTTTTAGATCGGCTCCTATGCCACCAAACCGGGCCGCCACCTGCTTATAAATCAAATCAATGTTATAATTAGTAACGCCATTGTTAACCAGGCTGCCATGCTTAATTTGCTTTTCCAGAATGAGGTTATTATCTGCCTCCATCTGAAAGGTGGTATCGGCACTTTCGGCCACTAACTTTCCATTGGTTAGATATTCAACCTTTATTTGATCTATGTAAAGCGTGCTTTCTAAGTGTGTGCCCGGTATCCACCGGTCTTGCAAAATCCATTTGTATGGATTGGTGGAAACATTATAATCGCCAGGCTCAACAATATCAGGAAGGCTTTCCGTATTGGTAGACTGTTTTAATTCATAGTATAAGAGAGCGTCTGCAAACCCATAGGTGCCGGCCTCATCATAAAATTCAGTTCTTACCCCTTGCGGTAATGATGCTGTTGGCTTGGCTTTGAAATAGGTAATGTTATCAAACTCATGCGCTGTTTCGTGGGCAAAATAGCAACGCACATTAAAATCAAGCCCATCAATGGCTAAGCTGTCGGGGCTGGCGGCTATTATATCCAGGCTAAGATATTTGTTGACATCTTCGCGCTTGATAAAAAAAACTATGTTATTGTCAATAGTAGACCACTCACCCGAGTCTGTTAAATAATAGGTGCCATAGGTTACTTTGATTTTTGCCTTAATGTATTTTGGTGATGTGCTGAATAGATTGAATTGAGTAAACTTGAATTTGTAAGTGATTTTGATGTGATCATCATTGCCCATTTTTAGAGTATGGGTATCGCTCAACAGATAGCCACCCACATCAGTAACTCCAAACGCTACCGCTACATTTCCGCCTTCCAGGTTTTCGTATGAAGTATTGACAGAAACCCCATTATTAATAATTTGAAAGCCGGTAATATCTGGCATCATATAAACCTGAGCCCCGCTTACCTGGTCAATAATAGGCTTTACATTGGCCTGATAGGCTGATGTTCTGTTTACCCTGAAATCTCCATTCACTAAAATATTATCCTTTCTGCCCAGATCATAGATTAGCCTCATAGTGCCAAACCCCGGCTTGATCATCAGGGTTTGATCCTGATCTTTCCAGATAACTCTACTGGTTTGAGTGGGTGCCTTTATTTGTTTTATGGGTGCGTATGTGCTATTGGAAACATAGACACCACTTGAATTAAACTCACGATAATCAAAATCAGTTACCCGCTCTTCTATTCTAATGATGTTCCAAACGTTATTGTATTGAATAATCTGAGCGCCATAGATTTCTAAATTATACTTTAAAATATCCCAACAGTTGGGCGATTGCTCTTTGATGTAATAAGCCTGGCAATCAATGTAGGCCTGATCGAGCGGATCGTTGGCCGCACCTGTACTCATAGATGGAGTGCCAACGGCATACATATTGCAGGCCGTTCTTATGTTTAGCTCTAATCCTGTTTTTTTAAGGATATAGGCAATGATGGTTATCTGTTTATATAGCCCGGTTATCTGATTACCATCATCATCAAGAAAAGGAATGTTTTGCAAATCGGCCAGGCCATCAAAGGCTATAACCTGAACCTGACCATATTTTTTATATTGCTCCTGAAATTGGTTGTTAACTACCTTGCCCGTCCATACAACCTGATAACCGCTGCCACTATTAATACTATGCCGTAACCTGTACTTATTAGGGTTGCTGGTGTACAGATCTGTGTATTGATTATTGGTTTGCGTTTGCAGGTTAAACTCTAAATTGGTTGGCAGTACATGAATAAATTTATCAGTAACATCTTCACCCCTTAAATGAAAAATTGTTGGCGTATCGGTTCCCTTAACTTCTGTTAGCGCGCCCGCAAAATCTTTTGAAAGAATTTGTGTTTTATGGTGGTAGCCATGCCTGTCATAATATTCAAGCTGGTATAAAACCCCATAGGTTTTTGTAACCTCAACTTTTACCGAAATAATAGCCAGGCAGTTTTTCTCATCACGGGCATAAACAGTATAGACCCCAGCCCTTAAACTGCTAAAGGTGCCGCTTGTTTGGCCGGTGCCATCTTCATACCTGAAATCTGATAGCTTATACTTGACAGACCCATTAGACCCGCTGGCTGTTACGGTTATGGCACCATCTAAAGAAGTGGATGTTGAGGCAGTGGTAACCGTTGGCAGGGAATCAAAAGATAGATCACACACCTCGCCAAGCACAGAGCAGGTTGGATGGTTTTGAAGGGTTACTGATAAATAGTAGGGGAAGGTTTGAATCCTTTCAAACTGAACTAAATCAAACCCATTGCAAACTGATACCTGGATAATCTTTTCAGTTTTATAGGCATAGTCTGGCAGGCCATTATATTTAAAACGGAAAGGAATATTATTACCACTGGTTACTGTGCTGCCGTTTTTCTCAACGGAGAAAACAAACGTTTCATCATCATAATAAATATCAAGATAATCGCCCGCTACAAAGCCGCCATAGGGTGAGTTTAACCGCCATAAAATGTTGCTGATCTTTAAATTAGCCACCTCTTAATATTTGATTATCTGCTTTTGCTGAATCATAAACACCTACCAAATCCTTGCCCTTGGCCACTACCTGAATAACTAACCGCTGATCGTTTTGAGTGCTGGCATTTACAGAGGCGCGGGTGGCGGCTTCACTAAATGATGAGCCGCCTGAGCCTGTACCTCCTCCTCCTCCGCTTGATAAACTTTGATGTGCATTAGCAATGGCAGCAGATGCGGCACCGGCAATTGCAATCATGGCAAGGCCAGCTCCTACCGCTGCCATTGGATTAGTTATTGCAAACTGTTTAAACTTCTTAAGGCTTAAGCCTGCTACTACCATCATTTGCCCTACTTGTTTCATAAAACCGGCAAACGCTTTTACTATAGCTTGACCAAAGCCTTGGCCTGTCACGGCTACAGATCCAAGCCCTTCGGCAATTGTTTCAATACCTGATATAAAGGGGCCAGTTATATCTATTTGAGTAATTTCACCTATACTTTCCAAGGCCAAACGGGCTTGAGTTGCGCTTATTTCAACGGCTTGTAGTTTACCGGGCAAGGCATCAATGCCTGGCAGAACAGCCTTATCTAATGATGACCCTGAATCTGGAAGAGTGGGTAGTGGGCCTCGTTGTTTTAATTCTTGAAGAGTGCCCAATTCTTTCATAGCTTTTATTTTCTCCTGGAGCGCTTGAATCTCATTGTTAATTGCAGGAAGATTTGCCTCAGCCGCTATTCTTTGGCGTTCATTTGCCAGTTTGAGTTTTTCTTCGAGGGTAGCAATAGTAATTAACACAGGAGCTGCTTTCTTTTGCTCTTCAGTTAAAGCGGTTTGAGCATCTTTCAGTTTTTTTGTAACCTCCCAAGTAGATTGAGCGCCATTTTTTAATGCCGGATCATTGGGGTTTATTCCAAGAGCATCTAAAAACCAATGTTTGCCTGGTGTAGCTAAATCACCACCTAAGCCTCTAACCATTCCGGTAGCTGTTTGAGTAATGCCGCGCAATACTCCAATCACGCCACCACCTTTTTGAATGGTTGCATCTAACTGGCCAATGAATTTGTCATAGTCGCCATACAAATTATCTTGCATAACGTCCGACATCTTTTGCAATTCACCGGAAGCATTTTTATAGGCAGTAGTAGCCTCAGTAACCTTGTCTGCATTTTTTGATAGAATTAAAAGTGATGCATAGGCAGTTCTACCAACCTCATCCATGGCAGCAGCTCCACTTAAACCCTGTTTTGCCATTTCAGCCAAGCGCTCATTAAGAATTGGGGCTGCCCCAGAACCTAAATCACTAATTATTTTTCTCAATGATGTTCCAGCCATTGAGCCTTTAATACCGTTATCAGCAAGAACGCCTAACATGGCACTGGTTTGTTCAAAGCTCAACCCTGCTGCTGCCGCTACTGGCGCTACATACTTTATTGCTTCCCCAAAGTCATTAAGGCCTAAAGCTGATTTATTAAAAGATGCGGCCATTACATCAGTTATGCGGCCCATTTCACTGGCATCGAAATTGAATGCTCTTAGAGTTGACCCTGCTATTTGAGCAGACTTTGCCAAGTCTTCTCCGGTAGCTTTTGAAAGCAGGATAGTGGCTTTTGTTGTATTAAGTATTTCAGATGTGGAAAAACCAAGTCGTGCGTATTCAAGCTGAAGTGTAGCTACTTCTTTTGACGTAACACCGTAAGATTTTGCCAATTCGATGGCGTTATTTTTTAGCTGTTCAAACTCTGCCTGTGATGCCTGAGTAACTGCTTTAACCTTACTCATTTCTGCCTCAAATCCTCCAAGTGATTGGATTAGACCTTGCGCTATGAATGCCGTGCCCATACCGGCTATTGAGAAATTGCCAATGCTTTTAATTTTATTGCCAAAATTATTGACGGTTGTCTGCGCCTTCTGTAAATCATTTTGAAGAGCGGTTACATCGGCACCGAGGCGTATTAAGAATTTATCTTCTGCCATAGTTATTGGATTTAGTTGGTGGGGGATAGGAAACGGTCT
>Ga0247723_1000778_pt1 | contig 20328 bp, 40 predicted proteins | sample MSEWelMarce5H_FC_FD_189079 | JGI IMG/M metagenome (GOLD analysis project Ga0247723, IMG submission 189079) | Subsurface sediment microbial communities from gas well in West Virginia, United States - MSEEL Well Study Marcellus 5H_FC | ecosystem: Environmental > Terrestrial > Deep subsurface >... | reverse complement strand
GCAAATCAGAGTTCAATTCTCTGTGCTCCTACCAGTGTTCTTTGGTGTGACTATAACTTAATGGTAAAGTCGTGGATTGTGATTCCGCTTATCTGGGTTCAATTCCCAGTAGTCACCCCAAAGAATACTTGCTGCTTTAGCTGATGTGGTCATAGCGGTGGTCTGAAGAACCATTGAAAGTAGTTCGATTCTACTAGGCAGCACCAAGATTTTGCTCGGATAGTTAAATGGTATAACGGACGCTTGATAAGCGTTTATTACAAGTTCAATTCTTGTTCTGAGCACCAAGTTTATGGAAGGTTAATTCAGCTGGGCTGGACTCTGTTTTGAAAGCAGAAGGTGTGTGAAAACGCATGGAGTTCGATTCTACCATCCTTCCTCCATATTATGTGCCTCGTTATTTCAGTGGTAGAATGTCTCTTTTACACGGAGAAGGTCGGCAGTTCGAATCTGTCACGAGGTACCAATACCCGATTGGTGAAATGAATATCACACTTTGCTACGAACGAAGAGTTGGGAGTTTGATTCTCTCATTGGGTGCCAGAGTTTGGAAGATGGGCAGGATGGTAATGCAGCGGATTGCTAATCCGTAGATTAACGAAAGTTGGTCACAGGGTTCGACTCCCTGATCTTCCACCAGTGTTGGGCAGGTAGCTTAATGGTAAAGCAGTCGACTCATAATCGATTGAGTGGGAGTTCAATTCTCTCTCTGCCCACCAAGTTTTGTAGTCATAGCCTGGAGCTAGGATAAAGGGTGTTGCGGAACCACAGCTTGGCGTTAAATATCGAAGCGCAACTTAATTAGATTGTGTTCAGCCTACTACAAATTCATTATGCCCCTGTGGACAAATTGGGAAAGTCGTCTCTCTCAAAAGGAGAAGTTGTTCTGAGTTCGAATCTCAGCAGGGGCACCAGAGTTTTGCGGATATGATGGAATTGGTATACATATCAGACTTAAAATCTGAGTTCTCCGAGTTCGAGTCTCGGTATCCGCACCATACGGCATTCGTTCAATGGATAGGACATGGTTCTTCTAAAGCCAGAATGAGGGTTCGATTCCTTCATGCCGTGCCAGAGTTATAGTGAGATGACAGAATGGTAATGTCGCAGTCTGCAAAACTGTTGTTCGTGGGTTCGATTCCCACTCTCACTTCCAGTAATACTTTAGTATTACTTTAGATTGTAAGGTTATTAAATGAGGTGTTGTCGTAAATTCATGGCTGATGTAGAATTCATCTATGAAATGAAAAAACAAACACCACTTGGTGTCCACTGAGGAACAGTGGTACAACCAAAGACCTATGCCAACATAGGTGCACCGAGTGTAAGACAGAGAGATCGGATCTCCGAGGTCGCTAGTTGAAAAATTACTAGCAAATTGCAAAATAGTTCTTGTCTTGCAAGATTAGTTGAGGTATAATAGTTTATTCAAAAGTCCTCTATAAGTCGTGTGTGAATTCATACGCATGAGGCAAGCATGGCACTGGATGTTGCAACTCGCCTACAAACCTCCCATGCAAGCAAGTTTGGTAGTTCTTGTAAAAAACTACCACCATGCTCGATTCGTCTATCGGTTAGGACACTGCCCTTTCACGGCAGGAAGGAGGGGTTCGATTCCCCCATCGAGTACCAGATTTAATTACATTGGTTACCAAGCCAGTAGGTAATTTAGTTTGCTTTCAACTGACGGAGTTGGAACTGCTAAGTTACACGAAAGATGGAAATCAGCATAGGCTTCGATCAGTAGTCACGCTGGAACAACTTGGCAAGTAATGTGGTTGACAGACAAGTCCATGGACGGCATGGTAGGGCAGGTTCAAAACTGTTTATTCTGTCAAACATCCAGTGTAATTAAATGTGGTATTAGTTTAGTGTTATCAAGGTATCGTCATAGGACGCTATGACTACTCGACAGTTAGGGTGCGACCGACACTGTCTGATAAAACTGTTATTCGCTTGTCAGTGCTAGCTACATTGTTGACAAATAGGCACGATAACACTAAACTAATATTATTGGAGCAATTGATGCTATGGCGTGTGCATCCCGAGACTGTAAATCTCGTCCCTCTGGGTAAACAATCTTGGTTCGACTCCAAGTTGCTCCACCAGTTTTTAGGCTCGTTAGTATAATGGTCATTACAGTGGATTGTCTATCCACTTATGGGAGTTCGATTCTCCCACGAGTCGCCAAGTTATCGCAGTGTATGGAAGTGGTCATCCGTCTGGTCTCATAAGCCATGAAATCGTTGGTTCGAATCCAACCACTGCAACCAAACCTGCAGCTAATCACTGCTAGTGTGATCCGCACGAGAGAAACTGATTGACGATCAGTAGGATGGTTCTCCCTTTGAATAGGGCATGAGTAAAATCATGGGTCTACCTAACCAGCGTTGGCAACACGAGAGTCCTTGTGATGGCGAGTGGGTGGAGGGCATGTGTGATGGAGAAACTGGTGCGATGTACACAAACCAGAAGTAAACTGATGTGCTATAATTACCACGATCACAAGGAAGCATTTGCTCTGTTAGTTAAATGGTAGAACATCGGTTTTGTAATCCGAGGATGGGAGTTCGATTCTCTCACGGAGCACCAAAGTTTTCGGTGATGTAGCACAACGGTAGTGCATCTGCTTCATACGCAGGAGGTTAGTGGCTCGATTCCACTCATCACCACCAAATACGGAGATTGGGAAAGTCTGGTTAATCCGTCTGCTTTGGGAGCAGAAGAACGAAGGTTCGAATCCTTCATCTCCGACCATAAATACATGATATGAAAAGAATGGCATTATACCTGCACGACCCAGAATGTTCTGAAGATTGCGTATATGCAATGGTTCATGCACTATCTTCTTCATATCAAATTAGAATTTTTAGCGAGAAGGAATTAGATGATGATGACTTCTTTACCAGTATTGATGTTATTGCTTTTCCTGGTGGTATTGGTGATAGCGACTCGTATTTTAATTTCTTCACTAGAAGAAGAGCGAATCGAATCTCCGAGTTCATACAGAGAGGTGGTTGCTATCTTGGTATCTGCATGGGTGCTTATTGGGCTGGAAGTCGGTATTTTGATATACTGGATAATTTAGATTCTGTACAGTATATCAAAAGACCAGCAGCAGATATTCGCAGATCTTATGCTACGACTGCTAAGATAGAATGGAATGGCTCGACAGAGCAGATGTACTTCTATGATGGTTGCACTTTTGTTGGAGAGAATTTTAAAACTATTGCGACATATGCCAATGGTGATCCAATGGCAATCATTCAAGGAAGAGTAGGATTAATAGGATGTCATCCTGAAGCACCAAAGTATTGGTATGAGAAACCATGGCAATACATAGAGAAACATTGGAATGATGGACGACACAATGAGTTGTTATTAAATTTTGTAAACGAGTTATGCCCAGATGGTGGAATTGGTAGACACGCTGGTCTTAGAAGCCAGTCTTCGGGTGAGAGTTCGAGTCTCTCTCTGGGCACCATACAAGGAGAATATATTGCGTAATCTGAAAGGAAAGCGTATCAAAGAATTTGGTAGTGTAGTAGTTGTAGAAGATGGTAAGTTTGAGAAAGCAATAAGACAATTCAAGAAGAAAGTAGAAGAGAGTGGATTGTTAATGGATTTGCGAGAAAGACAAGCATACATTAAACCAACAACAAAAAGAAAAGTAGCAAAGAATGCAGCTAAGAAAAGATGGAAGAAGAAATTAGCACTGCAATCAATGCCACCTAAAATGTATTAAAGTTTTATTCCAGTGTAGCACAGAGGTAGTTGCAGCTGACTGTTAATCAGCGTGTCGTTGGTTCGATCCCAGCCACTGGAGCCAGTATTGGGGGATTAGTGATAATGGGAGCACATGTGCTTTGCAAGCATGAAGTGGGAGTTCGATCCTCCCATCCTCCACCAAATAAGTAGTTGATATGCTCTGTTAGCTCAGTTGGTAGAGCAACTGATTAGTAATCAGTAGGTCTGCGGTTCGAATCCGTAACAGAGCACCAAATTATAGGAGTAGATATGAGTAAACATATAATTAAATATTATTTTGACGATAATTGCGTATCAGAATTTATTGGAGATGATGAAACACTCGCTGATGCATTTTTTCATATGAGTTGTTTCTCATTGATACCTTCAAATTTTACTGTGACCAAACGAGATGCAGAACATAGAGAGTATGCTTTAAGATTCGACAATGGTGCAGTTGAATGGGTAGAAGTTCATTTGAATCGTCCACGAAATGATATTAATAGTGTAATTTCAATCCCAATGCCAGGAACTATCGGCAGTGCAAAAATAGTGTAGAATACCATGCATTTGTTTGAACATAGCGTAAACAAACTTAATAATTTTATAGGTGGATGGTATCTGACAGATAGTAGCATTTGTGATAGGTTAATTGATTATCATAAATGTTCAAATGATAAATTCGAAGGAATTCTTACAGGTAGAGTTAATAAGGAAGAAAAAGATAGCACTGATGTTGTGATTAAAGATAAAGCAATATTAGATGATTATTTCTTCAGCTGTCTTAAACCTGTTAGTGACTTATATAGAAAAAAATATATCTATTGTGATAAAACCAGTCAATGGGGTATTGAACAACCCATCAACATACAACACTACTCACCAACTGGCGGATTCAAAGTATGGCATTCAGAAAGAACTACTGGACTTGCTCCATACAATAAAAGACACTTAGTGTTTATGACATATTTAAATGATGTTACAGATGCTGGTGAGACAGAGTTTTATTATCAAAATATTAAGATAAAACCAGAAAAAGGATTAACTCTTATCTGGCCAACTGATTGGACATTTACTCATCGTGGTGTTCCATCAAATACACAAGAGAAATATATCACAACTGGTTGGTATAATTTTCTATAATGAGAGGAGTTGTTAGTGTCTGAGCATTGGAATGGTGGAACAGGTGGTAAAGGTTCTAAACCTAGACCATTTAGTGTGGACCAAGAAACATTCGAGAATAATTTCGATAAAATCTTTGGTAAGAAGAATAAATTGCCAGAATATGAATTAAACAAATCGACTGGCGAAGTACAGAAAGTGGATGACAACACTGGTGTGACACAGAATGAATATCAAGACATTCTGAGCACCGAAGATTGTATTGATGATTTGGAACAATACAAATTAGAAGCACAACAGTTATGGAATGACAGTTGTACTAGTCATAGAAAGAAATAATATCTCAGTAGTGTAATGGCAACATTCTGATCTCCAAAATCAGCGATCGGGGTTCGAGTCCCTGCTGGGATGCCAATGCGGGGTTAGTTTAATGGTAAAACTACAGATTTCCAATCTGTTGTTGAGAGTTCGATTCTCTCACTCCGCTCCAATTAGAATGGAATAATCATGCGTAAATTAGATATCCAAGAAGTAAAAGAGTTCATTGAGTCACAGAGTCCCGAATCAAAGATCTATATCGGTGGAGATTCAGAACGATTTAATATTGGAGATGACTTCTACGCTGATTATATCTTAGTGGTCGTTGTTCATATCAATGGTAATAATGGTTGTAAAATCTTTGGAGAAGTCACTCGTGAGAGAGACTATGATTCGAAGAAAGATAAACCAAGAATGCGATTGATGAACGAAGTATATAAGATTGCAGATCTATACCTAAAATTGCATGATGTTCTGGAAGACAGAGAAGTCCAAGTGCATTTGGATATTAATCCAGACGAAATGCATGGATCATCATGTGTGATAAACGAAGCAGTTGGATACATCAAAGGAATGTGCAATGTTGTACCCTTTGTGAAGCCAAATGCGTTTGCTGCAAGTTATGCAGCAGACAGATACAAGTCATACATGCGTGCTGCTTGACATGCAAGAGTTTTTAATGTATAATTAGTTATTGAATTGAAGGAATAAAAATGGAAACAATTAATCTACGCAAGGCAAATGCATTGCAAAGCGAGATCCGTAAAGCGATCTCTAGTTCTGCTGTTAGCGATACTGTTAGCGTCACTGAGTACACCACAGATATCGCTGGTGGTGTGGAGAAGGCAATGGCAGACTTTGCCACTGATGTTACTCGCAAGGTAGCATTAAACACTGCTCTGTTTAACATTCGTAAGAGTGTTGCTCAGGCGAATGCCTCTGTTGGCATCAGCGACATCCTTGCCGATGTTGAACTGATTGATGCCAAGATGGCAGTCTACAGCAATGTTGCTACTAAGACAGTGGCTAAGACTCTGAACGAGATCAATGCTCGTATCGAGAAGATGAAGACAACTCCAACAAATGAGAATCGCATCTATGGTGATCGTTACAACACAGTGGAAACATCTGTTGTTGAGCAAAGCACTATCGATGGTGCTAAGTTTATTGTGAAGCAGTTGAAGCGTGAGAAACAAACCCTTCAAGATAAACTGTTGGCTCTCAATGTCAACACCACAATCATCATCTCTGATGTAGATGAGATGGTATTGAAGTTGGAAGGCATTTTGTAAAGTTTCGAGGGACAGTGCGAATAGGAGAGCAGAATGGATAGTTGCAAACCCTAATATCCTATAAAGATATTGGCTTGGTCTTGAAAACCAAATCCGAACAATCGTGCTCAAACTTATAGTGTTATGCTCCACGGATTATACTTGACTGTTATAGTCGCTGCTTGTTGCTCCGTGGTTTAACTGTTGTGGGCTGTTTATTGAATGTTGTTGCTTGCATATTGCATAGCGACTATTCGCTTGAATTGACTCATTGTTCCTCATCTTGTTTGAAACTTAAATAAGTAGTAATGTGCGGGTATGATGTAAAGGTAACCTGAGTCCTTGCCAAGGACTATTTGAGAGTTCGATTCTCTCTACCCGCTCCAACAAGGAGATAATATGACAGATAAAGTTGAACCAATTTCGTTTAAAGAACAGTGGGAAGCAAAGAAACTTCTAAAGCGAACAAAGAAGAAAGCCAAGAAAGACTTGCTCCAGCGAGGACACAGTCCAAAAGAAGCAACTGGCATGATTAAACAGGCACTGAAGAACATTCAGTCAAATAAACCAATCAAACGAGCAGCAGGTAGAGGTGGATAATGTCCGTAATTTTGTCATGTGGTCATCGTGAGGATAATTTTGATAAGCACTACAGCATCATGACCAAAGACTGGTCAAGAGAACATACAAAGGCAATCGGTTACAAGACTGTTTGCCTTTATTGTTATGAGCAACACGAAATGCATGGTGAATTGCTCTACACTGATGCTGAAGCAATGGAGTGGATAAATCTATGAGTTGTAAAGATTGCAATGGATTGTGTCGTCAGGGTAGAGATTGCCCTCATCGTAAAACATGGGATAATCACTATCATTCTCGATATCTAATTTTAATGGAAAGCATAAAGACATGGCTACAAAAGACATTCAACCGATAGAAACACCAATGTCATTCGAGGAATGGAAAGGCGATCTGGCTCCATCCTTTGATGACAAGATGATTACCAGTATGCAAAGACTGCACGGCATCGACTACAAAAAAGAATTCGAGGAAATGCTCCAGCGAGAGTACCAAGAATACCTGAGTAACTTTAATGGAAACTGGCTACTATGATTACAAAAGAGAAACTGAAGCACCACATCAGTCATCTTGAAGAACAGCATCGAGCACTAGATAAAGAAATAACAGAATTGGATTGTCACTGGGACGAGTCGGTCGAGTGCCACAATCTTAAGAAGAAAAGACTCCGACTCAAAGACGAAATACAACGATACAAAAAACAATTGGAGAGTCTATGAGCAAATGGTTGCTGGGAATTATTACAATACTATTATTTCCCTTTACGCTGGTCATTCTAACACTCTATGCAGTCTTCGTTCGAATCCCTCATTGGCTCGGTGGAATGATGATGGAATGGTTCGATGAATTAAAAAGGAAACTCAAATGAAAACAGTAAAAGAACGAGAGACTGAAGCCATTATCGCAATGGGTGAAGCAATTAATGCACTCCAACAACAACTGGCAGATGCGAATAGACGAATCAAAGAATATGAGGACAGACACCTGCAAACGGCATCTAAGATCGTTGAGTTTGCCAAAGTCAATCCTCCATCCTATAAAGTAAAAGTTGCTGAAGCACCCAAGCATATAGGCTACGAATCTTGATTACCGAATTATTAATGGTTGCACTACTCACCTATCAGGTTACAATGCCTCAGGTGGACAATGCCAAGTACACTTTTACTGTGCAAGATTCATCAATACTAAGAATGAATACTCAGACTGGTGCAATGGAGAAATGCGTCATTCAAGACAACAAACTGGAATGCACCAGTCTAAAATAGTCTCTCTCTATCTCTCGGGAAACGAAAATGAAACTAATCCGATATCGTGATGCTGGAATGCATACCTATACCTACTTCTGGACTGATAGTAATCATCGTGTAGTATCACCGTATTTCGATAGAGAAGAGGATGCAAAGGAATGGTCTGAGGATAAACTCACTGCTCTTGATGATCCAAAGCGACTGGAATTCGAAGAGAAACGAAACTACGAGTGGGATGAGTGGAAAGCGATAAAATGAAGTGTCACTGCCATACCTGTAGACCAATAGACGCTACAGATCCAGGATCAGTCTACATGAGGCTATGTCCATCCTGTGGAAACAAACGATGTCCCAAAGCAACAGACCATAGAAACGAATGCAGTGGAAGCAACGATGCAGGACAAATTGGCTCTATTTATGGTGTGGTGGACAGACTCGAGGAAAAATCGTGTTTGCAGTGATAATGAGCATCTCCAGTGGCGTATAAAGAAAAAACATGCCCCAAGTGCCAAGCCAAGCACACCAAGCGAGGTGAGTACTGCTCTCGCTCTTGTGGTAATACACGAAAGCACACGAAGGAAACCAAGCAGAAAATCGCTGATGCACAACGAGCATACCTGACGAGTGGCACTGATGATGCTGAAGTCGCCAAGCACAATTTCATCTCTAAGAGAATCAATGGTGATCCAGAGCCCATCGCACCTATAACTAAACCACCACTCAAGTCAAATCAATTCGTCCAGGATGGTGATCTCTGGGAAGAGTCATAGATGCAATATTGCAATTCTTATTTGTTTTATATTTGACTTTGGAGTAGAATCACTGTGTTAGGGGTTGATAGAGAGATAGAGATCCCTAGTAAGTGTCTACTTACCTACCTATTCCCTACTACTCTGTAGGGTTATTAATCCCTGTAATATCAACAACTTACGAGTGGAGAGAAAGTTGTTGTCTTTAATTGCGAATTCCTGTAGAATAACTGTATTGAAATTGAGAAAGAAAGAGATTATGACTACAGTATCTGCCATTGAATTCGACGCTAAATCTGGTAACTATTTTTGTAAAGTTGGCTCTAAGACCATTAAGTCTTATTCCAAACCCTATGTGGAGCGTCGTGTGAAAGCCATGGTCGGTGATGTTGAAGTTGCGATTGCTGCAGCTGTTGAGAAATCCAATCGTTACGACATCAATACTCGTTTCGGTTTCGTTGAAAAACTGGTTAACATGGTTGCCACTGGTGTTCAGCCTAGTGCTGTTATCACTGGTGAAGGTGGACTCGGTAAGACCTACACTGTCACGAAGACTCTTGAAGCAAATGGCTATAAAGACATTAGCGATCTTGCAGACTTCCAAGTGGGCTCGATTATCAATACTCGCAAGTGTTTTACCATGATTAAGGGTTTCTCTACTGCCAAAGGTCTATATCGCACTCTGTTCGAGAACAACAAGTCTATCGTTGTGTTTGACGACTGTGATGCTGTTCTGAAGGATCCAGTGGCACTCAATCTTCTTAAAGGAGCACTGGACTCTTATGGTAAACGAATCATCTCTTGGAATGCCGATATGAAAGACGACGATCTACCAAGATCCTTCGAGTTTACTGGTCGTGTGATCTTTATTAGTAACATGGACCAAGACCGCATCGACCAAGCCATTCGTAGTCGTAGTATGATGATCGACCTGTCTATGACTCTAGACCAGAAGATCGATCGCATGGAGTTTATTGCTGCATCCGATGAATTCCTTCCTGAGTACGATGCCACTATTAAGGCAGATGCACTGGCTCTTATTCGTAAGATTAAGTCTGAGTGCAAAGAGATTAGTCTCCGTACTCTTATTGCTGTATCTAAGGTTCGTGCCAGCAACAAAGACTGGAAAGACCTTGCTACATACATGTTAACTGCTTAAGGAGATATTATGGGTTATTTTAGTAATCTGCATCAAAGCATTATAGAACTACACGAAGATGGTGTATCTCTGGATGAGATCGCTATTCGACTAAAGGTAGATCTGGGATCTGTGGCTGAAGTCATCAAGGATTATGAAGAAGATAATTATGATGATAGCATGGATGGTGACCATGATTCTGCCATGGCTTCTGCTGGGTTCGGTACAGACGAAGACTATGGGTACTATGGTGATGAGTAATCTGTATTCGGCTTAGGTGCACATATCTGTATTTCACGGGACTCCTACCTTGTTCCCTAAACACAATTAAACCCCACACTCATAAACACATCATGGCACAATTATTATTCTCTATCCTTATCCTAATCATCGGCTATACCTTTGATCCCACTCTTGCATGGCTTTGGTGGAGCATGGCGATTCTAATCAATCTCAATCCTTTCCTGATATTCTGGGGTGGGCTCTTTGGTCTTACCTACATTATATTCTTTTAATCTCTAGAGGGTTGCAGGAATTCAAATCCATTTTCACTAAAAAATTTCCAGAGAAAAATTTTCACTCTAAAAGGTTGCATATGAACGAACGAATTAAACAATTTGTAAAAGAGTCTCATCTAGATGTATATGGTCTAGGTAAGGATCGAGTATCGTGGGAATCTACCGTAGAACGATTTTCAGAGATGCTTCTATATGATGTCATGTCTATCTGCGAAGAGATGGGTGATAAAGGTATGGATGGTCATTATTGTGTAGATAAGATTCGTAGGGAGTTTGGAGTATGACTAGTCTTATTGTAATGATTATAATTGTATTAATCGAGTTTGGAGTTTAATATGTATACAGTTGGAGTTGATGAACATGGTATGACTATCCTTAAAGTAGGAACAGATTTTACTACTACACTTACTATGAATGAACATGCAGTTATTCAGTTGATTAGATTGTTGGAAGCGACTCTCTCCGAGTATAAGGAAGAAGATAATGGCGAATGTAAAGAAAGGTAATCTCACAGCACCTCCCCAATGGTGGAAACACCTAAGAGACTGGAAGAGAGTTTTTTGGAAGTCTGAACGAAGTGCTCAAAAGCGGAGTATTAAGAATGAGTCTTGATGTTGATTTAATGGTTACACAACCATGTTCAGTATATTCGGGTAACATTACACATAACCTTGGCAAAATGGCTGGCGAAGTTTCGTTGTCCAATGGCATGACTCTTTATCAGGTTCTTTGGCGACCAGACGAACAAGAAGGTTTGTCGTTTGCTCGAGATATCTCGGAGTTATTAGATGAAGGATGGAATATTTTGCTTTCCGACCCCGAGAAATATAAGAGATATAATCCAGAGAATGGCTGGGGTTCGTATGACGGACTCTGTAATTTTGTTTATAACTATAGGAACGCATGCTGGGATAATCCAGATGCAGAATTAAGAGTGTCAAGATGAAAAAATTAGAAATTCCCTATGAGATTGCCGATGGTATTACACTGGCGACTCTGCAAGATCAATACAAATATCTAATGGAAGAAACTCGTCTGCATGTGCAGGAAGGTAAGTATCTTCATCGTGAGGATTATCTTCACAACATGGAGTTAATTCCTGCATTGCAATTGTTAATTAAATATTTTGGTGGCGATAGTTCGGATCCCCAAGAGTAGAGAGACAGATATAACTTGCCTTTTATTTCCCTTTGGAGTATAATAGTCGTATGAATAGATTATTTCTTGCAAGTTTATTAATGGCATTGGTCGGATGCACGCATGTTACAAAGATGGAGCATGTGTATATCGATAACAGTGCTGTGAATAATTTCGTTGGAAATCCCTGTGCATTCTATGTGGGTGATAAATGCATTTATATGAAACCCACAGCGAGGAATCCCGATGCTAAATGACAAACAGTTAGAAGATTTATCCTACGAGATCGATGACTTTCTCGTAAAGTGTTCAAACAAATATAAAGTTGGTACTCTGTCACTCTCTGCAGTGACACTGGCAAGATTGATTCGTGCAGTTGAGGTATATGGCGATCGACAAGACTTCGATGCCATTATGATGTCTGCCATGCAATCTCATAGAGAGCAACCCACAATACAATAAGGTACAAAATGAAAATCGCAGTTTGCTCAGATCTCCATCTAGAATTCGGAGATCTCTTTTTTACAAATGATCAGAATATAGATGTTCTGGTTTTGTCTGGTGATATCATGGTCGCTGCAGATATTGGTCGCCCAGATCCACATGGCATTTTAGAAAGTGCAAAGAGTGCTCGCACTATTGACTTCTTTAAGAGATGTTCATTCCAATTTCCCCATGTCATTTACATTATGGGTAATCATGAGCACTATCATGGTGATGTGGTTGATAGTCCCATTAAAATTCGTGCAATGTTGGCTGAACATAAACTAGACAATGTTCACTTTCTTGATAAGCAAACCATTGACATTGATGGAATTCGTTTCATTGGTGGCACTCTCTGGACTGACTTTAATGGTGAGTGTGAGATGACCATGAGTCATGTTTCTCGTCGTATGAATGACTTCCAGATCTGCGAGAACAGTAATGAGATGGTCAACTACAGAGTTTTTGATACTGAAGATGACCACAAGAAAGTGCGATTTAAAACTCGTCCAGCAACATGGTCACCAAGACATGCTCTTGAAGATCACAAGGCAATGCTGAAGTTTATTGAGCAGACTTACGATCCAAGCAGAGTCAATGTCGTTTGTACTCATCATGCTCCAAGCAAAGGTTCTGAGCATCCTCGTTACAAGCATGACAAACTAATGAATGGTGCATACAACTCACAGTTGGATAGTTTTATTATGGAACGACCAATGATTAAGTTGTGGACACATGGTCATACTCACGAAGACTTTGATTACATGATTCAAACCACTCGTGTTGTTTGTAATCCTCGTGGCTATATTAACTACGAAGATCGAGCAGATCGCTTTGAATTGAAAGTGATTGAAGTATGAGTGACTATAATCCAGACAAGTGGGTAGTTGTCAAGATCATCGGAAAAGATACTCCACCAGTCCATAAAGTTTTTGCTTGTTGGTTTGGTGGATATCTTGATGGTGATTCTTGGAAACTAAACTCAGGTATTACTAAGGTTGCAGAAAATACTGATTATTATTTCTTTGATGGATCCAGTGGTTCATGCTATGCTTGTCGTAAAGGATCGTATGGCACTAATCTGTATGGTCAGGGAGTATTGAATAATCTCATTGACAAGATTGAAAGAGCAGGTGGATCTTGCAGTATTCTTCCTGAAGAAACTAATTGGTTGGAGATAAACTATGAATAGTTGGACAATTACCGTTCAAGATGCAGAGGATGGCAGTGGTGATGTAATTCTACCACTACCAGACGACCTCTTAGAATCTGCAGGATGGAAAGAGGGTGACACACTTGAATGGATCGATAATAAAAATGGATCTTGGACATTAAAGAAAGTTGAACATGGAACAAATGACAATACCACTAAGTGATACTGAAGAAGCAGTCTATCAATTAATGAAACAATTGCATATGTTGGAAGGTGAAAATGAAAAGTTGAAAGAAGAGATTAGACGACTACGCTGGACTTTAGAGGAACATGATTAATGAAATACATTTTAAAACAAATTGACGACATTTCTGGTCACGATGCTGTGACTACTATTGAGTTTAACACAGACACATTGGATGATGTTCTACAACATGTAGATCTTTTTATTCGTGGTTGTGGATTCTTTCCACCACAAGGTGCTACTCTTGATTATATCGAAGATGACTTTCCTGACTGGGTAGGACAACAAGACTCAGAATGGCACACTGAAGAGTTTGACACATCAGTTATGGACGGACACGAAGGAATGGGTTCTACACTGGCAGACTATGAGTTATACGACTCTACTGATGTAATGTCAACAAAATCTAAACATTATTTTGATACGGAGAGAAACAAATGAGTAAAACATTTACTGATGTGACAGTTTTTATGACTGCAGCAGGACAATCTATTCCTCCATTCAATGCAAATCGCTCTGATCAGTCAGATTTATACATGAAACTCATTCAAGAAGAATATACAGAGTTGATGGATGCTGAAGCAGTGTCTGATGACGCTGAAATTTGTGATGCTTGTTTTGATTTAATGTGGGTGATTGTTGGTTACATGAAGTCTCGTGGTTGGGATTGTGAAAATATCTGGGATGAGGGTGCAAAATCCAATTTATCCAAGATTGATAGTGCAACTGGCAAGGTTAAAAAGCGTGAAGATGGTAAAATTCTCAAGCCAGAGGGTTGGAAGCCACCTGATTTTGCAAAATTTGTCAAATAATTCTTGCCTTGCAACAATTTTTGATGTATAATATGACTATGATTACACTTTATCTTGATATGGATGGTGTGCTTTGCAATTTTGACAAGGCATATCGCAAAATTGACCCTGAAAAAGCTGATCGAAAGAAGTTTCGTGAAGCAGTATTCACATATAAAATCTTTGAAGACTTGGAATTCATGCCTGACACACAAGAATTGTTGAATTATGTGTGTAAACTTGAAGGAATCAACATTGAGATCCTCACTTCAATGGGTACTTATGACGCAATTCAAGGAAATCATGCGAGAAGTCAAAAATTGCACTGGTTGAACAAGAACAACATACCTTACAAAGCAAATTTTGTTCGTGCCAAACAAGAAAAAGCCAATTTTGCACATGATCGTGCAATTTTAGTTGATGACTCAATTGGTTGCATCACACCATTTGCTGCTAAAGGTGGTCATGCCATCCATCACAGCAGATCTTCTGATACAATTCAACAAATTCACGAAACTATTCGTGGAATTTATGGTATAAATGCATTAAAATTTGGATATGACTCATTGGGCGTCTATGCTTGATATTTTTCGACCTACATTTGATTGGATTCGTGATGACTGGGCTAGTAATAAGTTTCGCTTTATTGTTGAGTTGTTTGCTTGGGTTATTTCTATTGGCTGTTCGATTACCATGGCTGTTACTGTTCCCAATCCTCCGTTACTTGCTCTTTATCCTGTTTGGATCGCTGGTTGTGCTATGTATGCTTGGGCTGCTTATACTAGGAAATCATTTGGCATGCTTGCTAACTACATTTTGTTGACAGCGATTGATACATTTGGATTAATTCGGATGATTGTGTAATGAATATATTTTATCTTCACACAGACACTAAAGAATGTGCTAAACAGCATCTTGACAAACATGTCGTCAAGATGATTTTGGAATATGCACAGCTTCTCTCAACTGCTCATCGTCTTCTTGACGGATATGAGTATGAGGGTAAGTCTATTTCTGGTCGCAAAGCAATGCGATGGAAATTAGATGACGATCGTGAAGATAATTTGTATCTTGCATCACACATGAAGCATCCATCAGGTATCTGGTGTCGCCAATCGCTGGATAATTACTGGTGGTTGTATAATTTGTGGCGAGATCTCATGAGAGAGTACACATTTCGTTATGGAAAGAATCATGTTGCGGAAAAACTAATTCCATTCTTGTCTTTTCCACCATCTAAAATTACAAATGATGCTGCAACACCAATGCCACAGTGTATGCCTGATCAATATAAGGTTGCAGACAATTCTATCCAAGCATATCACAATTATTACATAAATGATAAGCAACCATTCGCTGTTTGGACAAATAGACCCATCCCAGAGTGGTATGTTAAAGAGTGGCGTAACAGAAATCACAAAGCGATTGCTATTACAGAGAAAAATAAAGTGAAATTCAAGATGATTCCCTTATAAATACAATTATGCCTACATATACTTTTAAAAATAAAGAAACTGGTGAAATATCTGAAGTTGTCATGAAGATTGCTGAACTCGATCCGTATCGAGAATCCAATCCGCATCTAGAAACTGTCATCGGTGCTCCAATGTTCGGTGATCCAACGAAACTCTCTGCGTCAAGAAAGTATGACTCAGGATTTAAGGAGGTGCTACAAAGAATCCACGAAAAAACTCCAGGAAGTCAATTAAATAAGTCATCATCACAATTATAACTCAAAAGGAAAGTGCATGGCTCGTAAATCCGCACTGCAAGTAGTAGACCCTAACAATAATATTAATGAGACTCGTGAGCCAAGAAAACCAAGCAATCAACTAAGATTAAGACTGGATGACCTGAAAACTTTTCAGCCATTAACAGATAATCAGAAAAAGTTTTTTGATGCGTATAAACGACAGGATTATTTCGTAGCATTACACGGAGTAGCAGGAACAGGTAAAACATTTATTGCTTTATACAAAGCGATTGAAGAAGTATTAGATAAAAGTAATACATTCAACAAAATTATTGTAGTAAGATCTGCAGTGCAATCAAGAGAGATTGGTCATCTTCCAGGAGATGTTGCAGAGAAGATGGAAATCTATCAACAACCATATCGTCAAATATGCGAGACATTATTTGCTCGTAAAGATGCATGGGATAGATTAGAAGAACAACACCATATCGAATTTATTTCTACATCATTCATTCGTGGTATGTCGTTTGATGATGCTATCATTATCGTTGACGAAGTACAGAATATGAACTTTGAAGAGATTGATACTGTAATGACTCGTGTTGGTTATCGTTCAAAAATTATCTGGTGTGGTGATTATCGCCAAACCGATTTAAGAAAAAATAATGACAAGTCTGGCTTGTTGAAGTTTTTTGATATTGCTCAGCACATGGGTGCATTTACTCGTATTGAATTTACTCCAGACGATATTGTGAGAAGCAGTTTAGTCAAAGATTATATCTTGGCTAAATTAAAATACGAAGACATCAACGAAGGAAAATAAATGCTAACAGCCGAACAATTTGCCCACCTATTTCCAAGAGCACAAGACCCACAGGGATGGGTCAACTCAATGAACAATGTATTTCCAAACTACGAATTAGATTCTCCAAAACGAATTGCTGCATTTCTTGCACAATGCGGACATGAGTCTGGTGGTTGGACTGTATTTGAAGAAAACCTTAATTATTCCGCAAAAGGATTAATGGGTATCTTCAAAAAGTATTTCCCAGACGAAGCAACAGCAACTGCATATCAAAGACAACCAGAAAAGATTGCCAATAAAGTTTATGCAAATCGTATGGGTAATGGACCAGAGTCATCTGGCGATGGATGGAAATATCGTGGACGAGGACCAATCCAGTTGACTGGAAAAGATAATTATCGTGCATTTGCCAAAGAAATGTTTGATGACTGGGAAAACCTTTTCAACAATCCAGACTGGGTAAATGCAGATCGTGACTTTGCTCTTATGTCTGCTATTTGGTTCTGGAATAAAAACAAACTCAATCGTGAAGCAGATGCTGGCGATATTAAAACAATGACACGAAAGATTAATGGTGGTTACATTGGTCTTGAAGATCGTATTCACCACTATGAGGATGCAATTAAACTGCTTACATAATGAAAAAATTTATACATCATGATTTTCCCAAACTTGAACGAGATACGAAACCCGATGGTACGAGAGTTTACAAAACCCCATCGGGTTTCGCCTATCCAAGCGTCACCACAGTTACAGGATTGCACTCAGCAAAAGGCATCGCAGAATGGCGAAAGAGAGTCGGCAACGAAGAAGCAAACAGAGTCAGTGCCAAAGCCAGTGGAAGAGGAACAAGAATTCATTCCCTCTGTGAATCCTATTTGCGTGGAGAGTCTTGTGAACCAAATATTACTGATGCGGAAATGTTCGGTTCAATGCGAGAGTGGCTCAACGACATCGACAACATACACGCATTGGAAGATCCACTCTATTCTGACCACCTACAAGTCGCTGGAACAGTCGACTGTATCGCAGAGTTCCAAGGTAAACTTGCTGTCATAGATTTTAAGACATCAAGCAAACCCAAAGATAGAGATGACATCCATAACTACTTTATGCAGACTGCAGCATATGCAGTAGCATTTGAAGAGCGAACTGGTATTCCTGTTGGCAGTTTAATTATCATCATGGGAGTTGATAATGATTTCCCACGATTGTTTATAGAGAAACGAGACAATTGGATTGCAGGTTTTAAAAAGTTACGATTAGAATACAAAAATAAATTTGCCTTGTAAATAAATATAAGGTATAATGTAAGAATTGCTGTATGAAGCAAAGAGAAAGGTGTTCTGGACGGGAGTTCGATTCTCCCCACCTCCACCTGAACATATTCCGAACCGAGTTATCGGTAGCAAAGCGAAACGCTGAGTATGTTCAGATGGGGGTGACTAGGTTTCGACAGGGCAATTAGTAACAGAGTGGACAGCACAGTAGGCGACTACTGGTTTGGGTGTAGACCGAAAGGTTCAAGAGATAATTTCAAAGACCCAAATAAAAGCGCAAAAACCGTAAACGCAAACGACGCACAGTTCGCATTAGCAGCCTAAACACTGCTTAGGGTTTCGGATGGTTTCCTCGTAACAGAATAACCATCCACTAATTTTATTCGCTGAGGATTTATATGAATGTATTGCCATTGAAAGACAAAGTTCTTGTAGCAGAGAACAAACGAGAAAATACTACTTCAAGTGGTATCGTAATTGAAGGTGCTGGTGGACTCGGTGAGTCAAAAACTGGAACTGTTTTAGCAATTGGACCAGATGTAAAAGATGTCAAAGTTGGTGATGTCATTTATCTTGAATGGAACAAAGCACAAGTTGTTACCATTGATGGCTCACAACGAGTTATGATTAAAGAAGAATTCATTGTTGCAGTTGTAGACTAATGACAAGTTTAGTTGATCAGTATAAAGAGATGCATAAGAATGAGAATCTTTATGCTGGTTCTTCTACTCAAATACATAAAGACTTCATTCATCAATTTCTGGTTGAGTTTAAATGTAAGAGTATTTTAGATTATGGCTGTGGTAAAGGTATTCAGTATCATAAAGAAAAGATTCATGAATCACATTTTCTTAAAATCATGCCATCTCTTTATGATCCAGCAGTAGAAGAATATTCTGTTTTACCAGAAGGCACATTTGATGCAGTTATATGCACTGATGTTCTCGAGCATATTGAAGAAGAAGATTTGTCAAAAGTTATTTCTGAGATTTATAGTAAAGCAGATAAATTTGTTTATCTTGGAATCTCAAATGAGCCAGCAAGTTCGTTTCTTCCTGATGGTAGAAATGCACATGTTACTCAAAAGTCTCTTGATTGGTGGATTGAACAAACACTACCCTATGCAGATAAATTTACATTAATGTATGTCTACGGTAGAAGCAGAGGTAAAGCACTACTAGTTAATAACTCCATCAAGATGAGAAAAGAATATGAAAGCAGCAGTACTTTGTAATGGTGCTACTAGATCTCTTTTTACTGCACCTGATCGGTATCGCTATCTTATTGGTTGCAATATTCCTTGGAGACAGGTAGATGCCAATGTCGTTTTAGACATTGAGGTTGTTCGTAGGTGGTATAAACAAAAAGATTTAATTTCTGCTCCAACATATTTTAGCGAATCTGCTTGGCGAGAAACTAGGTTTACCGAAAGAAAGTTTTTTGAACCATTCTTTCTTGGATTAGTAAAACAACTACCCGAACATGACTCTTGTGGTCATGTTGCTTGTAGAAAAGTTATCGAATTAGGATATACTGAGATTGATATTTATGGATGTGACTCTTGGTTTGAATATAATAATGATAGTCATACTCATCAGTGGGTAGATTCTAGATCGATAGATAAGAGGAAACAGATTGATGCGTGGCGAGTTCATTGGAATAAAATTATCGCTGATCATCCAGATGTTGTAATTAACTTTATAGGAGAACCTAAATGAAAGCATTAGTAACAGCAGTTATGTTAGCGTTTGCGTCGTTTGCAGTACACGCTGCAGAACCAGCAAAGAAAGAAGCAGTTCAAAACGAGAATTGCGTGAAGAAAGATAAAAATGGCAAGTGCCCTCCAGCACCAAAAGGTGATAAGCCAACACCAAAGAAAGTAGAGAAGAAAGAAGAAGCAAAGAAGTAATTCTTCCTAAATAATTATACACAGTGGGTTGAAGGATCCCAATAAAACCTTCATTACACACAACTCATAACACACAAGGAGTAAAACATGAGTAACTTGACCCCGTTCGAGATTCGCCTTGAACTATTAAAAATGGCGAAAGAC
>Ga0247723_1000776_pt1 | contig 20359 bp, 32 predicted proteins | sample MSEWelMarce5H_FC_FD_189079 | JGI IMG/M metagenome (GOLD analysis project Ga0247723, IMG submission 189079) | Subsurface sediment microbial communities from gas well in West Virginia, United States - MSEEL Well Study Marcellus 5H_FC | ecosystem: Environmental > Terrestrial > Deep subsurface >... | reverse complement strand
CCATATCTTGCACCTGCTGGTGCATTAGCACTTACTTCATAAGTTGGTGTCCATGTGTAATTTATTGGATTTACTTCTGCTAACATTCTAATATAAACAGGGTTGCCTGATGATTGACCCCAAGGTAATACTTTCCAATCTACACATATAGAAGTTGCAGTAGAACCATATCTAACATATAAATTATTTCCATACCCCCATCCAGGGCTCCACATTCCAGGAGTTTCTTGATTTGGAAAAGCATGATAATCCCATGAGCCAATTGATATAGATGGGCTTGGTGGGTATGTCCAAAAAGTATAATCTCCTACACCAAATGTAATAGTTCCCTTTGGACTTACATAAATATTATTTGTATATACTGTTTCTCCCCATTTAAGAGGGGTATTTAAATTCATTAAGAAGGCTTGGTCTCCACCGTTTACCTGATAGGTATCACATGGTGCTACATTTGCATTAGTTTGGGGTATAAAAGAAAAGAACAATGCTAATAACATTGGTGTCAAAAGCATTGCTCTTATTTTAAGTCTTTTGTTTTTAACCTTTCTCACTCCAAGGCAATATATGCCTAGTTATATTATACTTTACTAATTAAAGTTATATTATGTTATGAGTTAAGAATGGCTGTTGGATCAATATCTTTTCCTGCTGACCAACGAATGTTGTCACGCATTTCAAAATGTAAGTGTGGTCCAGAAGAGTTTCCTGTATTTCCACTTAATCCAATTGCCTGTCCTTTAGTTACTTTATCTCCAGGCTTTACATCTAGTTTAGAAAGATGTGCATAAATTACCCATCCACCTTCAACTTTTTGCACTGCTTGAGTTCCATAGGATTTGCCCCAATTTGCTGGTTCAATTTTTCCATCTGCAACTGCAACTATTGGTGTACCTGTTTTACATGCATAGTCGACCCCAGTATGATAGCCTTTTGACCACATCTTACCTAGTTTTTTATACGCTGTTGTAATCTTTCCATCTTTAATTGGTGATGCCATTATAATATCAGTCCTTTGAATTGTCTTATTTCAGAAATAATATCTGATGATCCGTTATGATAAACCATGCACGAAATTGGTGTGCTTGGATTTGCATTGAAAAACCATGAGAGTGTAAACTGTACAGACTCTACATCTGCTGGTATAGCATATGTATTTGTTCCAGTAGTATCATTTTTGCCCTTATAGTCTCTTGAGTAATTCATCTTTACATATGTTGGTCTACCAGTTTTTGGCAGGGTCAAGTGTAATTGTGCTTCCCAAAAGCAGTGTCCTTCTTCAGTTGGAACTATAGCATCTTTTCCATTTAAAACCATTGGCTGCCATTTTTTAGGCTTAAATGATTGTTTTACTTTGTCGTCTTTCCATTGAACATACATTCCCATTTATTATCTCCTAATAAATAAAATAGAGGGCAGATTTCTCCACCCTCTAATAATTATACTATCTAATTATCCCCAGACAGTTGCTGCGTCTTTTGGAATGCTGATAGTTGTAGTACCACCTGTAGCAGTCTTCTTAGTTAGGTAAATTCCTAAGTCTGTTGCATCAATTTCGTATGCACTGCCGTTTGTTCCATCGTTACGTTTAAATTCACGATATTTTAGTTTTCCTTGAACAATTACCTTGTCTCCCTTTTTGAGAGTTGATGCGGCATATTCTCCAAGTGTCTTCCAGACGGCTACATCGTAATAATTTGTATCTCCGTCTTTCCAACCGCCATTACCGTCAGACATTCTGTCTGTACATGCAATGCGTAGTTTAGTTAAAGCACCTTTTTCAAATGTTTTAACTTCTGGATCCTTAACTAAGTTTCCAACTGCTGTTATATTTTGTGGCATTACTTTCTCCTTCTTCTCTGTGATCTATCTTCTGGTGTTTCTAAATCTAGTACTGGGTCAATTGCTACGGCCGCTCCTAGACTTTCAAGTGCTTTCTTTACATTGATCATGTATTGAGCACACTTAAACCTTTCTGCTTCAGTGTAATGTCTCCACTGACTTTCATAAAACCTTATTGTAAGAAATTTATCATAATCTACAATATGTGCTTTAAATCCTTTTGGAACTTTGATTGATCTAAATGCTTTTTGCATTTCTGCGTTATACATTTTTATCCATTGTTGCTCCAGACCAAACTTTAAACCAGGTTTCATTTGTTTTATGTTTATTAAACTCTCTAGATATTTTTCCAGATTCTAAATAAACACCGCCCCAAACTCCCCATTCTTGATTGCTCACGCCGTAAGCCAAACATTTTCTTTGTGCTGGACATTGTGAACAAAGTGTATCAACGCTTTCTTGAACAAGCGAAGCCTCTTCATATTTTTCAAAGAATAGATTTGTATCCATTCCAAGACACGATCTGTTATCATCAAACTTGTACATGTGCTAAATACCTATCTGGTATGTTCCACACATGATAATCCACCATATCAAACCTATATTCGGTTTTCCATTCACCATCATCAAATACACCATTTTTTGTATAGTAGCCATCTTCCTCTACTAGTGCAACTATAGTCATTCCATCCCATCTAAGATGTGAATTGTTTTTAACAATTGACTCCATCTCTTCCAAACTATTAATCTTCATACTTTTCCCCATCTTCTTCGTCTTCGTCTTCTTCTCTTGCTTTACCAAAATTTAAAAATAGTGCAACAAATGATACAAGAATATTAAATAATCCAAGTAGCAAAAATCCTATTTGCTTTGTGCTATATCCATACAATATGTATGTTATCTGACTAGTTAGCCATAGTAAAATTATAAATATAACTGCCCTGCTATTTGGATTTAAAAATACTAGTAGCACTGATAGTAATGAAATTGCTTGAATTCCAAAAATAATTAATGACCATATTGTTAAACTAACTTCTATAGATGCCAACTTCACACCCTTCTACTAGTTGTGCCGCTTTACACATTCTTGATTCACTGTCTTTTAGCAGTCCAAAAAAACTATAATAGTTTACGCTATTAAGATTTTCTGCAACCCATTGATGAGATACTTTATAAAATGATATCTTGAACCCTTTTAGTTTTAAAAAGTTTTCTGATGAGTTACAAAATGCAGCAGTAAAACTATTGATCTTATGTGGACCTAATGACCACACTTGAATATCAGAATCAAGATTTGGATTTGACAACGCAACACCCATAGACCTCATAAAGGTCTCATAGTCTTGAAACTCTTTTGTTCCTTCTACTGCAATAATCATTTATATCTTTATCTTTCTTCTTGTTGCGTTATCGATCTTGTCATCAACAACGTCAGCATAATATATTACACCATCATACACCCAGTAGGCTCTATTGTCAACAATGTCTATATTTATTATTTCTGGATTTGATTTAAATTGTTTGTATGCTTTACTAAACCATAGGTTCATTAATATAAAAGATAATATAGAAAGAACTATGTTTAAATACTGCGACATTTTATTTATTCAAACTATCTATAATGCTCATAAGTGATTTCATTTCTTTTTCAGATAGAGAGAATACATCTACCTTTTCTGCATTTGATATATCAACATTTCCTTCTTCATCTAATTTAGATGAGAATACTGTATTGTTACGTATCCAATATGCTTTATTATTCATAATGGCTATGTTTACTCTAGTTTCATTAATTACCCTGGCCATTTGACTTTCCTTTTTTGGTTGAGGTATCTGCGGAGTTTTTAGAATTTGATCCACTGTTTGTAACTGGTTGAGTTGATCTAATTTGTGTATCGATAGATGCTTTAAATAATAAAAATTCATACTCAAGTTGAGAGCACTTGTTCCTATAATAAGTAAGCATATATTGTAAAACTTCTGCGTTGATTTTATTCTCATTCATCACAACTCCCTACTATAATTTTACACTAATTATATTTAGTTGTCAATATATTTACGTAATGAAAATGGTGATTCGTACCAAGTTGCATCGTTAGATTTTTGTGCTCTAATTCTCATGATTGCATTTCTTTTTGATTTAGCCCAAGAATAACCTGAATCTCCACCCCAAAGAAGCCAAGCAATCTTTCCGTTAGATGGTCTTTCTGAATTATTAAAATCTTTACCTTGTTTATCTACTTCATGACGAGAAAAGAAAGAGTACATTCTTAATACTGTGTCTGGGCTTAATTCTGTTCTATTAGACAAATCTCTTGCACGTGCAACACCAACTGCTGTGCCACCTCTTCCAAATTTACGTCTTAGTTCTAATCCTCTTTTAGCATTATTTGCCATTGATTCTGTGGGTTTTAAATCTAAACTTTCCATTGATGCTTTTGACATATCATCATTCATCATATTTTCTTCACCATCATTTGGAGTACTAACATATCCGTCTGGAATTACCGCAAATCTGCAAGCACCTTCTTCTTCGATTGCCATTTCTAATATTGCACACGCAATAGATGATTTATGTAATGCACAATTGCCACACTTTACACCTATTGATGCATTTTCATTAGTTGCAGCACTCTCATATCCAACCCAAATTCCTTTTGCTTTGTCTAAAGGTCCAACCTTATTTGATAGTGCTAATAAAGAATCTGCTAATGCTCTTTCTTCGTTTGATAACTCATCGTATAAGGGTTTGCCTTCCCACATATCTTCTTTAATCATTTTTATATTCCAAGACTTGGTAAAAAAGTATCCGTTTGTCTATTGGTAAGTTGTTTTTTAATAACTTCATCTGGGCAACATTCTTGCAATTCTTCTGATTTTTTAACTGGTACACAATTAGGAACCATTCTTCCGCCTTCTCCAGGTTTCATTCCACGTTGTACGTATCCATCCCAACATGGTGCTTTTTTGTCCATATGATCTGGACAGTTTTCTTTGTCTACGCATTCTTCCATTGAGTGTGGATTTTTATTAGGTGTATCTTCATTTGTAATGGCATCATTGTGATCCATTTTTTTAGAATCTGACTCAGCAGCATATAGTGCTCTTTGTTGTTCGATTGCTTTTTTGCGTGATGGGTGGCATCCTTTTGAACCACTTGGGCCAACTACTGCATAACCCTTGCAACCACCATAGTTTCTTTTAATATCATAAGGCATGTCTAAATTATACCACCATTGTTTTTATTAAGCATATTTTCTATAAAAAACCTTTTATCGTCTGGCAAAGTATCCTTTATTGCCACAGTGTCTGGCTTGAGCATTACCATGGGGGTCCCATCTTTATCAAAAGACATCTCTATTAGACCCTCATTCCACATTTCAAAGGCTAACTCATTAACAAACTTAAAGTGTTCTTGCCATAATTCAGGTAATAACTCTTCACATTCTGGAGTTATATTATATGTAAATTGGCCAGATATAGAGTCATAACCAGTTATTTCTAAAGCACCAATCTCTATTAACTTTGCTATCAAGTCATTATATTCTTCTTCTGTGTGATCCATTATATTAGTCTATACTTTGCACCAAAGTCATTAACTTTACCCCTGATTTTTTCTTTTGGAAAGCCAAAATCATCGTCATCGTCATTGATAGTATCCTTGTCAACTCCACCACGAGACCAACTGTGAATATCTATTTCTTTCATTCTATCTCTTTGTGCGTGAACGATTGCATTATATACTGATCCACACATTGCATCCGCTAAGTCTTTAGATTTTTTTCTAGGATGATCTACTCTATTATTACTCATAATTCTAAGTTCTAATAGTTCTTCAAGTAGGATATCAATATGCGGAGCAACCACTCTATCTTCATAAATTAACATAGACAAATCTTCATAATGTTTTTTAGCAACAGACAATGTTTCAGTTTTAATTCCTACCTGTTTTAATTCTTGTTGGATGTCAAATGATTGCCAACGATCAAACGTAACTAACCCTAAGTCAAAACCACTTCTTCTTAAATCAATAATCCAATTCTTTACTTCACTTAAATCTACTGGCCCCTCACGCTTTGGCTCCCACCATGCAATAGCATCAACAACAACAAATGGAACAATCTGCTCATAGTTATTGAATGATTGAACACTAACCCACTTGTCAACATGTGCAATTGATACTGCACACTTGTCATGTTTCTGTGCAAGATCAGCATGAACAAAATATTGAACATCTTCTTTAGGTTTAAAAGTTAAATCAAATCTTCTACTTGTATCAAGTGGATTTCTACTTGAAAGTGCTCTCTCAACCTTTTCTCTTGATTTAAAAAATGCATCTGATGACACCGTAGGCATACAAGCAAAACGCATCAATGCATCTGAAGCATCTGTAAAAAATGCAATTTTAAAATCTTCAATCTTTCTTGTTGGGTTCATTTCCCAAGTTGGTCTACGAAGAGCAAATACTCCAGGAAACTTATAGGATAGAATAGCATCCTCTTCCCACTCTATTGTAAATTTGTTAGATGGATCATCTTCAGACATTAATGGATTAATTACAAATTCATGGTTTCTAACGATTGTTTCTTTTTCTGCAACAACATCTTCATACCTTTGAGAAATAAAATCTCCTTTAAATCTAGGAAAAGATAGTAGGATAACTTTTCCATAGTCTGGGAAACGAGAGTCTACCGAGCCTCTAAAGGCCTTGTAAAGGTTGTCTGCTGTCTTTCCTTGATCATTACCTCCAGCACCTTCCATTGCAAAGCCAGATATCTCATCAAGTACTGCAAGCATTAAGTTTAATCCTTCTGCTGATTCTCTTTCAGAGTGTCCTGAGTAAACAGTAATTGCTTTATCAAATTCAATACTATCTATTTTAGGTTCTTTATATCTTCCAGCAAACCATGGCGAACCTTCAATCTTTGATTTAAATCCTTTAAAGAATACATTCTTTGCTTGTTGTGCGTTTACTGCAACGTTAATTAAATCTATAGCATCATTAGAAGGCTTTCCAAAATATCTAGATGGATCTTTTAAGCATAGTAACTTATAAACTAAATAAGCACAACCAATTGTTGATGTGTGATCTTTGCCACTACCTTTTCCACACATAAGAATAACTTCTTGTTTTGTATATTTTTTAAAATGTTCTTTTCCACCTTGAGCACCTAGCCAACGGATCACATCTTCTTCTTTATAAATTTGACTCATGCACTCTACTAAAGTGTATTGATATTCAGAAAGTTCTGGCATATTAAGATAGTCTTTACTTCTTACAAAAGTTTTAACATCGACTGGCATTTCCTCAAATGGACTTTCATCTAATGCTTCTAGAAAGTCACTAAAATCAATTGTCAATTACTATCACCTCGGTTTGTACTTCAGAAAGTTTACGCATAATTTCTTCACGTATTTCTGGATACTTAGTGGCAACTTCTTTCAATATGTTAATTAAAATACCCTGTTTACGTTCCATTTCAATAATCTGTTCTGCAATTTCTTTGTTATCTAACAACCCTGCCTTTTGCAGCATCTCAAGTCTTTTACTTTCAATATCTGCTATCAATTTGATAGCGGTTGTCTTTGCTGTAAGATTTGCAGTAGAATCTGCAGCGTCAATAACTTCATAAGTTTTTTTAATTAAAGATGAGTAATGTTGATCAGCACCAGCAAGTGCTTCCTTGGCTCTCATATGTATAGCCTGATTGTTTGAAACCATAGAACGCCAGTCATTTAATAAAGTCAATACTTTTTGACGTGGTATATCTAATTGCTTTGAAATTTGAGATGCATCAGATCCTTTTAAATACTCTGAAGCAACCTGATTAACAAGGTCTAAATGCTTAACTAAATCATCATTCATTATCTAATGTCCTTAACAATACAAGATATCCTATTAGGTCTAGAATAGTATCTTCAGATGCATACTCTTTACCTTTGTATATTCTATTAAGTTTATCATCAATACGAATATAAATTTGTTCTTTTGGGGTAGACTTACTAAATATATTAATAGGATGACTATATGAACTACCATATGATTGATTCTTGTTGATAAGTAGTTCTGCTATATCAAGACATTCATCTAATATCTTTCTACCCGCAGGTGCTTGGGTTGAGATATCACGAATAAACTTCATACGATCTTCAAGTTGTTTTTCAAAATCTGGATACTTATAGTCAGCCATTATTTTCTCTTTGACTTTTTGATTTGGAACTTGGCCATATAGACATAGATAGTTTCGAGGCTAACTCCGCATTCTTTAGCAACTTCATTAGGAGTTTTCTTATCAAGGTTAATCCTTTTTCTTAGCCATGCTTCACTTGTGTATAACTTCATTTTATCACTACCCTTTTCCCTTGTCAAGGTTATGTGGCTGATCAACTAACTTATGCCAGTTTTCTGCAGAGTACCATCCAATTGCAATTGAGTCAGCAACATCATCATCTTTAACTTCTAAACTAAACTGTATGTTAATCTTTTTTATAGTTCTTCCTTTTCTAAATTCTCTTTCTTTTGATTTATAAAATGAATATGACTTTCCTTCTCCATATAAATCTTTGATTGCTAACTTTTCTTCTTTCTTTAATCTACCGTTTCCTATCCATGCCTGCCAAGAAACTGGTGAGCATGAAACTATTGGAGTCCTATGATACATCTGACTTGCTCCAAGTATTGCTCCTTGAACAAGGGATAGTGCTATTGCGGTATTTTGAGAGTTAGTATATATAGCAGACTCAATAACTATGGCATCAATATCATAGTCTTTTAAAAATGTTGATATTTTTTTAGTAGCATCCCCAGTTCTTTCATAAACATGATTTCCATAGAAATGAACTTTTCCATATTGAACTAATTCTCTTTCTTTAAAAACAGAAAATGCCATGGAGTTTGTAGAAGCATCTATTGCTAAAATAGTTTTTGGATTTCCAATATATCTTAATTTATTTTTGCTCATAATCAAAAAATCCCCTTATCTCTTTTAAAAATCTTTCTAGCCTTTTATTATTAACCAAGCAATTGTCGCAAAAAGTATTGTCATTATAAATGCTAAGGTTGACACCACAACCACCAGCACAAATCCGATCCTTGCCAATTCGCTCTTTAGACTTGGTGATTTTATATCTTTGTACAATCTTTTGTTTAGTTGCTTCAGCCCTGCATTTAGGAGAGCAATAAATTTGATTTTTACTTTCGGTGTTAAAAGAACCATCGCACCATTGACAATGTTTTATCATTCAAGTTCTTTCCTTCTTTCAATCTTGATAACACCTTTATCTTTTGAATCACATACCTTTTCTATTGGACAAGATTTACACACCTTCGAATCTTTTCTATAACCTCTTTCTGGAAGTTGTTTATCATCAAATGCTTTTTTAACTTTACGCATCCAGTCAAAGAAATAATCTATAAACTCAACATAGTGTTCATTTGCAACAACTGGTATAACCAATATTTCATGAGTGTTTTTATTTTCATAAACAATAGCACCTATTTGTTGTTTTAATATTTTCATATAAATCAATAACTGTTCTATATGATATAGACTTGCTGTACCCTTTGCTTTATGGTATTCAAACGCTTCATTCTTAGTTGTTTTAATTTCAAGAAGAACTAACTTATCTTCTAGTCTAACCATAGCATCTGCATATCCAAATATTGGTGGATCTTCATTAATTATCTGTGCTTCTTTCCACTCAAGAATTCCTTCTGCCTCTAGTGCATTTTGAATTCTTTCATGACTGGAACTTCCAGTATTCATATTTGCATAATTGATACCTGTATTTTTTTCTTCCCATTCGTTTCCTTCAAATGCTAAATACCAGTATCTTGCACAATGACCGTTACCAAAAACTAATGTTGATGGACTAAATGTTTTCTTTTTAGTAAATCCAGCCTTAGTAGATACCTTGATGTGACCTTCGTGTATATGGTCCGCAATCTTGTTTAAATCTAAACTTTGTTCTTTTTTCTTAACCATTTTACTTACTAATCCCTTTGTCATTAAAAGTTCCTTACACTATATTTAAGTGCATCAACAAGTTTGTCTGTTGCTTCTCTAATTGCATAGTACATATTTTTCTTTGACCTATCGTCCTTTTTTACATGTGAGTACCATGCAGCCATCATTGCAAATTTTGCAGAGTAGGCTTGTAACTGAGTAATTAAAAGTGTTGCTTTTGCTGCTGGAACATCTGGGTTTACTATTAACTTTGCAACAATTCCAAGAGTTTTTTCAAACTCTTCATCTTGCATATATTCAGACATCTCATTAAAGGATGTTAGTTTATTTAATAACTCTACTGTAGGTTCCATTATTCTTTCTCTCTTAGTTGTTCAAAGACTTCCCACTCAATTATAGCAAGTCTTACCTTTTTATGCCCAGATCCAAGAACTAGCATAAGTGCTGGATCTTTTTTTCTATCTACCCTCATTGTGTCAGACACAATCTTTGCCCATGAGTCTTGACTTACTGAGTATGATTTTGAATATTCTTTTACATCAACAACAAAGTCATCTAAAGATCCATCAGCCTTTACTGGACCTCTTCCAGAATTTACGTGTGGCTTTGCACCAATTCGTTTTAACTCTCCACGCTCACTCATTAGTATCCCCTTTGTGGAAAAATTACCTTAGACATATGTTTCTTAGTACACATCCAAGTAAGTTGTCCTGTTTCTATATACATTCTTGCCTTTGGAACTTCTTCTTTACATGTATGACAATAAAATTTGCCAGGATATAAAGTATATTTAGGAGTTGATTGTTGATTCAAGTTCTTTTAGTTTCTCTGGGTTTTCTTTTAGGTATTCAATTACTTTTGCTCTACCCTGTAGTCTTTCTCCTAGAACCGTGTACCAAGCCCCACCCTTTTCAATAGTGCCTAGAAGTTCTGCAGTGTCTACAAGATCTGCTACCTTATCTACTCCAATGGTATCTCCATCAAAATAAAAATCATATTCTCCAGCAAGGAATCCTGGGCCAGTCTTATTAAAGTCAATGTGCCAGTTAACTTTTCTTCCAACTTTTCCTTCTATTAATTTATCTCCAACAGCAATTTTTGATTTTAGTGCATTGTTATCAGAATCACTTGACCATAGTTTAACTACTGTGCTTGAGAAAAACTTAACTGCCAATCCACCAGTTGGCATATGTGATGCATACATGGCACCAATATTGTTTCTTAGTTGTGAGATTAATACTAAAAGTGTTTGACCATCTTGATTATTAGCATAGTTAAGCATCTTAACAGCATTAGTCATATCTTTAGCCTCTGCACCAATTTGTTTAGTGTTTTCTAAAGCCTTTAATTCATCAGAATCTTTTTCAAAATAAATAGCAGGTAGTAATGCAGAAATAGAATCTACAATAATAATATCTATCTTTGCTTTCATTAATTGTGTAGCAACATCTACCATATCATTAATAGTCTTAGCAGCAGAGTATACTAACTTATCTGTGTCTACCCCAAGTTTTTTAGCCCAGTCTGGATCAAATGATTGTTCTGCATCTATCCATGCACATAACTTTCCTTCTTTTTGTGCTTCCCCAATCATCTGTAAACAAAAAGAAGATTTACCAGCAGACTTGTTACCCCAAATTAAAACCTGTCTTCCGTATGCAAATCCACCTTTAAGTGCATTATTAAGACTTATGCTTGGTGTTTTTTGTTTTACTACCTCAACGTCTGTAGCATTACTTAATCTTTTTCTTAAACTAGGATCTAGTTGTGATAAGAACTCTTCAATCTGTATTGACATTATTTAATTACCTCATTCAGTATTAAAGAACCATCGTCTGACTGACCAAATACCATCTTGGTCGCAGTTCCTGGTTCGCATTTCATATAACCCTCAGAAAATTGTCGAGGGAAAACTATCACTGGCTTCATTTCACGATCAGAGTTTACTACAATCATGTGTGCCATTTTCTTTCCAGCCTTGGTGACTCTTGGTTTAAATGATAGCACATAATACTCTTCTCCGCTGTACGGCAAAGATTTATAATTTAAAAACTTAACTAAACTGTTTGTTGGAAAGTTTTTTATTTCATCTATAATAATTGCTTCACTAATTCTATTAGCACCAACTAAGAATAAATAAGTTTTACCTTGCTCAATTCTTGTTTCTTCATCATCAAAAACTCCAAGTAATCCAGTAGAGTCCATAATTTCTATACGTGACCAACCTTTTCCACGTTTAATATTTTTTACAACACCCATTAAAATAAAAACACCTTGTTCGTCAAAGTCTTCAATGTCATCAATATAAGCATAGTAGTGAGGCGGAACACTTGTTGTAAACTCTGGAAGATTTAAATATTCATAAAGATTTTCTTTTACAACACTTTCTTGTCTTGGATTATCTGGAAATGCCAAGGCACCAATAGCATTTAAACCTTGAAGTGCTCTACTATTAATTCCACTTCCTTTTCTTGAAGAAATAGCACTAAACTCTTGATATGAAGTAAATGGTCTTTTACTAATAATTTTACTTGCAACATTTTCAGAGATCCACTTTATAGATGATAGACCCATCCTAATACCCTTGCCTTCAATTGTAAAGTCAGACTCTGATTCATTAACGTGTGGAAGTTTAACTGAAATTCCCATTCTTTTTGCTTCAATTAAATACTGTGTTCTTGTATCTTTGTCTTGCTCATTTCTTAATAAACAAAACATAAACTCAATTGGATAATAATACTTTAACCATGCCGTCCAATATGAAAGCATTGAATATGCAACGGCATGAGACTTATTAAATGAGTATCCAGCATGTGCTTCGAAGTCGTGCCATAGACCTTCTGCTTTAAATGGTGTAATGTGTTTTGATGCACCAACAACAAATCTGTCTTTAAATTCATCAAAATCTTTTGCATCTTTTTTCTTACCAATAATTTTACGAACCTTGTCTGCTTCTGCCATTGTCATTCCACCAAGATGAACGCACGCTTGCATAACCTGTTCTTGATATAAAACACATCCGTATGTATCCATAGTAAACTCTTGCATGATTGGATGTATATACTCAGTAATAGCCTTACCGTGTTTTCTTGAAAGATAAAGTTTTCCAATAGTATTCATAGCACCTGGACGAACTAATGCATTAGAAGCGGCAAGTTCATTAAGATTACTTACTCCCATCTTAACTAAAAGATTTGTATAGGGTGTTGCTTCACATTGAAACACTCCTTTAGTTCTTCCATCAGAAAGCATTTCATAAACTTTTTTATCATTAAGATCTATATCGTTTAATACAATGTTTATCTTATGACGTTTTTTAATTGTTTTAATTGTTTCATCAATTACTGTTAATGTTTTTAATCCAAGAACATCTAGTTTAATTAGGCCAATGTCTGCTGCTTCGTTCATATCAACTGCAACTACTGGAATCCTATCTTTTGTTCCTGGTGCAAGTCTTGTTTCCATTGGAGCATATTTAAAAATAGAATCTTTTGCAGTAACTACACCAGCAGCGTGAATACCAGTGCCACGGATGCGACCACGAAGTTGTTCTCCATACTTAACTACTTCTGGATACTTTAATCTAAACCATTGTGCTGACTTTCCTGATGTAAAATCATCCCAATCATCTACCGTTTTTAAAACTTTATTAACGTCAGACAGTGGTATGTTAAATGCTCTAGATACATCTCTTACAATTCCCTTACCTCTAAACTCTAAAAATGTAGCAATAGATGCAACGTTCACATACTCTTGCTCAAGATATGTTTTTAATTCATCTCTTCTTGAATCTGCAATGTCTGAATCGATATCTGGAAAATCATTACGTTCTGGGTTAACAAATCTAAAGAACAGTAGACCGTGTTCTATTGGATCAACATCTGTAATTCCAAGTGCGTAGCAAACTAAAGATCCTGCTGCAGATCCTCTACCTGGACCTACAAGAATTCCTTGCTCTTTAGCCCAGTTAAGCATATTGCTTACAATTAAAAAGTATGGAGCAAAATTCTTTTGTTCAATAATTCCTAGTTCTTCTAATGCTCTATCCAAGTATTCATCATTATGTGCAAGACCTTTGTTAACTAATCCTTTAAACACAAACTCTTTTAATGTTTCTTGTGGATTATCTACTTTTGTAGGTAGCAAGTCTAATCCAGACTTAATGTCATACTCTTCTATCTTATCTGCTATATCTATTGAGTTAGTATAAATATCTTCTCTTTTAATACCCTGCATATTCATCTGTTGCTTCATTTCATCATATGAAAGAAGATGTATATCAAAAGATCTAAATGACATTTGTCTATCTACCCCATAAAGATAGTCTAAACGTTTCATCATGTCGTCTATCTTTTGAGATTTTTCAAACTTTGCTTCTTTGTCCAACTTGGCATGAGTATTTAAAAGCAACATAATTTCTTGTACAACTTTTTGATCAACTGTGGAATGATGACAATCTGGGGTAACAACAGATTTAATCTCCATGCTATCTGCAATTTCTAACAATTCAGTATTTAATTCTTTAGAATTATGTGGCATAACCTCTACATAAAAATCATCTTTGAATACATCTTTAAACCATTTTAAAAGTCTCTTTGCTTCTGCATATTCTTTATTCTCCAATGCTTTTGCAATAAAGCCAGACATACATGCTGATAAAACAATCAAGCCATCTTTATATTTTTCTAATACTTCAAAATCAATTCTAGGTTTTTTATAAAATCCTTCTGTCCAACCTATTTCATTTAATCTATTTAAGTTTTCTAAACCCTGTTGGTTCTTAGCAAGAATAACAATGTGATTATAAGTTAAGTCTAAAGGATTATTTCCTCTTTCTGCTTTATCTCTTCTATCAAATCTATCATGAGTCATATAGCCTTCTATACCAAGAATTGGCTTTATACCCTCGGCTTTTGCTGCACGATACATCGGACGATGTCCAGATAGTGCACCATGATCTGTGATGGCTATGGCCGTCATACCGTTTTGTTTTGCACGTTTGCAATACTCTTCTGGAGTTGCAACACCGTCCATTAATGAATAGTGTGTATGAACGTGTAAAGGAACGTAATTCAAGCCATAGCCTTTCAGATTATTTTTCTATTACCACTCTGCTGCTGCAGAGGTGGTTGGGTTACTGAATCCAAGATAGAATGATTCTTGTTCAGCATATGGAACTTCACGAACAACTTTATCTAAGTTAAATGCTTCGTGTGATCCCCAGTTAAATGATTCAGCATCTTGCTTTCCTGGAAGAAGAACATAGTTTGTTTCTGTTCCTTTTCCATTACGTTTTAATTTCCAAATCATATTACTAATACTTTGTGAGTCTGCTGCAAATTCACGGATTGTACTAAATGTAGCAGATTTGCTGACACCCATACTCCATACAGCAACTTTTGGTTCTTCTGTTCCATTGTCAACTAAAACGTTGCAATAAAAACGAAGGCGTGCTCTCCATCCACTCTTTGGTTCTTTGCGATACATTTCGCATCCAAAGCAACGACCTTGCGTATCTGCACTGCATGCAGCCTTACGCTTGTAGTCTTCTGGATTTGTGTGTTCACTGATTACAATTGCTACTCCACGTTTATCATCATACGTTGGTGAGTCAGCATCTAATTCACTTACAAAGCGGATCTGTACACTTTCTCCATCACCTAGGTTTAGCCAGTTGACTTTTGCACCGCTATTTTCTGATTTTGCTTTATCAAGAACTGCTTCAATGTTCTTGATGCCTTTGATTATTGACATATATTTCTCCTTAATATTTGCTCTATATGTGAGCGTTATCCTATTGTAGCATTGTGGCCACTATGTTGTCAAACTGGTCCACAAATTCTTTTAGCCTTTCGTCATCTAAATCGGATACATCTTTAAAACTACTTGGAAGTTTTGCAATAATACATCTATCATATCCTAGGTCAGTTAACAATTTGTTAGACATATTTTGTCCAGCCTCATCATTATCACCCAGTGCTATGACTTGGTTGAAGTATTGTTTAAGAAGTCTTCTTTGCTCTTTAGATATAGTTGCACCAAGTGTTGCAACAGCGTGTCCTCCAACTTGCTCTATTCTAATTGCATCAAATGATGACTCAACAACAAAAACTTTGTCTACTCTTTTATTCTTAGACAGATTAAATAATGTTTTGCTTTTAGGAAGGTTTGTTGAGTTCTTAAACCTTTTACCTTGCACTGATCTTCCAACAAAGCCTAGACATATTCCATCTGGTGAGTATACAGGAATTGTTACCATATCTTGACTAACAGAATATCCCAACTTATATCTCTCTACACTATCTTTTGTTATACCCCTTGATTTAAAATACTCTATGGCTTTTGGGTTTTCAAAAACATTTTTGTGTAATTTTTCAATCATATCTAAATCATATTGAACAAAGGTTGTTACTTTTTCAAGGGTACTATTTATTTGATCAACTAAATTTCTTTTATCTGCTTTAGAATCTATTAATCTCATAGACTCAAAGTAAGATCTTTTAGTTGCATGCATTATTACTTCTACTAATTCTTTGGATTCTTGACAAGAAAAACACCAAAATATTCCAGTTTCTTTTGACACTTCTCCTGCTGGAGATCTAGAATTATTGTGAAAGGGACAGAATATCATTAAATCATTTTCTAACTCAAACTTAATATCTATGTCAGCGGCTATTAGAGTTTGCTTGACTTGCTCTTCTGAGTAGTATGTGACATTACTGGCTTGTTTTTGTCTATTCCTAGTATACACTTTGCCCTATCTTTTCCAACATACACTCCATATACTGATAATTGAAAATCAAACGTTCTACCATTGTATCCAATAGTAAAGTCTGTGTCAATATCATATCTTGGTACATATCCATGATTTCTCATAACTGAGATGATCATAGAAATATACTGGTCTTTGAGTCTAGTAATATAGGAGTCATCATATATTTCACCTTCAAGACCAAACCTTTTAATAGGCTTGTGGTTATACATATGATAATTATATCGTTATATTATGTTTTATCCTCAAAGTCTTTATATAGAAATCTTCCAGAATCAAAATCAACATCTATCATAAATTCCCCTGAAAATCCATGACGATTTTTTCTAAATGCACATTCAAGAATTGTACTTCCTTGAGCACGACCTAAAGCAAGTACCCAGTCAGCATCGTATGCTAATTGTTTAGACCAAGCAACTTGTCCAAGAGATGGAACGCTATTCATATCTGTTGCATCATCTGGAGTTGCTGATGCAATTGCAACGATTGGAACCTGTGCTGATATTGCAAGAACTTTTAATTCTCTAGAAATACTTTTAATCTTTACAACTTCATTATCTGTTGGAATATTTGATTGCATCAATTGAATATAATCTACAAAAACTATGTCTGGTGCATACTGATCTATCTTTCCTCTTAATACAGATGTAGATAATTCTCCTACCCCATCATTTGACACAATGTGAAATGGTGGCATCTTAGATAAATGTTGTTGTCCCCAAAGATCAAATGATTCTTCATCTACTTCTCCAGATACTAACTTCCTGTGTGAGAACATTCCTTGACCCATGATTGTGTACACACGATTTCTAACTTCTGTTTCTGTCATTTCTAAAGAAATAACTAGTGGCTTTCTTCCGTTCTTCCATGCTTGAACAGCCATAAACAATGCCAGCCAAGACTTACCAATAGCAGGATAAGCAAGAAGGATACCAAACTGACCAGGAGTAATACCCGCTGGAAGATAGTTATCAAAGCCCGCAAGACCAGTCTTAATACCGTGAAAACCTTTTTCATTTAACTCCTTAATATGTTTAAAATGTGCAACAGCATCTTCTATGTCTGTAGCATCAATGTCTCTTATGTTTGCCGTAATCTTTTTTAATTCAGAAGTCTTGCTAATTAGATTATTTAATGCATCGTTTGGTTTATTATCCTGCAACTGTTTGGCAGTTGACATTAATACACTGCTAAGACTATCTTGCAAATATGATGTTCTTAATTCTTCAAGATGATATTTTGTATTTCCTATTTCACCAACTGGACTAAAATCTCTAAACTTTTCTGTTACCAAAGGTATTGATGGAACTACTGAGTTTTGTTCGCTATATTGTTTAATGAAATCCCACACGTCTTTGTGTGTTCTAAAAAGGCTATCTGGATTTGCTTGAAGCAATACGTGCAGTTGTTTATCTTTTAATACTGCAGAAAGTACTTTGGCTTCTAATTCTGCAGACATTATTTATTCAACCATTCTTTTGCTTGTTTTCTAAGTAACGCTCTAATTCTATCATCTTCTTTCTTGAGTTGCAATGCCTTATAAAACTTCTCGTAACTTCTTACAAAGTGATCCCAGTTTGGTCGATCATATATTTTAAAATAATATTCAACTAATTCTATAGACTCTTCAACACCGTAAGACTGGTACAACTCTTTAATAAAGAACTTTGCTTTGCCTATACTAATCTTATCGTATATACTATTGTCTTTTAAACGCTTTATAAACAGTTTGTATATTTTATCAACATCCCAAACTGGTTTTTCTTCTAGTATATCTTTAAGTTCTTTTTGTTTTCTTGGTTTTTTCTCTGTAGCCACTACTCTAATTCTTTCTTAGCCTCATCTACTTTGGCTACCACTTGATCTTCAACAAATTTATAAACACGATCCATTGCTGAGTCCATAGTTTCACCTTCACGAAGAAAATCTGTACATCCAAGATCTACTCTTAAACTTTGAAAGTTTCCTAGATTTAATGTATAACCGAGAGTTACTGATACTTTAGTTTGTTCTGACATATTTCACCACGTTTCCTCTGCCCAAACAGGGACGAATTCCCCATTTTTAGTTTGCGTATATAACATTATACCCTCTCCAATCAAAGAACGCAACTCCCTTTCGGTAGGTATTCCTTTTCTTGGAGTAACTCTTCCATCTCTTCTTGGACGTCCAGCGTGTATGCTTGCTAAGCCATCTCTTATTTTAAATAAATCATCTTCAGAATAGTAAGACATTCTTTGCCAAAGTCTTTCTCCTCCAATAGTTGCACCAGTTGGTGGAGGAATTATTCCACTTTTAATAATTCTTTCAAATTGCATTCTTGATCTTTTAAATATTTCAACTGTATTAATTACTGTGTAGGCTCTTTTTCTATGTTTTTTAAAATCTGATAATAACAATGTTTGGTCTTTATTCTGGATATAGTTATAAACTACAACAATGTTGTTTGCTCTATTAGAATGTAATACCTTTACTAGTTCATCATTTAAAAAAAATATAACAGAACTAGGGGCTACAGAGGGTGTCCGCTCTTTTTTGCCCTGACTCTTTCCTGTGACATTATCCATCTTACTCTTTCGTCAAACTTTTCTGGGTTATGATACATCTCTCTTTTCCCACATCTTAAACAATATAATTCAAGATGATCGTGTGTTAAAAATACTCTATCCACAAATATTTTAGCAGAACACTTTCTACATGTCAAGGCTTCTTTGATGTTCATAGTAAAAAATTATACCAGGATCTAGGCTATTCCGAGTGCTATTAAATTAATCTGCATAGTTACAGAACCTGTTGAACCAGATGGGAACTTGACAATTCCATCAACTCGATCTTTTGTCACAGATGTTAGCACAACTGTTGCAGCATTACCACCAGATACTGTGCTTGTTGTGTTTGTTAGGCCTGCTATTGCAACAGGAGTTGTTGTAAAGTTTGGGTATGTAAAGAAAAACTTTTCTTCTGGAGAAGTGGTAATGTTGTTGATAGTAATTGACTTTGTCTCTGCATAAAATTTTAAGGAGGTGCTATTTGCTGCAGCACCATTTACTCTAGATTGGGTAGATGTAATTTGAGAGTTTTGAAGATCACTTACCGCTTCTACTAAAGATGAAATAAGAGTAACATCTATTGGTTGACCTCTTGTGGGTGTAATTATCGTTGCCATATTATCTCCATTATATCACTACAGGGTTATTGTCGGTGTTTGAAAAAGTTTAAAAAGATTGCTTTCTTCTGGTGGTGTTGGATATGATGGTAACTGAACCTTTATAATAGCCGTTGAAGCAGTTGTTGGAACCATTATAGTAGTTGTATTACCAGCCTCTCTTCCTATATATTGAAACACAGCAGAGTAACTCCATTTTACAAATATGTCATGACTATTTCTATCAACATCTGAATGCACATCTTCCCAAGTTATATTTATCATCTTTCTTCCAGAGGTTGATGTTGATACATTATATGAGAACGCAGCAGATGCTGAAACTATTTGTCCAGAACTATCTAATAGCATAATTGGAGACCACTCTGAAATTTCATTATAATCTTTTGTGGTAATTCTAAATCTTACTTTGTGCTTGCCGTCTTTTCCTGGAAAAGGAAGTTTGTCTACAGGAATAATAACTTTTGCCATTAAGAAACTCCTATGCCAAATCTATATTCAATATAGTTATTTGTATTCTCACCCTTTAAAATTGGTAGTCCATTGTCTGTTTTAATTATGTTGTAGCCAACTAATGAGTATAGAGGGTTGATTGCTGTAACGTTATCTATTCTTAG
>Ga0247723_1000775_pt1 | contig 20369 bp, 23 predicted proteins | sample MSEWelMarce5H_FC_FD_189079 | JGI IMG/M metagenome (GOLD analysis project Ga0247723, IMG submission 189079) | Subsurface sediment microbial communities from gas well in West Virginia, United States - MSEEL Well Study Marcellus 5H_FC | ecosystem: Environmental > Terrestrial > Deep subsurface >... | reverse complement strand
ATCATGAGCGGCATGGCTGGATTAGCATACAGCAATTAAGTTAAAAAGATTAAATGTGTTTGTTAAATTTTATCTAAACGCCATAACAATCAATCATTTCTTGTGTTAGAAGCTGATTGATTACTGTAGAATACGTTTGTTTGTTATCTTCAGATGACATAATGTATGACCTTACACCTTGAGGTGACCAATTAATATCAAAGTAAATCGATAGTTTCCAATGAAGTCTATCGATGAAACTTAGTCCGTTGTCGTAATCATCATCTTCACAATGATACGCGTAATCTATAGCGATCAGATCATATGCAGTGATATTTTTGTTTGCATTGTTGGTCATGTCGTCCACCTGACCCTTTGTAAGTCTAAGAACATAAGGAATATAACATGCCATTTTTACTTTGGTATGTGACTACCATAGAATTTTACAATTCGTTTTTACCATTCCATCATTACATCTTCCATCTTACACATTCCAGTATCCTCTTCCTGAGCAACCGCAACATTTGCAGCCTTCAGATCTGAATCAAAGACTGACATATCTTCTTCAGCTCCTTCAGGAAGCTTAGTTTCATCTACAAGAATATCTACAAATCCAGTACCACAAGGAGGTTTCTGACCGAACATGATGTTTGCAGACACACCCTTCATCTTATCAAAATCAGCAGAGATAGCAGCATCAAACAGAATTTGAGATGTCTCCTCAAAGGATGACTTAGCAAGAACACCATTGTTGCTTTTCTTCATACCGAAGCGATCAACCGTTACCAAATATCCAGGATAGGTCATGGTATCAATCAATGTGATCATGTGATGGTAGTTAACATACTCAGTCGTAAAGACTTCCATAAACTCTTTATATAGCGCCATACGTGCTGTTTCAATTCCAAAGACATCCATAATTTCATGTACATCATTTGAGAATGAACGATAAGGATCTACACCTTCAATCGTAGCAAGATCAAGAAGATTGGTACCATCTACATCAAGTACATACTGCTTATTAGGCACATATCCACCAACCTTCTCATCATAGATCAACTCCTTATTGTTATCGCGTCTGTATACACGACCGATTCCGCTTACACCTGTCAAAACTGTGTCAAGCAGCTTCTCTTCAATGAAACGAAGAGAGAGTGAATTCTTGACAACATCAGGTAGGAAAGTAATACGCATCACAAGCTTATCAGGACTGTTGGTATCTGTGTGAATACATTCAAATACACGAAGTACCTTATTATTTGCAATTTTTGTTGAAATCATGTTCATATCAGTAACGTTTCGCGCAGTCATCTCCTTCGGACTAATTTCAAGACGAATGATCCAAGGAGAAGTGCAAACCGCCTGATTTGTAACCGAGAAGCGTTGGTACGTTTCAAGAATACGCTTATCTTCATCAATTGTAGTATTTGTTGCAGATGGATCAGGATCATAGTAGATACGAACTGACTTGGTTATATCACGAAGAGTTGTCTTCTGAATCTCCTTCATCTTGTAAAATACAGCATTTGAATCAATAGCAAGATCAGGCTTGAGATAGATTACATCACTAGGATTCTTTGGATTGTGTGAGACTGAAAGTAGCTCAACAATTCGAGGAACACCTTGAGTAGCATTCGCCTTAGCGGTTCCTGCTGAGTGGAAAGTATTCAATGTAAGCTGTGTAGTAGGCTCTCCAATTGACTGAGCAGCCAAAGTACCAACCATCTCACCCGGATGTACCTTTGCTTTCATGTACTTGAATCGGATATCTTTGAGAAGTTCATCAAACATTGCCTGTGTAAGACGCATGACCATAATTGACTTTTTGGGAGCAAGGTAGTAGCGAAGTAGAATATGAAACAAGTAATTTGGCTTAATCATTGGTTCCTCTGTTAGCTTCTTGAGTTCGCTTACAACATATGCAGGAGTTAGATCAGTCTTTACTGCATAAGGATTCTGGTACTTTGCTAGAAGTCGTTTGAGATGTACTGGTGCAGATACTTCAGTCTTCTTTACGAATCGGAATACATCACGAACAAGTACATCACGATCTTCAAGAATTTGGTCAACCATATCGTTAACGTCATCACCAGGATCAGTGTTCATTACAGCTCGGAAGTCATCTGCTGATGCAGCAAACTCCTTGTAGATCTGTTCAAGAATCATGATGCCAAGTTCAATGGGTTGTGTCTCAATAGCAGTACTGTCTACACCATCACCGCCATACACAAACTGAAAGATTGAACCGTTTACATTGCGAACTGTTCCATCATATTCAACGTGTAGATCTTCCATCATCTTCACTAGCTTACGCTGAATGTAACCCGAGTCTGATGTCTTTACAGCAGTATCAATCAGTCCTTCACGTCCACCCATAGCGTGAAAGAAGAACTCAGCAGGACGAAGACCAGAAATGAAGCTATTCTCTACAAATCCACGAGACTCAATACCATGATCATACTTTGCAAAGTGAGGAAGTGTACGGTCCTGTAGAGTGTACTTAACTCGCTGACCAGCAACCATCTGCTGACCTAGCAAAGCCATCATCTGAGTGATGTTCAAGTTTGATCCCTTTGCCTTTGACTTTACCATTTGTACCATTCGATTATCACCCGGAAGACTGTCTTCTACTGCTGTCTCAATCTTTGAGTTAATATCCTTTAGAGCATTCATGATTTGGTTCTCAAGTTCAGCTCCATCTGAGCGACCAGTTGTATTAATGAATGTACCAGCATGGACACTTGATAGAATATCAGCAACTTTCTGTCTTCCTTCTGCAAGTGTAGTCTTGATAAACTCCTCAGTTTTCAAATCAGCAATCAAATCACCAGCACCTACTGAGAATCCGGAGAACAAGTTGTATTTGGTTACAATGCTTTGAATATCATTAATGAAGTCTCCAGCACGTTTGGGACTGAAGTCATTATACAGTACATGAATGATACCTTCTGATGTCTTTCCAAATGCATCCTTACCAAGAACGCCCTTGATAAGCTTTCCATCTTTTACAGTGATTTTTCCCTCAAAATCCATGATAGGGAATGCATTTGACATAACCTCATGACCAGTTACATTAGCATTCTTACGGACATATGAACTCAAAGGACGTCTCATGCGAGCTAGCAGATTCATCGCAATGTATTCAGGGATTTCATTCTTTGGCTGAGTGATTCTGTAAGAACCAGTTAGAGTATCCTGAAAGATTTGAATGATTGGTGAATTGGTACGAGGACTGATAATCTGGCGAAGAACCGAAGCAAGATACTTGAGTTCCATTGCTGCAGGAATTGATTGAGGAACGTGCATGTTCATCTCATCACCATCAAAATCTGCATTGTAAGGACGAGTAGCTGAAACGTTAAGACGAAATGTAGAATAGGGTAGAACACGAATTCTGTGACATTCCATTGATGCTTTGTGAAGAGAAGGCTGTCGGTTAAATAGTACAACATCTCCATCAATTAGGTGACGATGTACGATATCGCCATTCTTTAGATCAAGTAGTGATGTATTGATGTACTTCAAGTTGACGTTACGCTTGTCATCTGCAAAGAATACTGATTTTGCGCCCGGATAAGCACCTGGACCGTTCTTCAGATAAGACATCAAACGATCGCGATTGAATGAAGTAACAGTTTCAGGAAACGTCAAGTTCATTGCAATTTCTTCAGGAACACCTAGTTCATCCAGATCAATGTTAGCATCAGGAGTGATAACAGAACGAGCAGAGAAATCAACTCGCTTACCCATCAAGTTTCCACGAACACGACCATTCTTTGCTCCAAGACGTGATTTGAGTGTCTTCAGAGGACGTCCAGAACGCTGAGCAGCAGGAGGAAGTCCTTTGATATCATTATCAACATAGGTTGCTACATCAAACTGTACAAGTTCAGTGTACTTGTCAATAATGTCACCTGACTCACCCTTATCTACTTTATCGCGCAGACGTTGATTATTGCGAACAATATCAATTAGCTTGTGAGTTAGGTCATCTTCCATACGCTGGTTATCTTCCATGACAACTGAAGGACGAACAGTTAGAGGCGGCACAAGAAGTACAGTGCAAACCATCCATTCGGGTCTGCTGAACTTCGGGTTGAAACCAATGAGTTCAATATGGCGTTCTGACATACGCTGAAAGCAACGTAGAACCATCTCACACTGTAGAGGAATAGGTTCTGCTTCGTCATCGTATGTGTGGGCCTGAAGCTTAGCAACCTTACCTTCAATCTTGTCTACCTTCTTGATTGTAGGAGACTTGCAGATTGCACATGCAGATGACTCTTTTAGTCTCTTCTGTTTGTACGATGCTGTTGATTCACGAACTGTGTTAAATCGGTCAATACCTGATGTTACTTCTTCAATCTTTTCAAGTTCCTCATCTGGCAGATAAGGATTTGAACAGTTGATACATACAATTGCTAGAATTTTCTGAATTTGTTCAATAAATTGGTATAGATAGACCGGACGTGCTAGACGAATATGACCAAAGTGGCCAGGACATAGCAGATTGGTCTGCTTACATGTGGGACATACTTTACCATTCTCAATGACTCCAAAACGAGAATCAAATACACCACCCGGAATAGGTTGAAGATTTGAGTATGTCTTATCAGTTATTACTTCAACGACACTCTTTGCTACAATTTCTTCGGGATTAGCAATTCCAAATTGGACACCAATGATAGTATCTCCCATTCTTCTTGTTATTATTAAGGATTGTCTCTAGATTGGTCCGTTTTCAGCGAACATGCCCTCGACGACTCATACTCTTTTTGCTGTGTCTAGCGTAAGTTTCCAAAATTCATCATCATTTAAGATTTCACGTACTAGCGTTTTGGGAAAACTTTCCTCTAGTGATTCGGTCCACATATCAAATTCAGGACCAAGTCGTTGCTGAAACTTATCTTTGTTCTTAATCTTGAGTCGCTTGTTTCTAGGGATCAAATCTTGAAATACACGTTGTATGAATTGTTCGGTCATGTATGGTAGTTCACTTTCGTCCTTCATTTGCCGGACTTTTTTATTCCACTCTTCCATTACAAAGAATGAAGCTAAAAACTATCCGAAAATCACATAAAAAAGAGAAGAAATGGGATGCGGTTTTTGAGAAAGATGGTAAGGAGAAGATTGTACCGTTTGGTCAGAAAGGATATTCGGACTATACGAAACATAAGGATAAAACACGTAAACAACGGTATTTGAAACGTCATTCCGGAATGGGTGAACATTGGCAAAAGCCTGATACTCCAGGAGCATTAAGCAAATGGATTTTATGGAATAAACCTACATTTAATGCTTCAGTTGCGGATTTCAAAAAACGTTTTAATCTATAAAGCATTTTAACATTATTGAATGATAAACTATGATGGGATGTCCGAGTGGTTAAGGAGTAGGTCTTAAGAACCTATGGAGAAATCCGCGCGGGTTCGATCCCCGCTTCCATCATCCGTTACTTATGGGTAACACTACAGTGAAGAAATCTCTCCACTCTAATGTTTTTCCACTTTCAAAATACATTTTTGCAACTCGATTAAATGATTGGATATATAGGAACATGATTGTTCCGATTACAAGAGGATACCAAGTTTCCATTGTTTCAATCTAGCAGATGAAATGATAGCTTGAGACGCAATTTCTGAAAACGGATTTATAAAAATTAGATTAGTAAATCTTAAGAACAATATAAGTTTAAAATGCCAAACATTACCAAGATGAGTGAAAAGCGCCTCGCTATGCTGACCACGTCTATGGATGCGAATAATCGCGACACAGACGAGGCCTCAATGAAGCGTCACAGTAAGGGATTTAAGGATTTCGTAAATAATGTCGAAGATTTCGACGTTAACAAGATTGAGGAGTACTGTAACGAGTACTGCCAAGACAATAACAATTTTAATGATATTGAAGTTATCGAGAAGCCGAAGCGAACGCTCAGTGATGAGCAGAAGGCAAAGATGAGTGCAGGTCGTAAGGCTGCAAAGGCAGCACGTGAGGCTGCAAAGGCCGAGAAGGTCGAGGAGCCTGAGAAGGCTGCAGAGTCCGAGAAGGATGACGAGGCTGAAGAGAAGCCTAAGGTGAAGGCCAAGGCAAAGGTTGCTAAGGCTTAAATAATAGTTTTGGGTTAATCTATAAAACCCTTTTTTTTTGATTGGCAAAACGGATTTAAAAAAGTCAAATTTTTGTTTATAGCATATAAGAACAATTTGTGATCTGGCTTTAAGCTTAAAAGATTACAATGTTGTTTACCGAAGACGAACAAGAAATTTATTACACACAAATGGAAATAGCTGAACTTGACGAGCTTCAAAAAGACATTGAAAACAGTTCAAAGTATTTCAATGACGAAGATTCTGAAGAACTCTTTAGAAGCATTTATTCTCGCGTGGAAGATATGTGTCTTCCATACGATAAACACGTACCGAGACGTAGCTATACACATGCTGGTTTCGCTAAAGATCGTGAACACCGAGCTAGGTACGATCTTATGGACATCGCAACAAAAAGAAAGATGTTGGTAAAAAAAATTGAACAAATAAACTTAGATTATTGGATTTGGGGAACAAAAGACACAAAATACAGAAATAAAATAACTCGAGACACTTCTTCTTTTAAAGAATGTATTCTTGAGAAGGCTGTTAAAGTCTTAGGAAAGAAAAAGATTGTTGATATTGAAGAAATTAAAGAAGATATTGAAATCTTGAAAGAAATTGAAGATGAGGAATATGAAACTTATCAGAAAGAAATTGAATATGAAGATTCGCTACTCATTGATGAAGAGAGTGCAGCATATTAAAAACAAAAGAGAAAACTTATAAAACAAAAAAACAAAATAGAAAAACAGTTACTGGTTAGCTACAAAACCTTTTTCAGTTAGCAAAACGGATTTATTTTTTCTATAATAATTGATAGTACGCTAAAAAATATAGCAAACAGATTTCAAAATGATGGACTATTCTTCAAAAGAGATCAGAGAGATTAAGGCAGCTTACAGAGCTGCAAAGGTGGCGGTAGATAATGCTTATTCTACTGCTATGGCCGCGGAGGACGTGATGGATGCTGTTATTGGTAACGAGCATGCGTACGAAGGGGCTTACCTGTCAGCAGAGGCTGAGGGTGATGAAGCATCCATGGAAAGCTTAAGTGAGCATTTTGCAGAAAAGTATATGTATTATGATACACGTACTTTGATGAGAGCTTACACAGCGGCATGGGATGCTGTGGAGATCGCGGTAGTTGCTTATAATGCAGCTAAGGTTGCTCATGATGCAATTAGGCGATATTAAAAAAAATAAAAAAAAATAAAGAGAAAAAAAAATAAAAAACAGTTACTGGTTAGCTACAAAACCTTTTTTCCCGAAAACGGATTCAAATATTTTTAATCTAAATGTACTCAAAGTTAAAATGGCATCTATTCACCAACTCATTACTAATCTCGAGGAGACTATTGTTTATCTAAAGACACAGCTCCCTAAGGAGGAAGTTAAGCCTGTTAAGGCAGATAAGAAGAAGAAGGAGGACGTAGAACCTGTCGAGAAGAAGGTTGCTGCTAAGAAGGAACCTGTCGAGAAGAAGGTTGCTGATAAGAAGGCAGAGCCTGAGAAGAAGGTTGCTGCTAAGAAGGCAGAACCGAAAGAGAAGAACCTAAACCGTATGACGCCTGCAATTAAGACAGAGCTTACGAAGGTTCTAAAGACGCATAACGTTGAACTAACTGAGGAACTTCGTAAGGAGTTTATCGAGTATGTCAATGGAATGGAGACTGATGCATACGCTGCATCAAACCTAACCACTCACATGGAGGCATTTGCAAAGAGCAAAGCTGGTGGTGGAGAGGATACTGACGAGGAGATTGTTGAAGACGATGCTCCTGTAACAAAGACTGTTAAGTCACCATACGCGGGTCAGCAGGATCCGCCTGACCTAAAGGGTCGATCAAACGCCGCAGGGCCTCTAAATTTGCATAGTATTATGCGAATTGTCCCAACTGAGACGCTAAATGCTCTCAAGAAGACAGAAATTCTGAAGCCGCTTGGCGACGGAAATTACTGGCATCCCAAAGATGGAGTCTACGTGTTCGAAGACACGGACGATGATGTCGATGAGTTTCCACTCAATGGCAACACATATGTAGCATCTAAGTCTAACAAGCGAGTCTATCAGATGACTGACGATAAGGATATCTTTGTAGGATTTCTAGGTGTTGGTGAGTTTAAGGATGTGAAGGTTTAAGAAATTAGGTGTACATATAACGCCAAGTTTCTTTTTCCTTTCGTTCAATATCTGTTAACAAAACTTGGGCAACTTTATTTGTAATTTTTAATGGAAATTCAACTTTCATATAAAAAGAATATTCTTTCATAGTTTCATCATCTGCAACTCGCAACATATTCAAACGTGTCATCATACTTTCAACAATTCGAATTAAATTACGAACACCTTTTTCATTATCTGAATGATCAATAATTAATAATGTCATTGCAGTTTCATCCAGAATAACATCTGTAGGTTTGAACTTTAGACGGTTCATAATCTGCGGCCAAATATAATCTTTTAATATTACACGCTTATCTGCTTCTGAGTAACCAGCACAATGAATTACATTCATGCGATCGCGTAAAATTGGATGTACTTTCTCGATATCATTGAATGAAAATACAAACAAACATTGTGACAGGTCAAAATCAATTCCAGAAAAGTAACGATCGTGAAACTGTGTATTTTGTGAACGATCTGTTAAGTGAATCAACATACTAATAATTTCCTCTCCATGAGGAGTAGTTGAAACCTTATCAAGTTCATCAAAATAAAGTACAGGATTCATAGAACCAGCGTGCATCAAACAGTCTGCAATACGCCCCCACATAGAACCTTCATATGTATACGAATGACCTGTAAAATTAGCAATATCAGATGCACCACCCAATGAAAAGAATTCAAATGGACGTTGAAGAACTTCTGCAATTGCATTTCTAGCAAAAGATGTTTTACCAACTCCCATAGGACCTTGCAGAGCAATTACATTTCCAACTGAATCTGGATTTACGATCCATTGCGAAATTGTTTGTAAAATTTGTGTTTTTGCAGGAATCATTCCATATACAGATTTGTTCATGTTTTTACGAGCCGTTGTTATAAAAGTTGTACATTGCTCACGCCCACTGTCAAGAGTTACTGGAAGGGGGATTGTTTTACCAAAAGGAATGCGTAAAAATCCCTCAATCCATGTTTTTAACTTATATGACTCTCCACTATCAGGTCCCATATCAGCAAGAGCTTCTAACTTTTTAATTACGTTTGATTTAGTATAATCTGAAATAGGTAGATTTAGAATCTTAAATTTATACGGAATAATTCCATCATCAAGAACAAGCGTTGAAATACGTTTCATCATATCAAGCATACCCTTACGCTGCTGAGATGGCAATGAATTATAATATGTTTTCTCTTGATGAGTGAGTCTAATGGGCATTTTAGGATCCTTTTTTGATTTTTGCTTTTTGGAGCGTGTTTCATTAAATACTCCCGATGGACGTCCCCGTTGTTCTTCATCTTCCTCTTCTTCCTCATCTTCATCATCTTCATGTTGTGTACCGTGTATATGAATAGAAATATGAATAGGTTGGTCGTCCTCGTCTGTAACCGATGTTTCCTGACTACTCGTTTGGTCATCTTTGATTAGAAGTGTATCGTCATCAACCCAAGTTGTATCGGAATCATCCGCTCGTGCTTTCTTTTTTTTGGGAAATGTTTTACCGTCATCCGACATGTCTTCGGAACACTTACGGTCTCGGGCGTTCTCCCGTGACTTTCGTTTTACCATCCTTGCTTGTTAGTAGAAAGAAATCCTCCATACTTTTTCATGAAAGAAATTAATGGAGACAGCTACAATCGAAAAAGCCGCCAGTATAGCTCAAGCTCAAATCGATAAAGAAAATGCAAGTGATCCTGTTGTCATTCGTGCGTTAAAAATTGTTGAAAACTTCATCAAACATAACCGAGTTATGTGCTATGGAGGAACTGCTATAAACAATCTTTTACCAAAAGAAGATAGATTCTACGATCCCGAACGTGATATCCCAGATTATGATTTCTTTACAGCAACACCCCAGATTCATGCTATGGAAATTGCAGACAGATTAACAGATGCTGGATTTGGAAGTGTTGAGGTCAAACCTGGAGTTCATATGGGAACATTTAAGGTATTTGCAGAATATATCGGTGTTGCAGATGTATCACACTTAGATAAGCCTATCTTTGATACTCTTTGGAAACATTCAATTGAAAAGGAAGGAATTCACTATGTACCTCCCAACTATTTACGAATGGCTGTTTATTTGGAACTATCACGACCCAAAGGTTACGTAGAACGTTGGAAGAAAGTATACACTCGTTTGCAATTGTTAAACAAAAATTATCCCATGACGTGTCCTAAATCGCAAGATGAAGTAAGCGACATATTTCTTTCTCCCGAAACACAGAAAAAGTTAGAAAAAGTTTTGATTGACGAACAAGCTGTTTTATTAGGATTTAATGGATTAGCTTTAGGAAAGAAGAATGCAAAAACTGCATGGCAACTTCCTTTAGATCTTCTTGTAACGCCAGAAGCTGTAGATAAAAGTGCAAAACGTTTTGAAGGTATATTGAACACAAAAGGATCCGTTGTATCGAAGAAGTATCCTGCATATGGTGAACTATTTCCTGAACATACCGATATTGAAGATAAGAAAACCGGATTAGTATTGGTTCGTATGTATGAAACATCTGCATGTCATAGCTATCACAAAACATCAAATGGACTGCTTGTTGCTAGTATTCCAACACTACTTCAGTTTTTCTTATCAGTTCTTTATGCGCCTGATCACTTTTTAGAAGATTTACCTGAACAACGATTTTTATGTGCAGCTCAAAATTTAGTTGAATTAGCAAATGAGAAATCACATGCTCGTCGTTATCGTTTATTGACTCCAATTACCTGTATAGGAAAACAGAAGTCCTTAATTGATATGCGTATTGAAAAATCTGAAATATACGAAAAAGTTGGAAAGAATAAATCATCACCTGAATTTTTAGAATACTTTTTTACATATACACCAACATCAATGGACAAAACACGCAGACAGAAGTTTCGTAAAGATACAATTAAAACGCTTAAGAACCACCAAAAGTAGCTCCACCGGGAACTGTAGAATAAGCACCATTTGCATTAAAAGCATTAGCAGTCTCAAGAGCATCACCGGCACATGCTCCTTTAGTGCACTTTAGTTTACCATATAAATATGATAGACGAAGTTGGTTACCATAAGTTAACCATATTTGTTCACTGTTTCCAGGTTGAACAGGAGTTCCTGCTCTTTTTTCTCGGTAAAGAATCTGTTCACGAATTTGGCGTGTAGCGTCAGAAGAATCACGAAGAGGAACCTGACCTAGTTTACTATTGTTATTTGAAGCGTTTCCACCTGTACTAGCGGTTGTATATCCCGAATATGAAGTACTGTTCACAGCTTGCGAACTCATTTGTATATCTAAGAGTAATAATGTTAGGACGAAAGAATTTTTTCCGCATGTTGTTGCCCATATTGTTTTTGTGGCTTTTTTACACAATTATGAATAAGACTGGTATCATTAGGGAACATTTAGCAAATGCTCCATCTAAAATAGAAGAAGAACTTGCAAAAACAAATGCAAAGATAGATGCACTAACTAAGAAGTTTGATGACACAAATAAACAGATGTCTGCTCAAGCAGACCAAGCTGCGGCTGCTCGTGCTAGTTTAGCAGCTGTTCACAAATCCTAACGACCAATCCACCAACTAATATCAAAATAAGGAGGCATTGGCGCATTTGCATCCGTTGGATCTGCTTGAGGAGGACTGCTCATCAACGCAGGAATATCAGAAGGGCCTAGATAGTAGTTATAGTAGATTAGGTTTGCAATTTTACCATCAAATCCTCCATTAATTCCAGTATGAACTGTTCCACTATTCTGACGAGGTAGTTGACTAATTGAATGATGCGTGTGTAAAATTCCGTTGACATATACGTCAATTGACTTTTGCTCAACAACAATCGCAATATGTAACCACTTCTTTGCTGGAACGTTAGAAATAGGTACAACTTCAGTATTTCCGAATGTATCTACTTTCACTAAAAGTGTATTTGTAGTTCCATCAATCACTAATGCAGGACATACAGATGACATATCAGCAGGTCCCTTTGAAAAGATTACCTTTTGCTTACCAGGCATGTATGCAAAATCGTCAATACGAACCCAACAAGAATATGAAAAGGTTATTCCTTTATCTTGATCAAATGACTGTGGCAACGCCATATTGCTATCAAAACTATCTTTACCATCTAGAATTGTACTCTGAATAACAGTTTGACCAGGTGGCGAAAATATAAACGTTTCACGAACACTTGAGAAAAATGCAAAGACAAGAAGTCCTAGCAATCCAAATAGAATGTACTTGTTCATTATAAGTTAAAACGAATTTTTGTTGAAATATATTTTAGACCTAAAAATGAATATATTCTTTCTATCTCTAGATCCGCGAGAGGCTGCTAAATTACACTGTGATAAACATGTTGTAAAAATGATTGTTGAATCGGCTCAAATGCTATACTGTGCTCACTGGGTTCTAGAAAGTCCACTTCCACCCAATGCGTATAAAAAGGCTCACCCAAATCACCCATGTTCTATATGGGTAAGGGAAAGTTTGGATAATTATTTGTGGCTATGTGAACTTGCTAAAGAGTTATGTAATGAGTACAAAGTGATATATGGAGAACACAAAATTCATAAAACAGAAGCACATATTGATTGGCTTATTGCAAACCATCCAAACAATATACCAAATGATGGATTTACAATGCCGGCACAGGCTATGCCTGACGAGTATAAGAGAGAAGACCTAGTATTAGCATATCAAACGTTTTATCGTGAATCAAAAATGATTATTCGTGATATAGTAAAATATAAAAATAGATCATTTCCAGACTTTCTTTCAAGTATATAATGGAGGAAGAACTATTCCAACGTATGTCAGCAACAGCTAGACGACCAATTAAACATAAACGTGCAATTTTTTCATGTGGAGCATCAGGAACTGGTAAAACAGTTGGTAAGGAATTATTTTTGAAAAACGCTGGAATCAGAACATCCTTTGTATACATCAATATTGATAAGATTCGTATGATTACAGGTGATCATGGAAGTGCACAGAAAATGCTTAAGTATATTGTTAAACGAACTGTAGATGAAGGATTCTCACTCTTTTGGGATGCAACGTGTCGTAATAAGCATGATATAGTGGAACAAATGAAAGATATGAAAGCAAAAGGATATAAAATTGTTTTTTCGTTAACGTATGCCGAACTACCAACTGTACTGAAACGTGTAAAAGAAAGAATAACACAGCAAACTGATGAATCAATTGTTCGTGATATTTATCAACATATGAAAAAGAATGCAGAAGTTTATATGAATGTGAAAGATATTGATGAAGTCTATCTATATAATAACGACCAGACTTCACAATTAATTTTCTATCGTGATTCAAAACAGATACAATGTATTCATCCTGAAATGAAGTTCTACTTTAATGTATCTAAATACTGTTAAGTAAATGCAAGTTGAACATATTGGCGATTGGCTCTACATCTATGAAGGGCGTGATATTGATATGACAAAATCAGATCTTACTGTTGTTGGTAATGATGATCCTTTTAGTCAAGTAAAAGCTGTAAAGATTTCATCCATTACAAGCATTAAAGTTGATCACGAATTTCACACTCAGCAAATTATACTTTATACTCCAAGTGTAATACTTCTTGAGTTCGGTAGACGTAATTGTTATCGTATTAACTGCTTTATGGAAACATTGTCAATTATTACGGATGCTCTAGGGCTTGATAGAAACCATATGTTTGAAATGAATCGTCGAGGAAGTCAAACTGCACTTTCTGTTCAACGAGGAGATAAACATTGATTATTAAAATGTATATTCTTGAATCTTTTTACCTACTGTATCATACATTCCAAACTTTACGGAATAACCAGTTGCTTGACTTGCAGCAGAAGGTCCTGTAGAACTCTTGCAACTTGTTCCGGCGCCTGAAAAGTTTACTGCATCTCCAGGTGTCAACATGCGAGAATAATGAGTGAATCCGCATAAAGATCCAGAAAAACCACCATTTCCTGCAAGTGTTATATCTCCAGATGCAGGTTTAGGAACACCAGGCAAGAAGCAAGACTTAACTAGTTTGCCATCGATATAAATATCTAAATTACGTCCAAAAACTGTCATTGAAACAGCAAACCAATCTTGTAGAGGAAGATTAGGAACTTCGCAAATAAATACATCATCAGTTGAACCTGAATGTCCTGCAGGTGCTGGCTGTATCTTTGTTGAACCATCTGATGAATCGGGAAAAATTGATACTGAAACGCGTAAGCTATTATCTGTAGGGTGAAGTGAGACGCTAGGATTTAAGATTTGAGAATTTGTAGGATCTGCACGAGTTAGCACTTGTTTATCTTTTCCATATCCATAGTTCCAATCTTTAATAAACATCCACCACTGCATACCATATGCACCACTTCCACCACTTGACATAGGAGCATTTGCAGCTTTTACAACTGCAGATGTTGTTGCATCTAATGAACTCGGTAGTAAATTACCACTGCTTCCTTGACCCGAAAAGAAAGAACTAAACCAATTAGGCGCTGTTACAGGTGCACTTGTTCCTACAGACTTAACACCGCCTGCACACTTTGTAGGATCGTATGTAATTGTAATGTTATCACCAACATTTGGAGTAATTGTTTGAACCGGACAACCTGAATATTGATATGTGACTGTCACAACACCACTGGCCGAACTTGCAAGAGATGATACTGTTGGTGCAGCTAGTGTGGTATTAAGGGCACCATTTACAACCAAATTTTGAAGGTCAGCGGAAACATCTTGAGCAGATGCAGATCCAACGGCTGGTAGTAAAGCAGAATGAATAGCTAGATCGGGTTCATCTGAGGGCTTTGTAATTCCAAAAAAACTGGAAACATCTCCGTATTTAAACATCAAATAGTAAATAAGAAACCCAATTCCTGTTAGGATTACTAGTGTAAAAAGACTCCAGAGACCAGTTGTTAACCATGAAACTTTAGAACCTAATTTTGCGGCCTCAGCTGCTGCTTGAGCAGTTGTCTCACTTAATACCTGTGATGCCTTTGCCATCTCTGCCTGAACATAATCGGCATCAAATTTTGCCTTTGATAAATCTGCGCTAAAAGCAGGTGCTGTGGCTTCCGGCTTAGAAGTAGAACCTCCCATTTGTATCCAATCGGTAGTAAAAAACGGATAGATTCTTCAGTGGTCCAGAAATAAGCAATGTATTGCAACAATTGTGGCGAAAAAGGACATGTATTCAAAGGATGTAAGGATCCGATCATATCATGTGGACTCATTCTACTGCGAGGTATCTACGAACCATTGACATTTCCGATTAAATCAGACAATGTAAGTGCACTTATGGTACGACGCAAAGATAGTATGTGTTATACCGAGTTTCTTCGTGGAAAATATACCACAGTAGACATGCCTTACATAAAAAAACTTATTTCAAACATGACTGTTCAGGAACAAAAGCAAATAGTAGACTATCCTTTTGACAATCTTTGGACTATGCTATGGGGTCAAGGCAAAGATTGTCACTCAATGGAATACGAACTTTCTAAAGAAAAATTCAATAACTTAAATCGCAGAGAACTAGTTGTATCTGCTGTTTCTCAATATACGGATCCCGAGTGGGGGTTTCCGAAAGGTCGTCGTGCAAAAGGTGAATCAGATCTTGATTGTGCAATTCGGGAGTTCAATGAAGAGACCAATATTCTACCAGAAGCATATGAAGTATGTAAAAATCTTAAATTTACTGAGTCATTTTCTGGAACAAATGGTATCAAGTACATGCATATTTATTTTGTTGCAAAGCTGGTATCTAGTACATCAATTAATTTGTCACAACGATTCACATGTATGCAACAAAAAGAAATTTCTGGAATTGCATGGAAGACCCTTTCTCAGGCAAAGGCAATCACGCGACCACACTATGTTGAACGAAAAGAACTAATACATACGATTGAAAAGACAATTGAAACTCTTGTAGAAAAGTAATGGACTGGCAAAATTTAGTTCTATCAAGTTTAGCGGTGTTTGTTATTCTATACATTGTTGGAATTTGCATCTCACTTCTATCAAGTACTATGCAGTGTGGAAAGACAAGTATATCAGAAAGTGCAATCGAAGGCCTTACGTGGGCGTCTGTTCCAACAATAGTATACACAATTGCAGCAATATTCAGTATTATTCGTCATCCTTTTTCATCTACACTTGAAGGCTTCGGAATACCCATTTCTAGTTCCGACATGATGGCAGTCGGATACTTAATGATGTTATCTACATGGGTCACTACAGTTTGGGTTGTACACAATACTGAACGCAATGTTTGTGTACCAAGTACTGCAGAAATGACTGCATTTAAGACTCAACTCCTCAAAGAACTTGCCGCAAAACAAGCGGCAGAAGAGAAAAATAAAACAGCAACTGTTGCTACAAAGTAATATGCGCATTCAGCGAAAAGGAAACTTAAAAGGTCTTGATATTGATTATCAAGTTGACATGATTGATCACGCATGGGAAGTTGATGGATATCATCACGATCTTTTGAAACAAGGACTTTTATTTACATATGCTCGTGGTGGTCTTCCATATGATCCACCTACTTCAAACACTGTTTTGCATTACATTGATCAAAAATTGAACTTATATGATTATGCATTTCTTTTTACACCTCAAGCAAAGAAGCCTGCAAAAGAATATGTAAGTTCAACTGATAAAAATTATGAGTTAGCAAAGACAGATCCTGAACTAAAACAACGTCTTATGACCTACATGAAATATAAGAAGTGGTTATATGCGTTTAGAAATCATCTCAAAGCATACGGAACACTGGGTCCAGAATACAGAGCTCTTCTACTAAAAGTGTTTGAAAAACTTAGCAAAGATACGGTTGGTATTGAAGTGCCAACTGAATATACTGAAGAGTCTCTACTCAAACTTGACAAAACAATCAAACAATTCTTTGCTTTGTAAACTATAATGGAGACCATACCATACAGAAGGTCAAAACTAATTGTAAAAACAATTCCGAAAGGAACACTATTATTTCGTATTTTGAAAAATCAGAAAAACGATATGAGAGGTGTTCCAATTGAAAATGATCAACGTTGCTTGACACCAAATTTTAATGTTTATTTTTATCCAAATCCGTTTGCTGCTCAGCTTGCATTTGAAAAATATTTAGATACAGATTATGATCCTTATGTATATATTTATATTTTGAACAAAGATATCAAAGTTATTTCATTAATCAATCCTTCAAAGTATTCACGTGCAGATAAATATCGCAAAGGTATATTTATTAAACGATGTGCAACAGTTAAAAAAGGATGTCTTCCAAAAAATTATAATGCATACGATGCATGTTTGAGCGATACAATTATAAAAAAGTTTCCTGAAATTGTTGGAACAATCGGCGTTGTACAATCAGATGGACGATCTATGAAGAAAAATCTAGCAAAACCAAAAAATGTAACACTACGACGATTTTTCAAATATGCTGAAGATAAATTAGGAACATTATCTGTACCTGAGCTTTCAATTCATCCACTTATTTTGCGTCCTTCAAAAGATGTTATTACAAAAGAAGGGGATCCGTTAGAAAACAATTATCGCGTACTTGGAAAATTTGATAGACGTGATCAAAAATCAATTATAAATTTTATGGATACAAAAACTGTATACAATCCTGACACATTTTATTATATGCTTAAGACCAGTCAACAATGAACTCATGGTACTCACCACGTGGATCATCATGATCTTCAAGTTCATGAAGACCTTCACCCCATGTACTCAGAATAATCTTACAATCAGGAAATTCTACTGTCAATGCAGCTAGAATTTCATGTACTAGATTATATTCAGGATTATTCCGATGAATATTGTCAACCATATCTAGAGTGTTTCCAGATTGAGCAATTCGGATTGTTTTATACTTAAAGTAGTTCACATAGTTATCAACTATAATCTTTGAGTCAACATTATGATCCGAATGCGGCTTATCGTGCATTGTTTGTAGGTCATGAATAGAAGGCATTTTTTTGCTATCAACTATATTCTAATTTATTAATCCATTTTACAAATTATAATCTAAAATGTAGACCACGCTTAGGTAAGCTACAACTGCAAATGCAAACATCCACCACCAAACTGGAAATACTGTTGCCTCTTTATGTTTGGCTCCGAAGGGACGAACTCTGCCCTCGGACCCGAAGGCGATTGTAGGTCGTAGATATAGAAATCCAGCTACAAGAAATAGATAGATGACGAGCATCCAAAGTTTAGGATTTTTGCGAACGATTGCCTCCATTATCAATTCCTCTCCAAAAATAAGTAGAGAATGTATGTGCTTCCGAACAGAAAGGCATTCTCGGATTCTATTACTCGAATTTTTTTGAAGTATCGCAAAGCTAATGTAGATCCTCTTGACACTGCTAATTCTGAAGAAGATATGTGCAAGCGCCAAGGGGACATGTCAAAGAACAGCTCAGAGCTGTTTGAATACCAAAAGATTGTTCGTGATTATCTAATTCTTGAGTCACCCTATCGTGGTTTGCTATTGTATCACGGTCTTGGTTCAGGTAAGACATGTTCATCTATTGCAGTAGCAGAATCTCTTTTGTCTACGAAGAAGGTCTACATTATGTTACCTGCATCTCTTCAGGATAACTATCGTGGTGAAATTCGCAAGTGCGGTGATCCTATTTACAAAAATGAACAGTTTTGGGAACTTCGGGCATTAAATGATGAAACCCGTGCACAAGCAAAAGGAATGGGTATTTCTGATTTATTTTTAGACTCAAATGGTAAGTTTTTTGTCAACGTATCTGGACGCCCACCTAACTATGATAAACTACAAGTATCGGATCGTGAACTGATTGATAAACAAATTAATGATATTCTAAATCAGCGTTTTACATTTATTAACTACAACGGTATCAGCAAAGTAAACTTTGATAAAATCTTTCCGCCTGATCAGCCTCATATGTTTGATAATTCAGTTGTAATCATTGATGAAGCACATAACTTGATCGGTGGTGTTGTAAGCGAACGTGAAATCAAAATGAAAGTTTACAACATGATTTACAAAGCAAAAGATTGTAAGGTTGTTTGCTTATCAGGAACTCCAGTTGTGAATCGTCCAAATGAAATTTCATATTTGATGAACTTATTGCGTGGACCGATTGAACGTGTAACTGTAGCAACTACATCTGCTATTTCTTGGGATGAATCATTGATGACAGCATACTTTCGTAGAATGAAGGATGTAGATACGATTGAATATAATTCAATTAAGCGAACAATTATGTTAACTCGAAATCCTCCTCATTTTGAAAGTGTATACAATGAAAAGAATGAACGAATTGCTGTGAAGTATAACAAAGAATTTGATCAAGAAGTTGATATTAAAAAGTGGGTAACTGGTTGGAAGACTAAGTTTGAATCTGAATTTGCAGGAATGGAATTAGCAAAAGATGATAAATATGTAGTAGAAGAACTTGAATGCTTACCTACAAAGTTTGAAGATTTTGTAAATACATTTGTTGATGGATTGAGTATTAAAAATGCACTTATGTTTCAAAAGCGTATTCAGGGACTTGTTTCATATTTCAAAGGAGCAGATGAACGTTTGTTACCCAGACGTATTGATGAAGAAAACACATTAGTTAGAGTTCCTATGTCAGAACAACAATTTATGCGTTATCTTGAATTGCGTTGGGAAGAAATCAAACGTGATGCAAAGAAAGGAAGACAAAGTGCAGACTTAAATGAAGATTATGGATCGTATCGTATGGCATCGCGTTTAGTTTGTAACTATGCAGTTCCATCTGAAATGCGAGTTGAATTTAATGAAGCAACTAATGAAGAATCTGATTTGGAAAAACCTGAAATTTTGGAGAAACTCAAAGCAAATCCTGAAAGATTTTTATCAGAAGAAGCTTTGAAAACGTTATCGCCTAAAATGTTACGAATGCTTCAAGATATCAAAAAGAATGTTGGAACTACAGAGAGTCGCAATAACCAATTTATTTACTCACAGTATCGTTCATTGGAAGGATTGGGTATCTTCTCTGCTATTTTAGAAGCAAATGGGTTCCAAGAGTACAAGTTAGTAAAGAAGCAAGGAATTTGGGAAGAAGATCCTTCGATGAAAAAAGATGTTCCTGCATATGCATTATTCATACCGTTTGAGTACCATATCATTAC
>Ga0247723_1000774_pt1 | contig 20389 bp, 10 predicted proteins | sample MSEWelMarce5H_FC_FD_189079 | JGI IMG/M metagenome (GOLD analysis project Ga0247723, IMG submission 189079) | Subsurface sediment microbial communities from gas well in West Virginia, United States - MSEEL Well Study Marcellus 5H_FC | ecosystem: Environmental > Terrestrial > Deep subsurface >... | reverse complement strand
TAGTATTTGACTTATGCAATTAATAAGTCTTTTCCAAAAGTATTTAGGAAGTTCTGCCACTCTTAAAAAAGATGAGCACGCTTTCCATTGTCCATTTTGTCATCACCACAAACCAAAACTACAAGTCAATACAAGAACAAATAAGTTCCATTGTTGGGTATGTAATTCAGGTGGTAGTATAACTTATTTGGCAAAGCGTATTGGAATGAATACCGATGATTTACAAATTATCTTTGGTGAGTCTAATACTAAATTAAAAACTGCTATGAGTTCTAACAAAACTCTAAATGAGCAATTTTTGGATATGTGGGAAAAGTATGAAGAAGAAGATGAAGAAAACCATGTCTATTTATCATTACCTCCAGGTTTCAAATCGGCATTAGAACTTACACCAAATGTTACTAATCCAATTGAAGGTCATGCTATTCAATATCTAAAAAACAGAGGGTTAAGTAAGAAAGAGATTATTAAATATAACATTGGATTTACATCGGAAGGTGTATATAAAGATAGAGTTATTATTCCATCATATGATAAAGATGGCATGTTAAATTACTTTATTGCTAGACATATTGATGCGAATAGTAAATACAAATATAAAAATCCACCAGTAAGTAAAAATATAATTGCATTTGAAAATCAAATAGATTGGACTGAACCAATTACACTATGTGAAGGTGCTTTTGATGCTATTGCTTTAAAACGAAATGCTATTCCTTTGTTTGGTAAATTTGTACCTAGAAAGTTAGATACTGAAATTAAAAAAAGAGTAGCTGATGGTGAAGTTAAAGAAATGGTTATTGCATTGGATAATGATGCAAAACAAGACTCTTTAAAGATTTACGAAAAATATAATACCATAATACCAACAATAAAGTTAATAGACTTCCAAGAAAAGGATGCTGGTGAATTAAAGTTCAAAGATATTTTGATATATCAGAAAAATTCCGTAACTTTGAGTTTTGAAAGTTTAATCAAACAGAAACTATCTTTTATTAAATGAGAAATATAGATTTAGGTTTTAAGAAAATTAAGACCATTTATCATATTGCAGATGTCCACATTCGCAATTTGAAGAGACACGATGAATACAAAGAAGTATTCCAAAAATTGTATTCAGATATTAAGAAACGTGGTACAGAAGATGCAATAATTTATTTAGCTGGTGATATAGCTCATGCTAAATTGGAATTATCACCTGAATTAGTAAAGGAGATTTCAGCTTTTTTAAGAGAGTGTTCTGAATTATGTCCTACATTCTTAATCGCAGGTAATCACGATTGTAATCTAAATAATATCCACAGATTAGATGCTTTATCTCCAATCGTAGATGGACTTAATCTGCCCAATCTATATTACCTACGTGATACAGAGGTAGTTAAAGTTCATAATATTACATTTGGTGTATTCAGTATCTTTGATAAGAAAGAGAATTGGCCAAAAGGAACTGATATTCAGGGTGATGTTAAGATTGCTCTTTTTCACGGACCAATTGATAAATCCCAAACAGATATTGGATATGTTATTAGTTCTCGTAATTTTACCACAGATATTTTTGAAGGATACGATGCAGCTTTATTAGGTGATATACACAAACGTCAGACTGTTAAGCAATCAAATCCAATTGTAGTTTATCCTGGTTCACTTATTCAGCAATCACATGGAGAAGCATTAGAAAATCACGGGTATGCTATTTGGGATGTTGAAACTTTAAAACCTACTTACGTTGATATTCCAAACGATTATGGTTACTATACCCTACACGTAGATAATGGTATAGTTCCTATTGTAACGGATATGCCCAAAAAACCTCGTCTTCGTGTTTATGTATCCAATACGGATGTTGGCGATATGAAGCGAGTTACTACTGAAATTAAAAAGAAATATAATGTTGATGAATTTACGATTACTAAAACAGACAGTTTATCTAAACTCCGTAACGGCGTTAGAGATGGTAAAATTAACGTTGGCGATATTAATGATGTAGATTATCAAAATGGATTGATTGAAGATTATTTAGTTCGTTCATTTTCAATTGATGAACATAACCTTGCAAATGTTAAATCATTAAACACAGAATTAAACAAAAGACTTACAGATGAAGATTTGGCTAAAAACATTGTATGGAAACCTATTAAATTTGAGTTTTCAAATATGTTCTCATATGGAGAAGATAATGTTATTGATTTCACAAAGTTAAATGGTGTCATTGGTCTATTTGCTCCAAACGCAAGTGGTAAATCATCTATTTTTGATGCAGTATCATTCTGCGCATTTGATAAGTGTAGTAGAGCATTTAGAGCATCTGCTATATTAAACAATCGTAAATCCAATTTTAAATGTAAATTACATTTTCAAATTAATGGTGAAGATTTCTTTATTGAAAGAACTGCGGCACAAAACTCAAAAGCTACAAATGTAAAAGTAGATGTGCAGTTTTGGAAAGAAGTTGATGGGCAAGCGGTTTCATTGAACGGAACAGAGCGTAGAGATACAAATAAAAACATTTCACAATATTTAGGAACTTATGAGGATTTTGTATTAACCGCTTTATCCTTACAAGGTAATAATGCTTTATTTATTGACAAATCACAAAGTGAAAGAAAAGATTTGTTAGCACAATTTATGGGTATCAATGTATTTGATAAATTGTATGCGTATGCATTAGAAGACATCAAAGAAGTTCAAATTTTGTTAAAGAAATTTAAATCAAATGATTTCACAACCGAATTGGCCAATGATGAGTTAAAAGTAGTGGATTTAAGCAATAGTTATTCGTTAGAAGAAGGAAAGTATAACCAACTGACAGAAGACCGGTTAAATCACAACAATACCCTATTAGAACTAACACAACAATTGGTAGCAGTAGATGCTAATATTGTGGATATTGAAGGATTGGATAAAAAGAAACAAAATCAATTAGATAAAATCCAACAACTTAAAGATGATGAAGCTAAAAAGTTGGAACAATTAGAACAATTTAAAGATGCTTTGGTTCAAATATCTCAAAGTATAAACGATTTGGCAACATTTGGTGAGTTAGAGATTGAAGAAGCACATACTCAATATCTACGATTATCTAACTTACAAACATCTTCTTTACATTCAATTGAAAAGTGTAAGATTTCATTGGAAAAGAATGAGGAGAAGTTGGTACATTTAGCGGAGCATGAATATGACCCTAATTGTAATTTCTGTATGAATAATGTGTTCGTAAAAGATGCACAGAAAACACAACAAGAAGTAGACTCTCAAAGAATTGTATTGGAAGAGTTGGAAACAAATTATTCCAAAACTTTACACAGATTACAAAAATTAAATGGAGTAGTTGATAATTATAATGACTACAAATCATTTAAACAAAAATTTGATAAGGGTAAGTTGAGTGCTGAAAAATTAGTAGTTGATATTAAATCATACGAAAGTAAGAAGCAAGCAGCTGAATTGGAGTTACAAAATATAGAAACTTTAATCCAAAGGTATCATGAAAACGAAGCTACAATCAAAAACAATAAAGTTCTTCAAAAAGATATTGATATTGCTAAAGGTAATATTGAAATTGTTGATAAAAGTATTGCCTCCGTACAAAAAGAAATGTTGTCAATAACTGGTTCAAGCTCGAGATTGCTAGAAAAGATTGCTGGTATGTACCAAAAAATTGAAGAAGCAAGCGAGTTAGAAGAAAAATATGTAACATACGATTTTTATTTGGATGCAGTTAAAAGAGATGGTGTATCTTATGATTTGATTGCTAAATCTTTACCTGTAATTGAGGGTGAGGTAAATAACATTTTATCACAAATTGTAGATTTTGGTGTTACACTAACAATGGATGGTAAGAATATAACTGCTAACATCGTATATGAAGACCAGGAGTGGGGATTAGAAATGTGTAGTGGTATGGAGAAGTTCATTAGTGGATTGGCAATTAGAGTTGCACTTATAAATGTATGTAACCTACCTCGTCCTAACTTTTTGGTATTGGATGAGGGATTTGGAACATTGGATGGTGAAAACTTACAATCTACATTCCTATTGTTTCAGTATCTTAAAACACAATTTGATTTTGTAACCATCATTTCCCATTTAGACCAGATTAGAGATGTGGTAGATACTTTGGTAGAAATCAAAAAGGAAAACGGATATTCAAAAATCTCACACAAATAATGAAAAACCATAAGTAGGATATTTATATAAAAGAATATCCTACAATATGGCAGTAGAAGTTAAAGTTGCTCCCGATAATAGATTAGAATTAAAATCTGTATTTTTAGAAGATAGACGAGTAACATCACAATATTTTAATCTCACCGAATTACCTGATACATTTACAGGTGGTAAAAACGCATTCCTAATTGCAGGTACTGATTATTTAGAACCAAATACGGAAGTGTTAGTTCAAATTCGTGATTCAACTGGTAGAGTAGTTTATACCGAAAGTTCAGATGGTTCTCCTGAATACTATGAAGGTATATCAAAAGTAATAGCAGTTTATGTTTATCCAACGGATAGCGTTGCTCAAGCAATTGACTCAACTGCATTTGGTCCTTGTACCATTACAATTTTAGGCGAGTTAAAATACTACGATAATGATGGTAGTAAAACCGAAGTTCCTGAAATATGGAAGGGTAAGTACAATATTCGTTATGTAGGTACTGCAAATATAAACCCAACTCTTGCTAACACAACTCGTGTTCGTTTCTTTTTAAGGCCAAGAGCAACAATTACTGAATTACTAAAACCAATTTACAATGTTTCTGGTTCAACAGTTACGCCATCTGCTATAATTGCATCTTATGCCAATATAAAACTATCTCGTTTAGATACATTTGCAGGTGATGTAAAGCGTGTAAAAGTATATCGCTCATCGGAGGGTACTGTTAGTGATTTTGAATTAATACAAGATATACAAATTGAAGCAAAAGAATTATTACAATCATTTGAGGCAACTGGTAGTGTAGTAACTGATACTGGATTTTTTAATTCGGAAGTTCTTTCTAAATTTTGGAATAGTGGCTCTCTAACGGCAACATTAAACACAAATCAATTTTCAGGTTCAACTGCGGTTAAACTGAATGGTAATGGTAATTTTTCACATATACCTAAATTGGATTTAAGTGATGTAACTGTTTATGAATTAGCATTTGATGCTTTCTATACTGGTTCATCACAAAGTAATTTAGAACTGCATGTTAGTGGCTCTCAAAATGGTGATGTAAAAGTAGATACACTTACTGGATTATTTCCAACCAAAGATTTTACAAATTATATATCTCAATTTACATTACCAAAATCAGAACCATCTGCATCTTTATACTTTAAACAAACGCAAGGTAATTGGTTTTTAAAAGATGTTAGTTTAAGAGCATCATCCGAAACTGTGTTCTCACCAAATGAGGTATCGTTTATTGTATCAATGCCAACTAATATATCAAATGAAACATTCAACTTTAAGTTTGAGTTCTTTGATGTAAATAATAACTATATTCCAGTAGCAGTAACCGGTTCTCAAACATTTACGGGTGGTAATAATTTACCATCAAAAATACTAACATTTGAATCAGATAGAACGGCGTTCCGTTTTAGTAGTGGCTCGTTTGGTAATCCGCAGTTTCAACAAGTTGGGTTTTCAATTAGTAAAACTAACTTATCGGGTTCAGTTACTTATGCATCTGCGGCATTCGATTCTAATGGTAATTATATAGTTCCTGCCAGTTATGCGGGAGCATATCCTGGTCTTTTGACAAACGCGGGGGATAGTGGTGCAAGTTTAACTATTGCTAATTTTAGTGGTAGTGTATCATCTATACTGGTTGGTTCTATAACATATACTGCATCGTGTGATGGGTTAAATGAGTATGAAACAATTTACAGATTTGAAGATGGTGAAAACGCACCTGGTCTATTTGTAACTGCAAATACAAATCAATTTATTTATAAAGCAACTGATTTATCCCTAAACCCAAATGGACAAACTATAACAATAGAAGCTAAACGTAAAAATTTAGCATCTGCTTCAACCCCATTAACTGTAAATTCTGGAAGTGGAAAGCCACCATTAACATTTGTATCTACAAATTCTACAAATGGAGTTGATACTTATACTTTGGCTGGTTCATCGTACCCATATTCAACGAGTGAAACAATTTATAGTATATCAGGTTCTGACCAATTTGGAAACCAATTTTCAGATGCTATTAAAATAACTCCTGTAAAAATATTAGATGGATTATCAGTTTCATTAACAAATGAAAACGTAACTTTACCTGCACTTTCAACTGGTTTTGTAGCAAGCGGTTCGTTTATTCTGACAAGTGGTTCGGTGATTGTAAAAGTGGGTGGTGAAGATATTATACGAAACGAAGGATTAACTACAAATAATAGATTTGATATAATATCAGCAACAGAAACCAATTGTGTTGCTAATGATACAACACCCGATGATGCTACATATGGTATAACATCTCTAACAAACGATAGTGGTTCATTGAGTTTATTAGTAAGATATAAGGATGGTGCCGGTGATACTACCGATGTAACAAAAGTAGTAACATATTCAAAAGCAAAGAAAGCCGCACCAGTAGTTGTTGCTTTATTTTCAAGTGATGCACAGGCAATTACTAAAACAAATTCGGGTTCATATGGAACACCATCTACATTTACAATTTCAGTAAACGAAGGTGGTTCTAACTATACCTACGATGATTCAGTTCCGTATGCTAATTCAACTTTTAGAGTATCAAGTATAAGTGGTGGAACTAATAGTAGTGGAACAATTACACCAACTAAACCAACTACTGATGCTGGTACTGCTACGAGTGTTACAATTACTTATGTAAATTCGGAAGGTACAAGTGGGACTATAACAAAAACACATAGTGTAAATGTAACCAACGATGGTAATAATGGTACAAACGGAACTAATGGTACGAATGGTGCAGATGGTGGAAACGGGCCGGGTGTAGTATTTAGAGGACCATGGAGTTCTACAACAACATATTATGATACCGATGATTTCCCAACCCGTAGAGATGCAGTTTTGTATAATGGGACATATTATGCCACAAACACAAACGCAACTACAAACTTAAATAAACAACCCGATACTCAAACTTCGTTTTGGGAATCATTAGGAACTGATTCGTTTTTTGTAGCAGCTGAAATTGCAATATTTAGAGAATCGTATGTACAAAATACAATAAACGTTGGTACTAACTCAAGTGGTAATGCAAATATTACTATTGCGGGTGGTACAACATCCCCATATATTTCAATTGGACAAGCAACCAAAGGCTATAATAATGTGGGAGCATGGATAGGTAGTGATGGGACAAGTGGAAAACTTTCTTTAAAATCCTCTACCAATTCGTTACTATGGGATGGTTCATCTTTAACTATTGCAGGTGCATTAAATGGTGCAACTGGTACATTTAGTGGTGCATTAATCGGTGGTACAATTGAAATCGGCAGTGGTAATAGTATATTTAAAGCAGATAGTAGTGGTATATATTTGGGTAATGCAACATTTGGTTCTGCACCATTTAGAGTTACACCTGCAGGAGTATTAACTGCTACAAATGCAAATATTAGTGGTACTATAACGGCATCAAATATAATTGGTAATACATTTACAAATGGTAATAATTTTAGTGTAACCTCAACTGGTGATTTAACTGCTAGAAATGCAATTTTGACCGGTAAAGTAAATGCAGATAGTGGTAGATTTGGGTTTGGTAATAATTTTTGGACAATTAACGCAAGTTCAATAGAAAATAATGTAACTCTAAATGGTAAAGTTTCATTAAACGCAGCAAGACCAGCAATTGAAGTATATGATGATAGTGGAGAACTTAAAGTTGATATAAATGGTGGTACTGAATTTACATCTAGAACTGGTGGTTCAATAAATACAAGTGGTGGTATAACCGGTAATTTCCAAGTAGCATCCGATGATGTTGCAAATGGCTCATCTGGTGCATCTTATTATAATTCTACACAAATAACATACACAGGTCAAAATTTAACATTCACCGCATCAGGTGCAAATGTTGGTAAAACTGCTACACTAAAAATAACAGCACTTGGCGAAGCTGGTTATTCGTATATGGAAGCAACTCCTAGTGTTTCTTTAAATAGTATAAGTACAACTTATGGGTATTTGATTAGAAAGGGTAGTAATACCGGTACTATTGTAGCAACTCTATCTAATACAGTTGCAAATTCTAATGCAGCTGCTGGTACAAATTCATTACCTGATTATACAGACAGAACATTTTCAACATCAATTTTATTAGAAGATAGTATATATTATATAGTTCCGTTTGTACAAAATGTAAATTTATTGGGTTATGATGTGGGTGGTATTACAACCTTAACTGGATTTATAAATACACCAGCAGTAAAATCTGCTACTGTATCATTTGATGTTGGTAAAACCGAAATAATCGCAGGTGGTATGCAAGTTATTCGTGATACCAACAATTACTTTAAAGTAGATAGAGGAGCACAGAGCGGTGATATAGTTTTGATTGGAGGGAAGGTATCGGTTACTGGTTCTATGAGTTTGACTGGTGATTTAACTGCAAATACATCTTCGGATATAAGATTAAAAACCAATATACAGAGAATACCAAATTCAATGGATAAAATCTTAAAAATTAGTGGTAATACATTTCAATGGTTGAGTGGATTTGATGAAATACATTCTCATAGTGGAAATGATGTTGGTGTAATTGCACAAGAAATAGAAAGTGTTTTACCAGAAATAGTTGTAACTAGAGATAATGGTTATAAAGGTGTTCATTATGAAAAATTAGTAGCACTTTTAATCGAAGGAATGAAAGAGTTACAATCTCAAATAGATGAATTAAAAAATAATAAGTAATGGCTTTACCTACATCGGGTTCAATATCAATGAGTCAAGTAAAAACGGAAACTGGGTTATCATCCAACTCAATACGTGCTTATGCTGCTTATTATAATTTAGATGAACCCGATAGTATGACGGAGTTTTTAGGTTTAGCTGGTACTGGTTATACAATTACACCCAATGTAACATCCGTAAATGAGGGTGGTACTGTAACTTGGACAATTACTACAACAAATCTTCCAAATGGAACTATATTATATTGGACAAATAGTGGTACAACAACTGGAGTAGATTTTAATGGTGGAGCCAATAGTGGTACAATTACAATAAATAGTAATACAGGCACACTTTCTAGAACTTTAGCAAGTGATGCTGCAACGGAAGGTACTGAAACTATAATTATTCAATTAAGGACAGTTTCTACTTCTGGTACGGTTGTGGCTACATCGGTAGCGGTAAGTGTAAATGACACTAGTTTAGCACCAACCTATGCAATAGCACCAAATGTTAATTCAGTAAACGAAGGTAGTTCTGTTATATTTACCGTTACTACCACTAATGTTCCAAATGCAACTGTTTTATATTGGACAAATTCTGGTACAACAACTGGACCAGATTTTACTGATAATGCCAATAGTGGTAATGTAACTATAAGTGGTAATAGTGCCACAATTACAAGAGCATTAACAAACGATGTAACATCCGATGGGTCAGAAACTATTATTCTTAATTTAAGAACATCCGCAATATCTGGTCCAATTGTAGCTACATCATCAACCGTAACCGTAAACGATACAAGTAAAGCACCATCGTATGCAATTGCACCCGACAAAACATCTGTAAATGAAACTGATAATAAAACAGTAACTTGGACAATCACAACATCGGATGTTCAAAACGGAACTAATTTATATTGGATAAATGTTGGTTCAACCGATGGTTCGGATTTTACAGAAACTAATAATTCGGGTATGGTAACTATTCAAAATAATGGTGCTTCGTTTTCTAAAACATTAATACCAGATAATACATCAGAAGGTTCTGAAACTATAATTATTGAATTAAAGACAGGTTCTACATCGGGCACAACAGTAGCTACCGCCGCCACCGTTACTGTGGATGATACAAGTGCATGTCCTGCTTATGGGACGTATATAAGTGATTTTTGTGCATCATCTGGTGTGGGGCAAGGTAATTGGAATTATTGGTGGACGGTTGCAGATGGTAATTGTGGGACTACAAACATATTACAAGAAGCATATAGTGAAACCAATTGTGGGTTTGTAAGAGTTCAGGCAACATATAGTGTTGGTTTTGATGGTAATGGGAATGGTGTAATATTTATCAATTCAATGTCGGATGGTAGTGGTGTAGGTAGACAATTTAGTGTTAATAATGGTGCAACTTGGTACGATTACCCTGCAAATACTAGTGTTGGTGGTTTATCTTTGGGTACAAGTTATAATTTAGCAATTAGAGATAGTAGTAATAAAGGACGAAGTTATTTAAATATAACAACCCCTACATTTTCAATATCACCATCAACAACATCGGTAAACGAAACAAATAATAGAACCGTAACTTGGACAATAAATACGACAAATCTTCAAAATACATCTTTGTATTGGGTGAATGCTGGTTCAACAAATGGTGATGATTTTACAGATGGAATTAACGAAGATTTTATAAGTATTAACAATAATATTGCAACCCTTTCTAAAACTTTAAGAACAGATAAAATCACAGAAGGTGGTGAAAGTATTATTATAATATTAAAGACTGGTTTGGGTGGTTCTAATTTAGCAACATCAAATACCGTAAATGTAGATGATACAAGTAAAACACCTACTTATTCAATTTCACCAAATACTACATCAGCCAATGAGGGTGATACTATTACTTGGACAGTTAATACAACCGATGTGGATAATGGTACGGTGTTATATATAACAAATGAAGGAACAACAAATGGTGATGATTTTACCGATGGAGCAAACCAAGCATTCGTTACCATAAGTTCCGGTACTGGTACTTTTTCAAAAACTTTGGTGAATGATTCAACTAGTGAAGGACAAGAAACCATTTTAATGGCGTTAAGGATTAATTCATATAGTGGACAAATTCAAACATACGCTAATACAGTATATGTAAACGATACAAGCGTTTGCCCAACGGCTGGAACAATATTATATACATATTGTGGTGGTACAAACAATTGGTCACTAATTGGCCAAATTGCAGATGGCTTTTGTGGCTCAAATCCATCTGTACTTGAAGAATATGCCGAAGGTGGACCTCCGGGTGGGTGTGGGTATGTTAGAGTATCTGCTACTTGGACTACATCAACTGGGTGTATTGAAAATATAGTAATGAGCAATGGTACTGGTCAAAATAGAAGATTTAGTGTTGATAATGGAGCAATTTGGTATGATTATCCAACATACACATCTGTATGTGGATTATCGGGAAACGTTACGTTGATAATAACTGATAGTAGTAATAAAGGAGCAAATTATAGTATTAATATCACAGGTTGTCCAGCCGCTGGTGCTTTATTGAGTACTTATTGTACTGGAACAAATAATTGGGATAAGTGGGGAACATATACAAACGGAAATTGTGGAACATATAATCAACTTATTGAATCAAATTCAGTTGATTGTGGATATAGTCCTGACAATTTCTATTTAGCTGAAAAATATGATTGTGGAACTTGCACTTATCAAGGTGAAAATATAGTAAAAACAGGTGCAGGTACATCGTTGAGTAATGGTAGTTATTATTCAACGGATGGTAATTACTCATACAGAATAATGTATAGTGCTTCACCACAATCGTATGATAATGATTTAACTTATTACACTTACACAGAAGGATTCAGTTGCGCATCTGCCTGTGCTAACTATTAATTAAAAAGTATATATTTATAGTATATGAATGAATTATCAAACTATTTAGTGGAAACTTTCTTACTGACCGAATCGGTAAAGGAAAAAGTAGTTGTATTTGGGGGAAGATTTCAACCATTCCACGCTGGCCACTATAAAACATACAAACACCTTTGTTCTGTATTTGGAGCAAAAAATGTATATATTGCAACATCTAATGTGCAAGACTCAAATAAATCACCACTTTCTTTTAATGAGAAACGTGATATTGCAGTTAAAGTATTTGGTGTTTCACCATCAAAATTCATTCAAGTAAAATCACCATACCAACCCGTAGAAATCTTACGCGATTTTAATGATGCAACAACTGCGCTTATTATAGCATTGGGTGAAAAAGATGCAATGCGTTTAGGTGGACAGTATTTCAAACCTTATAAAAACGATAAGGATATGGAAGGTTATATGACAAAGGGTTATGTGTATTCTAAAACCCCATCAAACTCATTTGGTGCAACCGATGTTAGAAATATGTTCCGTAGTAATTTATCACCAGATGAAAAAGAAAAACAATTTCAAAAGTTCTTTGGTAAATACAATAAAGATGTATTCCAAATGTTAGATAAAGGGTTGAATGAAGAAAAGGAATTTATACCTGGTGGATTATCCAAAGGTATGACATTAGCACAAATCGCTGATAAACATAAAGTAGATTTAGATACTATAAAGAAAGAATTTAAGAAGGGTGTGAATGTAGAAATGGAACACACTACTGATATTAGAATAGCATCTGAAATTGCAAGAGACCATATATTTGAAGACCCTAAATACTATGATAAGTTAATGACAATTGAGGGTGATATTGATTACGAACCAGATTCAGTAGATTGGGACAACATAATGAATATGGAAATTGCAGACCCAGCAACTGGTAAGAAATATCGTATCAAAGATGCTCTTAAATTAGATAGAGTGGAGTTTGCAAGACAAGAAGCAATGCGAGTTCTTCGTGTTCATGCTTTAATGGATAAAAGACAAGTTCCGGGTAACATAGAAAAAGGACAACAATCACCAAAGAGTGATAAAGTAAATCAGGTTAATTTAGGATTATATACTGGGTATGGTGAAGGTATTGTAAAAGAAGCATCTGTAAAAGGTAGTGGATATTCACCACAAATCCTAAACCAATTAGTAAAGAATCCAGATACGGGTGAAGATATTAAAGTAAGTTCAGCATTGAACTACGATAGAGACCATCCTGCTTACAAAGCAGCAATGATGTTAGTTGCTAAAATGGGTGGCTCGGATAAACAAAAATTACAAAAGGTTAAACAAAAAGCACAAAAACCAAAAGATACCGCATTAAATCCACAAGCAAAAGCTAGTGTTGGAAAAGTTGCTAAAACACTAACAGACAAACCAGAAGTATTACGAAACTATATAAATCAAAAACTAACAAAGTGGAGTAATAAAGAAAAAGAATTTTTTAGAGGAGCACACAAAGCACAATCAAAAGAAAGACGTAGTTTTGGAAAATGGATTGGTGATAAGGCAAAGGGTATTGTAAAGGGTGTAGTTAGAGAAGCTAAACATTTGGGACATGAGTTAGATGTAGCAGGTGCTGGATTTAAGGCAGTATTTTCAGGTCAAAAACCAGATGAGAGCCAAAAGAAAGCTATGATAGCAATTGGTAAAACGGTTGGATTGACAGTTGCTAGTATGGTTGTAACGGGTGGTATTGGTGCAGTAATAGGACATGGTGTAACCGGGTTAATGGGTAGTTTGAGTGTACATTTAGCAGAACATATGGCAAGTGAGGTTATAATTGGTGGAGCTATAAAAGCAGCGATAAACGCAGGTACAGAAAATATTACGGATGAAACTTATATAGAATGGTTTACATTACAACTTGCCGATAATATGATAAACGGAGCTATACCAGCTGCGGTTTGGGCAAAAACAATAGACTCATATAATAAAGATAAAGAAGAAGGTAAGGTTAGTGAAAAAGATTGGGAAGGTCCAAATGAGTTAAAAGAAATGGCAAAAGCTGATATGGATAAAGTTGAGAAATATGCAGACTCTCAATTATCACCAGAAGATGTTGTTTTAGGAAAAGAAACAGACCATTTTTTCCAAAGATTAAATGACCCTCGTAATGGTAAAGAAATATCACCAGCAGAACTAACTGGTTTTTTTAAGAGATTAGCAAAGAATAAGAAAAAGTTTTTAGAGTTCGTAAAACAATACAATGAGTTTGTAGTAAAAGATAAGAGAACTGGTATCAACATTCCATTTATGGTTCAAGCAAATAAATTGATTGCTAAAACTATAATGAGAAAAGATGATTTCAAATCATCAACACCGGTCTATACAACTGAAAATAAACTTACTGAAATATCAAAAGGTATATTTGGTGGAACAATCAAAATTGGTGGACAACCTGTAAAGATTGAAGTTGAATTAGTTGGTGCAGATAATAAGACTAGAGAGTTTATTACAAAGGTAGTACATATAGATAGTAAGTATTTCAGTAAATTACCAATTGGTTCTACCTTTAGAATACCAGCAAGAGTATTTAGAGCACCAGGTGGTGGATGGTATAAAGTAAAACATAGTGCGTTTGAAGCTATAAATACAAAAAACCACGAACCTCACGGAACTGCCGATAATAACTTTAATCACCATCACAAAACATCAACATATGCACCAGATTATGGGTATGAACCTGAATTGGATACAATAGATTTTGATGATGATAATAGAAAAAAACAACCTGGTCATCAAACTGATACAAAGGATACTCAAAATCGTGGATACGAACCTATTAAAAAATCCGTAAAAGAAAGTTTAATAATGGAAGGTGGTGCTTATGGGCATATGAACCATCCGTTTGATAGTAGTATAAATCTTACATTTGGTGATTTGAAAACCATAGTAAATAAAGCATTGGATGGTAATTTAGGTGTTGTTAGAGAAAAAACCGATGGACAAGCGTTGGCAATCAGTTGGAAAAATGGTAGATTGATTGCTGCTCGTAACAAATCACATTTACAAAACGCTGGTGCAGATGCTATGGATGCAAATGGTGTTGCTGCAAAGTTTGGTGGTAGAGGTGGATTAACCGATGCTTACAACTTTGCTATGAAAGATATGGAGAATGCACTTCGTAGTTTGGGTAAAGCAGAATTAGATAAGTTTTTCCAAAACGGAAAAGTGTTTATGAATATAGAAGTAATCTGGCCTACATCGGTGAATGTGATACCTTACGGACAGGCTCTATTGGTATTCCACAACGCATTAGAATATAACGAAGCAGGAAATCCTATTGGACAAATAAAAGGTGCAGAAAATAAATTGGGAGCGTTGATTAAAAAAGTAAATGCAAGCGTACAATCTAAATATACTATACAAGGACCTCCTATTACGAAGTTACCAAAAAATGAGGATTTATCCAAGCTAAAACCAAAATATATTTCTATGATAAACAAACTACAAAGTGAGTTTGGATTGGGAGACAAAGCTGGTATATCGGATTATCACCAGGCTTGGTGGAAAAACTTTATTAAAAAATCTGGTAAAACTTTAGCACCATTAGAGGTAGAAGGTTTAATTAAAAGATGGGCGTTTGATGATAAATCATTTGGTATTCGCTCAATTGGAGATGATAAAGCAAAGACTTGGGCAGATGGTGTAGAGAAACAAGATAAATCAAAAATAACAAAAGAAAACATTATGAAGTTTGAAGAAATCTTCTTGGGTGTTGGTTCAGATGTGATGTCATTTATGAGTTCGGTATTAACGGTAGCACCTGATAGTGCATTACAACAAATCCGTAGTAGATTAGATGCAACGGTTGCACAAGTTAAAGCTGAAGGAACACCTGCACAGATTGCTAAATTAGAATTGGAATTAAAAAGAATAAACTCTATTGGTGGATTTGATAAGATTGTACCAGCAGAAGGAATTGTATTTAATTACAAAGGTAATGTATTCAAATTGACTGGAGCATTTGCTTCATTGAATCAATTGTTAGGAATATTTTACTAAAATATAAAAACTATATATTTATATATATATATAACAAAACAATAAGTTATATGAGTAAGAAATACATGCACCCATCCAGAAAAAAGATTTTGGATGTAGCTTTTAACAGAGATAATGGTGGAACAAATACGCATGGTTGGAAAGCTACAAAGCAGGATAGAGCAGTTGGTGAAGAGTGGACCGATAGTGATGGTGTAACTTGGGTACAAGAGAAAGGATATAAGATTGTTAAATCAAAGTTCGATGGAATTAGAGAATACATACAATCATTATCTACTTGTAAAAATAAAAATTGTAGAACAGTTAAAAAAACTCAAAAGCATTTACAATTTATTCGTAAAACGGGTTATTGTATAGATTGTTTGGCAGAAAAAGAACAAACATTCAGAGTAAATGGTAATTGGGGTGAATACGAAAAGTGGAAGATTGCTAGTTTTGAAATTGAGTTTTTAAAAGATTTAATTAAAAAGTTCCAAGAGGCATTAGTAGATGCAAGTAAGGAGCACGTATTCGCCAATTCGGATGGTACTACTGAAAAGTGGAATTACGATGGTGATTTAGAAGAGTTAAAAGCTAATATCAAAAATGATATAGCTGAAGCAGAAGAAAACATACTTGGTTATCAGAAAATAAAAGATGATAGTTGGGAAATAATAAAAGAAGATTATGCTAAAGTTTTTACAGAGTAATATCAAATGGATTGTGATTTTTGCAACTGCCGGAATTGTATGGTACAAATGTACTAAAGATGATGGCAAAGTAGGTGAAACAGTTAATGTAGATGGAAAAAACTACGAGTTGTTAAAACACAAGATTGATACTGTAATAATAGACCACACCAAAATAAAATATGTTAAGGGTAAAGATATTTACCACGAAACAATTGTTGAAAAAGAAAAAAGAATAGAAGTTCCTGTATATACAAAAGGAGATACGGTTAGAATAGTTCAATCGTATAACCAAAAGGTGTTATATAAAGATAAATTAGTTTTAGATAATAATTTGGGAACAATAGAACTTACAGATACTTTATACCAAAACAAAATATTAGGTAGAAAGTGGAATGCTACGATTAAAGAACGAACTATTACTGATACAAAGATAGTAAAAGAACTACCTAAAAATCAAGTATATGTTGGTATAAACGGAGCGTTGGATAAAGTAAATTTCGGCAATTCAATTGGTGCAGGTGTAATCCTTAAAAGTAAAACAGATAAATTATACCAATTAAATCTTGGTATATCCAATCAACAATCACCTAATGGTGGAAATCAAGTAGTTCCATATTTGGGTGGTGGTATATATTGGAAAATCCGTATTAAAAAATAGGTAAGGCATTATGGCCGCAAATCAAACAAAATCTCTGCAAGATGCAGTAAAAGAACAATACAGAAAATGTGCGCAAGACCCTGTCTATTTCATGCGTAAGTTTTGTAAAATTCAACACCCAACTCGTGGTAAAATCGCTTTTGATTTATATGATTTTCAAGAAGGAGTTTTAAATGATTTTAAAGATAATCGCTTTAATGTTGTTCTAAAATCACGCCAATTGGGTATATCGACATTAGTTGCTGGATATGCTTTATGGAAAATGATATTCAACGATGACTTCAACGTGTTGGTTATTGCAACTAAACAAGAAGTTGCAAAGAACTTGGTACTAAAGGTTAGAGTAATGAACCAATTCTTACCAGTGTGGTTGAGAGTACAAGAGTCTGAAGATAATAAACTATCTCTACGATTAAAGAATGGTTCTCAAATCAAAGCAATTTCATCTAAACCAGATGCAGGACGTTCCGAAGCCCTATCCCTATTGGTGTTTGATGAAGCAGCATTTATTGATTACATTGAAGAGATTTGGACATCGGCACAATCTACTTTATCAACGGGTGGTAGTTGTATAGCATTATCTACACCAAATGGTATTGGTAACTGGTTTCATCAAACTTGGGTAAAAGCAGAAAATGGTGAAAACTTATTTCATCCAATTAAACTCCATTGGACGGTTCACCCTGAAAGAGATAATAGTTGGAGAGAGGAGCAAGAAAAACAATTAGGACCAAAAGGAGCAGCACAAGAATGTGATTGTGACTTTATCAGTTCTGGAGCAACGGTAATTCAACCGGAAATTCTAACAAAGTATATTGAAGCATATGTTAAAGACCCAATGTATAAACGTGGGTTTGATAATAATTTATGGGTATGGGAAGACCCTAATTATGCAAAGAGTTATATAGTAACTGCTGACGTTGCAAGGGGCGATGGGGAAGATTATTCTACCGTCCACGTAATAGAAGCAGAAAATTGTGAGCAAGTTGCAGAATATAGAGGTAAGATTGAACCAAAAGATTTTGGTAATTTCCTAATCAATTTGGCAACTGAATATAATGATGCTTTACTAATCATTGATAACGCATCAATTGGTTGGACAACAATCCAACAATGTTTAGATAGAAACTACAAAAATCTATTCTGGTCTAATAGAGATATTAAATATGTAGATATTGATACTCAATTTACTAATAAGTTTTACAGAGATGAAAAACAAATGGTACCAGGATTTAGTATATCATCTAAAACTCGTCCATTAGTAATATCAAAAATAGACACTTATATGCGAGATATGAGTGTTGTTATTCATAGTAAGAGAACGATAGATGAGTTCTTTACATTCATTTGGAACAATGGTAGAGCAGAAGCAGCAAGAGGATATAATGATGACTTGGTGATGGCATTAGGTATGGGATTGTGGATTAGAGATACTGCACTACGTTTAAGACAAGAAGGTATTGATTTGACAAGACGTTCTATTGATGGATTTGTACAAACATCACATGATAGTTTATACACACCTGGTATGTTTGGTGATGACCCATATAAGATGCAAACTGGTCATGGTGATGAGTTTGAAGATTTAAGATGGTTACTACGATAGGTTAAACTCAATTTTGTTATATTTATATATTGTATATGAATGGTAATATTAAATTGCGTAATATAGTAAAAGAAGATTTACGCAAGTGGTTTAAGGAAAAATGGGTAAACATCGGCAAGAAAGTTGATGGAAAACACCCACCATGTGGTACTTCCGGTGAAAAGAAGGGATATGCAAAATGTGTTCCAGCATCAAAAGCTGCCGGAATGAGCAAAAAAGAAAAAGAAAGTGCAACTCGTAGAAAAAGAGCAGCACAAAATGATGCAGATAGAGGTGGTAAAAGTAGTAGTGGGCAGGGTAAAACGCCAATATATGTTTCTACAAAACCAAAAAAAGAAAGTATGAATATCTACGAAAAATTAAATCTTTTTTTAGAAAAGAATTGTCCAACTGACCCGGCAAAGTGGTCTGCATCTAAATCGGCAGCTAAATCAAAGTTTGATGTTTATCCATCTGCATACGCAAATGGTTGGGCTGCAAAGAACTATAAATCAAAAGGCGGTGGTTGGAAGACTTGTAACGAAGGAGAAGCTAATGCATTATGTGAAGCTTGTTGGGATGGATATAAGCAAGTAGGAATGAAGGATAAAGGTGGAAAGCAAGTTCCAAATTGTGTTCCCGTTAATGAAAATGAAACTCAATCAGTAGAATGTGAAAAATGTGGATGGGAATGGGATTTAGAAGATGGTGGAAAAACTCCATATGTTTGTCATAAATGTGGACACGATAACACAGACGATTACGATGAGTTGGATGTTGACAGAGAAGATATACAAGATTTTATTCAGTTCCTAAAAGCATACAGAAATACATTAGATGAAGCAAATTGCAATTGTGTATTTGAAGCTGAATATCAGGGAAGAAATGTTCAATTAGGAAAACCAATGAGAGGTGATGTTAAAAAATTCAAAGTATATGTTAAAAATCCAGCAGGTAATGTTGTTAAAGTAAACTTTGGACATGGTGGTACATCAGCAGCATCTAAAGGTGAAAAAACAATGAGAATAAGAAAATCTAATCCAGATGCAAGACGGTCTTTTAGAGCAAGACATAATTGTGACCAACCTGGTCCAAGACACAAAGCAAGATATTGGTCTTGTAGAAAGTGGTAAAATTGAGTAAAACTATAAATTACCACTAAACACCTAAAAGTGGTAAAAATGAGTAAAAAAATAAAGGTTATATAATTAAACAAACAGAAGTAAATGGCAACAGATAAATCATTTTTTGGTAGGTTAAATAAACTATTCTCTACATCGGTAATCGTAAGAAAACAGGGGAATAAGTTAAAGGTAATTGATTACGATGAAACGCAAGCAATTGCTACCAATCTACGTGATAGATATATGAGATTACACTCATCGGCTATGAATAATACCTATGAGAACTATCTTGCTTACCAACAAATCAGACAAGAACTTTTTAGAGATTATGATGCTATGGATGCTGACCCAATCATTGGTGCTGCATTAGATATTTACGCAGAAGAGTCTACATCTAAAAACGAATACGGAAAGGTATTAGAAGTTAGAACAAATAATGAACAAATAAAATCCATATTAGAAAATTTATTCTACGATATTATAAATGTTGAATTTAATTTATTCCCTTGGGTAAGAAGTTTGGTTAAATATGGTGACCACTTTTAGG
>Ga0247723_1000773_pt1 | contig 20443 bp, 26 predicted proteins | sample MSEWelMarce5H_FC_FD_189079 | JGI IMG/M metagenome (GOLD analysis project Ga0247723, IMG submission 189079) | Subsurface sediment microbial communities from gas well in West Virginia, United States - MSEEL Well Study Marcellus 5H_FC | ecosystem: Environmental > Terrestrial > Deep subsurface >... | reverse complement strand
ACCTTGCTGTTAATGCACAGCAAGCGCAAAGAGTTTTCTTTGAGCCTTTTAAGAACTTATTGCTAGGTTCTCCATTCTTCAATATCCTGTGAGTTATTCACTAAGAAATCAATTAATTTACCTGTATATTTCATGCGGCCTAAATGAGTTAATTCAATAGATGGGTCAGTCCAAATATCACCATTCATCTTTTGCCAATAACGACAAAATCCATAATCCTCAGATAAGAACCTTTGATCTTCATCAACATAAGAATTAAATAAAGCATAGCCATACTTTCTTTCTTCCTCATTAAGCAAGCCTGTATCGTCAGTGTATTGTAATTCAGGATACTCTTCAAACATCTTCTCAAATACGCTACGCTTTATCAACATAAAACCAGTACCAGCATCATGAACAGATATCGCACCTTTATCAACACGAATTTTTGAATCAGCAAAGCGAACTGGATTGACAACAAATCTGATACTTGAGTCTAACAACTTATCTGATTCAATTCCATTCTTTACTGCATTTGAAACTTTATCCCAGTTAATATCCTTTATGGGATAAGCTCCTGTCATAATTTCTTTATCGTGCCATAGCATTTTTAAAATGTCATCTGGACTAAAAGATAAATCAACATCAATAAACATTAAGTGCGTGTATTCTTTATTAGCCATAAATTTAGCAACTAATTGGTTTCTCGCCCGGCTAATCAAAGAGTCAGACAATGTACTAACAGAAAACTTAAGGCCAATCTCTTTAAAGCCAATTGCCGTTTTTAAAAACGACATAAAAAATGGTTCTGTTAGTTGTTGATCATAACAAGGCAAAGCAAAAAGCGGATGCCAACTCTTTATTTCATCAGATGTAATTTCAATTTCTTGTTCTTCAGTTGTAAGCATATAAATAAGTATACACAAAAAAAACCCCCTGCGTTTCCGCAAGGGGTTCTTTTCGCAATTATTTTAGCTAATAATTACTTAGATACTGTTTTTTCTTTTGGCTTAACACCGGCAACTTCTTTTGCGTTTACTGATGCTGTTTCAGTTACATCAGCACTAGCCTTGAAGAAAAGAGTGTTATCATTCGCATCAAAACGGATAACAATATTGTAACCCAATTTCTTAGCCTGAGCACGAATACGCTGTTGCATTGAATTGTAAGCCTTACCTTTTTCAATTCCCTTAATGCAAAACTTATCGCCAGTCTTTACCGACATATCAAGGGCTTCAATAATCATTTTCAATTCTTCTGACACTCTGCCTGAGCGAGAGATTTCAGGGAAGTTATCTACTTTTTGAATATTAATTGACATTTTAATTTTTCCTTTTGTTATATGGATTGTGAGCAGGTCGCCCAACTCGTTGAAGATAACTATAACAGCACCACAACAAGAAAGATGCTCGTTTGCAGGATTTCTTTTAAAAAATGTTTTGCCCAGGATTATTCATGATTAAAATGTCTCAGTATTAATTTTAGAGTTTACATGATCATTTTCATGTGTATGTTCACTCATATCTTGTAGCGCATTTTGCAGCTTTTGAATTGCTAATCTGCTTGCCGTTAATTCAAAGTTTAGGCTAGCAATTTGCTTATTCAATTCTACAACTATATCTTCAAGAGTAACTTGAAGGATATTCTGAGTATCTACAGTAGTTCTATCCATTTGTCCACCTCCTCCTTATTCATAGTGTTTACATCAATAAATTCTTTTGTTTCTTTATGGAGCATATAAACTTTACCTTCATCATCAAAATCGTCATCCATTTCAAAATCAATACTTGGAGTCAATACTTCAATCTCCAATTCTGCATTAACGGCAATGTGATCTAAAGAATTATACACGGCTCCGGCTAATGCATCAGCCAAGTCTTTTGAGCCAGTAGAAGGGTGATCAATTTTGTTATTTCCATAAAGTTTTAATTTGAGAAGTTCTTCTTCAACCAATAGTTCATTCCAATAACCACGCAATCTTGTATCATACATACAAGACATTAATGTATCATAATCGGTTTTCTTAACGCTGTGAAAGTCTGAATTAATTCCCATGCTTCTAAGACTCTGAATCATTTCAATAGATTGCCAACGGTCAAATGTAACTAATCCAACATCAAATTTCCTATGCAAATCAACAATCATTTGTCTAATAGATGCAAAGTTAATTTCAGCACCAACCGTTGCTTCCCAAGAGTAAACTAAATCAACATTAATAATAGGAAGTTGCTCTACACCCATAGAGGTTTTAATTTCTTTAAAACCGGCACAATGTGCCATACAAAGAGCAGCCCTATCTCGCTTTAATGCTAAGTCAACATGAATAAATCTTGTATGCCCATCACTATTATTAAACCAACTTTTAAAAGTTCCATCTTCATTCATAGGATCTTCACGATACATAAAAGATTTTCTAACTTGATCTGCATCTCTAAAGTATGCATCTTCCATATTCGGTGGTTCACATTCAAATCTAGCTCTAGCCTGAATAGGATTACGAATATATTCTGATTCTAATTGTTCTCTCTTAATCGTAGGATTAACTTCCCAAGTAGCAGCTTTCATTGACCAAGTTTTTGGCTCTTTATTATTTCTAGAATCAAAATACCTCTGTTGAATAAAGTCACCTTTATAGCGAGGGAAGGACAAAAGAATAACTTTACCGACTTCTGGGAAACGAGACATAACAGATAACTTACTCATATTATAAATAGCAGAAGCAGAACCTTTTGATCTTGTTTCACCTTTTAATTCCACGTCTGTTTTAAAAGCTGCAATCTCATCCAAGATGATAGTCATAACTTCATAACCTTCCCAACCTTCACTTTCAGAGTGACCAGAGAAACATCTAACAGGTCTACTAAAGAAAAAGATTTCTGAAACTCTTGGCTCAAATCCAACTTCATTAAAGAATGGAGAACCTAGCAATAAGTTCTTAAAAGGCTCAAAGAAAACTCTTTGCGCTTGCTGTGCATTAACAGCAAGGTTTAGCAAGTCAATATACACACCTTTTGCTTTACCGTAGTAACCAAGAGGATCTCTTAAGCAATGCATTAGATAGGCCGTATAAGCCATTGATATACGAGCGCAATGGTCTTTACCAGATCCTTTGCCTAACATACAGATTACTTCGTTATCAGTATATTTATCGTAATAGTCTGAACCTTCCTGTTCCCCCATCAAATGTTGCAATGTAGTTTTTTTAAAAATTTGTGTGGAATGGCGAACAATTTCTAATTGAATAGGCGATAATGGTGGTAAGCCAAGGTAATGTTGATCTTGAACAAATTGTTCTATTGATACTGGTTCCATAGTGAATTCATCTTTGCTAAGCAATCTCTCAAAGTCAGCCAAATCTAAATTCATACCCATAAAATCAGACATCATTTACACCTTTATGGGCGACTGTTTCGGTGACCTTGTTTTCTGTGTCAGAAATTACCTCTGCATCTTGTATATCTTCATCTGCAGATTTCATAATGTCAAAAGCTACAGCAAGCTCTCTTCTTACCTCATCAGCAATGTTTGGATACTTAGATATAACATCTCTCAAAATCTTAGAAAGAATCTGATTAACATTCTCAGCCTTCTGCATTCGGGCAATGTAATCGTTATCGCCAGAAACACCACTCATTAATTTATGAAGTTGTGCTTTTTTATTTGCAATCTCTGAGGCTAATTTAAGTGCTTGAATTCTTGCCGGAACCATTCCATGATCTGTTGCAATATTGACAGTCTCCCAAGCCTCCTTACTTAACTGGTCAAATTCCTGAAGGGCTTTGATTGTATTAAATTGGATTCTTTCAAGAAAATAAGGGTCATCATCAGCCTGCTTATTTAGTATTTTTTTGTACTCTTGAATGTACTCTTTTGCTTCGGTTACTTTTAATGAAAGAAGTGTTGCAATTTCGTGGTGAGAATATCCTTTAACAAATAAAAGACCTACTTCCTCAACTTTACGCAACTTATCAATCATGCTGTAATTGCTTGCTGGTTCAATATTTGACATAATCTATAGTTTATCACACTAATGTAGAAATAAAAGCGAAAAGCCCCGCCGAAGCGAGGCAATTCACCATTATGTCTTTTACTGAGAAACAACTCGGTAAATTGTGAGCTTGTCGGTTTGCGAGAAAACGACAAAAGTTTCTTGTACTTGTACTGGGTGATTCATACTCTTATCATACCACTCTTTGAACAGTTATTAGGCCGTTTGTTTTGTTTATATAAAAATTATTAATCTTCTTTAAAACCCAATTTGTCATCATTTTTTGTAGCAAATGATTCAAGTTCTTTATAATCATATCCATGCATTTTAGTGAATGTTAATCGATAGTTATACCATCCTCTAACACCTTCCCAAAATCTTTGGTCAGTCTCGTCAGATAAAGCTGCCAATTCATCACTCGTTAAAAGAAAACTTAACACTCCTAATGGCATATAAACAACGCTGTTATATGTTGGATCTTTATCCTCACCATATTCCTGAAGTAAGTCTTGGAACTGTTTAATAATCTTAGAAACGCCATCTCCGGAATAGTGGTCAACCTGTCCATAGGAATTTCTTATTCTTGGGCAATAATCATCAACATTAGTGATAGTGCCAAATGTTCTACAGACCATTGGGCGGTATCCATAGATTGTGCAACCACCCTTATAGAAAGCACAATGGCGTTTGGTTTCACCATCAGCTTGCCAGTCTTCATCATGCATTGCTTCTTTAAGGCTATCTATAACGCCCTGCATCCATTCATTAGCAAAGTCTTCACCTTGCCCCTCCATCTTTAAATAGAATTCCTGCGTCAGCCTGAAGGCAATGTTAGAACATTCTGCGAGAGGTATGCGTAATCCGATTACACAACACCCTCCAGAGCCTAAGCATTTAGATTCAGAACTATTCTGCTTTGCTTCAATAAATCTAACTTGGTTATATACCATATCCAATTTAGCAAAAGTCGTAATATCTTTAGAAGATACTGCTCTTTTCATTATAATTTTCCTCTTTTCTTTAAGTCATTTTGTTTGCGCATCTCTCTGCGTCTTTGTTCAACCATTTTTTGGGCTGGAGATCTTGGCACTTTTGCACGACCGGCACCTAAGTTGCGGCCTTTGCCTCTGTATTTTAAAAGCTCATACTTCTTACACCAGTTGTAAACAGTTTGAGGACTTGTCTTGATATTATAATTCTTTTCAAGAAGTTTGACAATATCTGTGAGATTCATTCTTTTAGTAACGTAGTGTTCATATAAAAAACTTTTATCTTTATAAGGTTCAAGACCCATTGTTACCACCTGTCTTGTAATACCATAATGCAATTCCTAATGCATCAACAATATCTTCATCTTCAATACCGGGGGTATCATCACCATATGCAATAGAAACTATCTCTCGGACCCTTTGCTTTCTTTCATTCTTCATTTTAATTTGAATTGAGCCTTTCTGACCATTATTCTCTAAAGAAGCCTTATCTTGCTTAGTCATATTTTTATAACCAATGCCCGGTTTCCAGCTTAGAGGATTAATATCTCTAGTTCTTATTCCATTCTGATACAGCAATCCCCAAGTAAACCCAATCATGTAAGAGATAATACGACTGCTTTGAAAATTCTGAATATAGACGGACTGTTCAATAGCAGCGACATCAGGCTTGTATTTATTTATAATTGTTAACAACTCATCTGCTATTTTTGCGAATTTTTCTGATTCAGTTTTATCTTTTTTAAGATCAATTTTCCCAGTAGCAATAACATTTTTATCTGAATCAATAACTGCCCAAGCCAGAGAATGAGAGGCCGGATCTATGGCTATAAGCTTTGACCAAGTTTGTTTAGCAACAATGCTTTTAATACTCACTTATATAGTATAGCGCATAGCCTAACGCTCTTCTTTACGGAGTTTCTCTTCATCCCAACCCCAACCGACAAGCCTTTGGATGAATCTCTCACCCTTGCACTGCTCGCAGATATCCTCATCATTATATGACGATAAGACGGTAGTACAACCGTCTGTCACGCATACTCGTTTACGAGTTTTATTCTCTTTTTTTCTGTAGTAATTATCTAAGAGTTTTTTATTTGTTACGACTTTTCTACAGTCGGTTGAGCAATAGATTGTATTATATACCTTTGCAACAAACTCTTTCTTGCATAAATCGTTACTGCATATCCTTATTTCACCTTCAAACATTCCCTGACCAGCATTTATCAGCCAAATTGCAGTCGGCACACTTTGCAGAACTACGCTTGTAAGGCTGTGTGGGTATCTCTTTGGCCAAGAAGGCTTCATAAATCCCTGTATATTTTTTGAATAATTTATCAATAAAAGCATCGTCACGCTCAATGAAGATTGGCAATATTTCTTGATTATTTTTATTCTCGTATATAACAAAACCACTAGGCAAATCTAAGCAGCGCATATAGATTTGTGCTTGGCGAATATGATCATCTTTTGGTTTGTTATGCAATTTCCTATAATGGAAACCTTCATTTGAAATTGATTTAAGTTCAATGAGTTTATGACCATTAAGATCAATAATCCCATCAGCAGTGCCCTCAATAGGCGGAGAATCATGAGTAACAGGAATTTCTTCTGCTACTAAGATACCCATACCACGAAGATAAGTGTAAAGTCTTTCATGGACTGCATGACCGTTATCAAAGATACGATAAGTCTGTGGTTTAAATGAAGGAGTCATTTCTGTTCCTTCAAAAAGGTAATACCAATATCTAGCACACTGATTTGTGTAACTAGGATGGAATCCACCTACCTTTTTCTGTTCCGGAGTGTTCCTTGCTTCCAAATAAGTATCAATAGACTTATTTAGTTCGTCAACGAGTTCCTCGCCAGTTTTTTTTATAATGTTCGTTGGCTTAGGCAAACGAAGTGCATTTAAAGATTTCAATTAGCTCCTTTAGCTGATAGCTTTAATGTATTAATATTCTCTTGAAGAGCTTCATACATAGTTTTCCAAATATCGTTTACGAATTTATCGTTGTCACTCATAATGGAAGATTTTCTTTTAAACGCTTGAGATTTTACAATCATCATTGTTCTATAGGCTGCTAATATATTAGCATACTTGATAGCTTGCGCTCCTACATAAGTCTCTGGATTGTCAATAATATCTTGAACAATTCTCATACACTCAATAAATTCATCTGCCTTATCACCCATATGTTGGGCAAGCAGTTCAGGGCTTACAAAAATATCAGCCATTGACTTCTCCACTTTCTATTAGTTTCTTTAATTCTACACCAATCCACTCGGCTACTGGCGATGCAATTGCGTTTCCGCACATTTTATATCTATTTGTGTCGGCAATCTTCTTGCCAGTGTAATCAACAGCCGTATGGTTGTCGGGAAAACCCATAAGCCTTTCACATTCAATAGGAGTTAATCTTCTGAGTATAAGTTCAGGAGACATTACCCCATGTTGAGATATTGTATCTAATGTATAAGAAGGATCACCAATATCTCCAAAACCCTTGCCCTGCGGACCGGAGGTGTCTGCACGACCAATAATTGTTCCTTGAATTGGGATTGCAATATGGTCTGCTGAATCAACACCTGTACGGATTGTACGGTAGATATCCTCTGTTATTTTATTGTTATAACCATCATAGGCAAGAACAGGAACTTGCCCGCCCCCAGTTCCCATACGGTGTTTTAGCGTTGGAACCATATCATCATCATAAACACGAACATCATTAACTCTTGTTCCATCAACAACTAAAACTGTTGATCTTGACTCTCCGGTATTATCAAATGCATTAAGAGTTGGTGCTACAGCATTCTCTACCCAAGTTTCAAAATCTTCATTAGTTTGTGCTCGCCTTGCTTTTACGAAAGGCTCAAGAACAAAGTTTCTCTCAGGGCGCTTATAATCACTGGCAGCAAGAGTTACTCCTCCTTCTGTCCACTTTGCGTGTCCAGATTGTCCGTACCAGACAGTTTCTGTAGTGCTACTCTCAGTAGTTCTGGCAGACTGTTTCCTTTTCTTTCTGCCCTTCTTAATATCCCCCCTGCTGTCTTCGGGGACAGGTAATATTTTTCCGCTACTTCTGTCAATGGCTGAAGAGTCCCAGCAAGCGATGACAAAGATTCTTCTTCTCCGTTGTGCGACTCCGAACCATTGTGCATCCAAGATGTGCCATTCAATTGCCAATGCCCCGATGTTAGCCATTTGGTTGAGGACTTCTGCGAAGTCTTCTCCCTTATTACTTGTGAGGGCACCTGGTACATTTTCCCAGATTGCCCATTTAGGAAATTCTCCATTAGTTGCTTCTCTCATTTCTTTTATTATTCTTATACCTTCAAAGTATAAACCTGAACGATCTCCTTCAAGACCGGAACGCTTACCTGCTACAGATAAGTCTTGACATGGTGAGCCAAATGATATTAAATCAACTGGCGGTAACTCTGCACCATTTACATCTCTTACATCTTCAAATTTGGGTACACTAGGCCAGTGTTTTTTTAATACACTTTGGCAGTTCTTATCCCATTCAACTTGAAATGAACATTCCCAACCAGCAGAGTCGAACCCTAAATCAAATCCGCCGACTCCCGCAAATAGACTTCCGTATTTTAATTGTTTCATTTCTTTCCTAACTAAAAGTTTTCCAATTTGAGACTGGTTGAAGTCCGTATGGCTTGTTTTCTTTTTTCTTGTAGGTAAGAAGGATATCAGATGCAAGACAAATTCTTCTCTGCTTTAGGTCTTCTTTTTTAAAAATTCCCAAATCTTTTTCTTGAATGAAATCACGCTTAGCAATTGCTTGGTGAACAAGATTTGAGGGGAAGACAATGGCAGTCCCTCTTTTGGGGGAAAAGTCATAATGCGTTGAGGAAAATTCTGTCATATAATTTAAATTATCATTTATGCCATAAAAGGGATGGCGATCCTTGTTAACATCAGAAAGTCTTAAAAAATGATCTGCCTCATCAGTTACATTGACATAGTATGAAACAGATAGGTGATAGTTCCTGTGATCATGAGCTGGTATCAAACCTTTTGTTAAAGTATTCAGCCATGATTTTGTAAAGTTAATATCAAACAAATTGTAATCAACACCTAATTCAATTAAATAATTCACTGCGCATTGATTTAGAAACTTAAAAAGTGATTCAAAATTAGGGTCAAGATGTAAATCTAAGCTGACAATGCCTTCATGAGTATATCCATCTATAAAATATTTACTACAATTATTAATAAAAATAGATAAGAACTCTTCATTATCTGGGTACTCTGTTTCTGTAACAAGTGTTGGGAATAAAGAATGCCTATAAGCTTGCATTATTACTTTCCTTTAAACACTACAATAACTGAAGGGAATGGCGCTGGATTTTTTTGGTCATCAAACTTTAGTCGACCCTTGATGAAACGGATTTCATCAGCGTTCATGACAAAGTTATGCCACCACCTAGTATCTGTGCGACTAGGAATTAGAAACACGGAAGTCTTACCTTTCCCCTGTTCTCCGACAGCCTTCTCTAGCCATTTGGCAATAACATTACCATAAGGAGGATTGACAAAATTGCAGTTACCCCATTCAATCTCCAAACCGTCAAAAGAAGGGTCCGGAGGACAAGGATCAAAATCAAAGTTAAACTCTTCATTAAGTTTTGCATAAAAAAGTTTTGGTGTTTTCCAATTGTCTCTGCTGGCTGTAAAATGGACTCTACTTGTATTCATTATATTTCTTCCTATTGTTTTGTAATTGAGTTTAGGATTTCTAAACCTAAGTCGTAAGGAATGCGGGATCTATCTCTCGCTCCCTTGATGCCTTGCGTACCAGTTATTGAACCTCTAGGGGCAGCAACATGGCATGGGTCACCGTTCTTGCAAGGAGTACGAGGCTCCCAGTTTAAAACTTCACCCCATAAGTCAGTAGGTTTCATTCTTTTGTCTCCATACGAACAATATGTAATTGTATTTCTTGGCAACCCCTGAACAGCAGGAAGTTTGCGAAGCACTCCTCTTGGGTTTTCAATTAAATAACCATAAGTAGGATTTAAATCTTCAATTATGTTTCTAACATGTGTAACAAGATTTTGACTCTTAACAGCCATTTCTGTTTTAGGAATATAAGCACCTTTCCCTCCTGTCCAATGGTGACCAATAGATGCAACACTGAAAGCAGTGCAAGGGGGTGATGCCCAAATAAAATCTGGTGTCCCATAAGTGTTGTACAGCCATTCACTTGTTATATCCATCATGTCAACAGTATGTGTTGATTCAAAGTCTGGACTTAATTCAAAGCTAATGACTGTATGTCCGGCATCCTTAAATGCCTGTGTTGAGGAACCTGTCCCCGAAAAGAAGTCAAATATCAGCATCCCATTTTTTTCCTGCTATTAGTTTTGGTGATTGATGGCAGATTCCACATTTACCGAAATATCCATCTCCGTAGTGCGTCTTCCACTCACGACAGCATAGCACTACTACTTCCATCCCAAAGCGTTGCTCAAGTTTTTTTCTTTCTTCACTTTTCATTCGTAATCGGAATCTTTAATTAATTCTTTAAAGACTTCCCATTCAATGATGGCAACTTTTACATCGGAATCTTCTCCGAGAACAACGGAGATGCAGGGGTGTTTATGATTAGACTTCCAAGCGTCTTTTCTCATCTTTAACCAGTTAAGTCTAGTTAGACTAAACGAAGAACCATTGTGTTTATAGTCCAAGAGAAAACTGTGAAACTCAGCATCACCTTTTTTCAACCCCCTCCCAGAATTCTTAACAGCCTTGGCAGCGTCTTTTTTAATCTCTTCTTTTTCTGTTCTTTTCAATGCAATTCTTTCTGACTATTCCCAAAAATAATCATCGTCTTCAAAATCTTCCTCAATCTTCTTAATTAAGGCAATAGTTCCTATGACTAAAAGACCCGAAGCAATAGTAAAGGGTAGTGTTATAAATATAAGCAGTTTTTTCATCCTACCAATATTTTAGCACTAATCTCCTCAATCTGCTTTTCGGTTAGCTCAATCTTGCCCATACCATTCCACTTCTCTTCCTGATAGAAGAACCAAGCGCCCCTGCGTTCAATAATCCCCATCTCGATGGCGATATCAAGCATTTCACGATACTTATCAATAGAAGCCTCTTGGGGGAGAACATAATACTCACCCTTTGTGCCGATACTAGCTCTTTGCTTTGTCTTCTCAATAGTCCAAGCAACCTTCTGAGAAGTAATCATATTACGATCATCCCTTTCCATTTCCTTAGATGACTGTGACAAGAACAACTTAACAATATTATGCATATTATGGAAAACTGAGTTACCAATTTTTGCCTTAGTAACTGCATACATTCCACTCAAGTCCATTGTCTGATGAGCAATAAAAATCATTATGTTTCTCTCTTTATGGAGGTAGTTAACCAACTGCTGAAGAAGAGCGCCTTGAGAGCGAGCAAGCAAACCAATTGCTTTACTTCCTTCCGGCTTGTCGTATGCTTCCTGTCTAATGATATTTGATAGAGAGTCAAACAAGAAGATGTGCTTCTCTTCTTGATGGTTCAGGTAAGGATAAAGATTCTTTAGAATATCCTCAACAACTGTTGATTGAATTACAACAATATCATCAATGTTTACACCACACTTAGCGGCATACTCTTCATTAAACGAATACTCTGAGTCTACAATAACTGGCCTAAAACCTTTTGATTGCGCCTCTGCAAGAATTCTAAAACAAATTGTTGACTTACCTACAGATGGATTACCCCAGAACAAATGTGTTGCCCCAGTATTCAAACCACCGCCTAGTGCCCGGTTAAGACCGACACTTGGGGTTTCAATAACCTCATGAATTGGCATGAGGTCGCCTTTACGCTTATCTACAATTAACATATACTTTTCTTTCTTTTATAGTTTTTATTATCATAACACATGGGTGCTAGAGAGTCCCCAGCCAGTTATAAACTTTTTGCGCATCATGTGCGAAATCAACATTATTTTTAAATGTTTCGTATGCCTTAATGGACATATTATTTAGCAGTTCTTTGTCCGAGCATATAATTTTAATTTTATTTGCAGCTTCTTCAATTGACATCTTGTCAATATCTATACTACTTTCATCATTAAATAGTTCTTCACCTAAGCAATTATTATACATAGATTTTCTAATGATTGTTGGTTTTCCACATGCATATGCGTTATAAAGAACATGACCATACCCATCTCCGCCATCTTTCACATGGAATATTAAACTATCTTTATTTATAGATTCTGCGAGAAGGTCAGCGCCAGCAATACTGCCATCTCTGCATTGACCGCCGTAGGTATTGAATTTAATATCATCAATTAATAGCTGCTCCAGTCTTGTAAAGTCATTCCAGCCTTGATTCATGTTCTGCAAGACATTAATATAACTACTAACTCTATTCCCAGAGTTGTATTCCAATGGCTTAAAAACATTAGTATCAAATTCTTGATGGTAGTAAACAACATTCGAATTTGTAAATGAACCCGGCTTAACTGATGCCAACACATTTAAACCATCAACAATATGTGAAGGCCAGTTATTGCCAATCTGCACAATCAACTTTGCTTTTGGCTGGTACTCTTTAATAAGTCTTTGATACAAGCCAATGTGCTGAGGGATTGATGCAATTACAAAATCAAACTCAATGTTCTTAAATGCTTCTAGTGTTATAGCCTTATGTGTTGTTTTAATTCCAGGGTCATAAATTGCATACCGACCATTATTCTCAAGATTTACAATATTAAGAGGAGCTGTATTGTCGGGGACAAAGGCTGATTGCATATCTAGAAACTGTTTTGCTGTATCTATGCTGTCATTGATTGCCCAAAACCCCTCATGATACCATTCTAAGCCTATGGGTCTATAAACATCAATATCCAGTCTATCCTCAAATAAAAGAACGATGGATCTTAAAAGTGAGTTATGATGAAAATCCGTTAAGAGATTCATTTTTTTTCAAAATAAGCTAGACCAATAGTTGCATAATTTGTGATGTTTTTGAATTGAGCATCAGTTGTATTCTTAAAATCTTTACCAATAAGTTCATGGAACTCTTCGTACATCATCTTAGTAGTTGGGATAGCATGTAACTCAGCAACTACTTTTTGTATCTTATTGAGGGAGTTTTTAGACACTCCTGTAAAAGCACTCCATTCAGCACCTTCACAATCAATTTTTAAAATACTCACATTGTCAACATCTTTTAAAATGTCATCAATACTGATAGTTTCAACCTTAATCTCACGACCATTTTCCCAAAGACCTTCTTGCCATTCTGATGAGTCAACAGTATTGCCGATAAAACGGTGATGAGATCCTGATTCAGTTGCTTCATTGCCGTAACGCAAGGCAACCTGTTTGCCCGATACCTCGTTAATGGCTTTGCTATGGAGAGTAAAATTATCCTCCCATCCATTAGCCTTAACATTCTTCATAATGAGTTCTGCATTTTCAGGCAATGGCTCAACAGCAATTACTTTAAAACCACGACTAAGCAATGCAAGAGAACAACCACCGGCATGACCTCCAATATCAACAGCAACACTATCTGGAGTAACATCTAAACTACCTACATTGTATTCGTCTTCTGTAATGCAAGAATACAAGGTATTCCAGTCATTAGTTTCTTCTCTTGTAAAGACGATTACTTCTGCACCCCAAGGTGTTGTAAATTTATTCTCTTTATATTGCATTTAAAAAATCCTCCCATTGTTTTGTTATTTTTTCTTTGCCGAATAAGCTAATTGCTAAAAAGCGCTGCCTATTACTAATTTCCTGAGCATAAGCATGATCATTAATAAGATCATTAGTTTTCTGCTTCATCTCCTCAAGACTTCCACAAATTATACCATCAATGGCTGTGAGAATCTCATCTACTTCATAAAAATCAAAATCATAAATTATATTTGCCATTCCTCTATTTATGGCAACAACAGGTGTTCCCACCATTAATGCTTCCATGAATGAAAGAGTATAAGATGCTGGAGCTGTTCCACCATAGATCAAAGCCCTAGCGTTCTGCATTTTTTCAATTTGAGTCTCATAAGATACTGAACCACCATTATATTTCCCTAAATCATCATTGCCGGGTCCATATATCAATCCGTCAAATTGTTCAATAACAGAGAAAATCTCATCATAATGGCAATGGGATCTGCGACCTTTAAGACTTTGCGCAAAGGTGACAATATTAGAACTCTCACCATTCCACCCCTTATATTCATTCTCATCTTTATAAAAACGAATAAGGGCATCTCCACCTATGTAAGTAGAAATATTATTTTCTTTTGGAGAATATCTGATAATCTTCAAGCCTTCATCACGCATTGGCTTAAGGGATGCCTCTACTGCTTGTGTAGATTGACCGATAGTTCTCCAAATAACTTTTTTATGTTTAATTCTGTCCCAGTTATTAATAATCACATCCGGAGAGTGCATAACGATTATGCAATCAAAAGGTTCAATCAACTCGCTTGGCAGGTTTGTTTTTGCACTATTACTTGCTAATTTTGCATAATCCTCATAGAACTTAGCCCCTTTAATTGCGGGTCTAGGAAGCGTTATGTGCCCTCTAGGATCTAGATAGGCTCCATTAGAGAAGACCTCGTGTCCTAAGTCTGTTAATAGCTGTACTTCATCATATTCCAATATTGAATGACAGCTTAAATAATGTATTTTCATTTTACTTCCTCTAGTATTTCCCATGCTCTTTTAATGTAAGGTTGAGAGACTTTTTCCCAAGTCATATTTTCGCTTATATATAACGCACTATTATATGTGTGTTGTGCAATCTGTTCATAGTTATTAGTAACATGAATCATTTTGTCACATAAGTCGTCAAAGATTGGCTCTGCCCATTGTCCACAGTTCTCATATCGACCAAACATTCTCCATGTACTCCAGTTGAAATCAAGAGGTACTGACATATCTGCAAACTCAGTGCAAGACAATACATTTGTGCAAATCGTTGGGATACCTTTAGCAATTGATTGGAATGGTATATTTCCCCAACCTTCTCCACTAGTCGGATAAATGAGGCAATCAGCCATATCATAAATCTCTCCCAGTCTTTCGTGTGAAACTTCATCATCTATAACTTCAATCTGAGGATGGCGAAGAGAGTGCATCTCTCCACCTCTAAAGATTCTCCCATCGGGTTCCCCATTAGATTTATAAATTAAACGGTAGTTATCGTTACCCTCATACAATCTTAAAAAAGCATCAACAGCCATTTGAGAGTTCTTCCGGCTGGAAGGTGAACCCATGGACAAGAATGTAAATGTTGAATGTGGTGTTCTTAGTTTGGGAGAATAAATATTGGGGTCAACTCCAAGCTTAAACTCATGAACCGGCCGATGAACACCCGACTCAATGAATACCTTTTGCATAGCAACACTGCATGTCCAAATCTCATCCATGCTATTGCATAGATCAACCCAATAATTAGGAAGCCTATTTGTCTCCCAGAATGTAAATCCAACGGAATAACGTTGTGACTTTACAAAACCATCAGGTACGGAATGATTAATGATAATCTCTTGTGTGCAATCATCTTTCTCCATATACCCAATGCCAAGACCTTCCAGCATCGCCATATCAGGTGGCATTTGAATCTTTCCGATCTCTGTCCAGTCCGTGGGCTTGCTTCTACGAATTGGTAATCCACTTGTCCCAATGAAGTCCCATAGGCGGTCGGGCGTGTATCCGTAGCCCTCACTAAATTTTGGTATTTGGTTATCCGACCAAACCAGCATGCACTAATCCTTTCATATCTATATACTTTGCAATTGGAATCATTGCTCTCTCATTTTCAATCTTGTACGAGTCAAGCCGTGTCAAAGTTTTCTTGTCCTCAATTTTAGCAAGTTTTGCAGCATACCATGAACCCTTTTTGATGATACTTTTTACCTTACCAAATACCCCAGGGAATACAACAATCTTAAAGATCTGTTCCCCATCCCAGCAATAAAGGTTTGCCATATCCTTACCAGTCTGTGTTGTAAAGAATCTAGTGTGAAAGATATACAACAATGTCTTTTCATCGTCAGCGCCACCCAGTCCCGATGGATACAGCCACGCATAGTCATGCTCTTTTGCCTTAGCACGAAGTTTTACAAACTCATGCATCGGTGTATCTATATAATGGTATGCGTCACAAAAAGAGTGAAGTGTCCGGTCACCAATCAATGCGTACACATAGTCTCTCACGGCCACTTCTGTATCACGCTCTGCAAACACCGTAGCCGAGCCTGACGCATCTTCAAACTCAATACGGAGGTATTGTGGTGTTTTCTTAGTAGAACGCACCACAGCCTTTACCATCGTCAATGGAGAGTTAATCTCATGGAAGTTCGCTATGTCTTCTACGAATTCATCCATCTCGTTCTTCTCCGAATGAATTGTAATTGGGAAACCCAAAATTGGAAGATAGTAACGCTCATGTTCATATTGAGAAGCAAACCCAATTGATTTGAATGCGCCTACCTTATCTAAGTTATCTTTAACATTAACTCTAACTGCTCTCTTAGAGCATTTGTTTGTGAATTCATCGTAAGAGTTAAATGGTCGCTTAGCTTTAATCTCGTCAATTGCTGTACGACCACATGCCTGAACATTGCTTAGTCCAAACCTAATCCCTACTTGCCCATCAACATAGCCAACGGTAAAGTACTCATCTGACTCATTAATATCGGGAGGAAAGATATTCACACCCAATCTCTGCGCTTCCATCAAGTAAGCCGTAATCTTATCCGTTGCATCTTCATTGCAAAGCAAAGCCCAAGTGAACTCAAGCGGATAGTTGACTTTGAGCCACATGGTCTGGTAAGACAACATTGAATAAGCAACAGCATGAGACTTGTTAAACATGTACAAGGCTGCTAACTCAAAGTCCAGCCAAATCTTTTCCGCTTTCTCTTTTGTAATATACTGGTTGTTAACAAACTTTTCTCTGTATTCATCAAAGCCAGCAGCGTCACGCTTCTTACCAATGATCTTTCTAAGTTTGTCTGCTTCTGCCCAAGTAAAGTCTGCAAGCAATACAGCCATTTGCATTAACTGCTCTTGAAAGATAACAGTTCCGTAAGTCTCACGGAGAATATCTTCTACCAATGGGTGAGGATAGCGAGGCTTCTTCTCACCTTTCTTGCAATCAATGTAAGTCTTACCTTGTGATAGCAATGCTCCCGGTCTTACTAATGCGTTACTAACTACTAAATCATTAAAATTATCTACGCCCATTCTTTCAATAAGATTTCTATAAGCGGCAGCATCAGCTTGGAATACACCTACTGTATTTCCATCATTAATTGCCGTATATACTTTAGGGTCATTTAGTTCAAGAGACTGTTCTGTTACATCAATCCCAGTTCTTTCTTTAATTTTAGACAGACAATCCTTAATCACTGAAACAGTTTTAAGACCCAATACGTCAATCTTAATTAATCCGACTGCTTCTGCATCTTCCATGTCAAAGGCTGTTACGACTGAACGAATACCAGCATTGACATCTTTTCTAGACTCAACAGGGCAAATTTCAGTTAAAGGAATAGATGAAACGACCATTCCGGCAGCATGAATGCCTGCATTACGAATACGACCTTCAAGTTTCTTTGACAACTCTGCAACATCAGGATACTTCTTACAAAAGATCTTACCCTTATCAGATGTTTCTAATTCTTCAATTGTCTCAAAGTATGGAGTAATTGCATTAATCTCTTGAAATGGAACTTGGAAAACTCTAGACACATCCTTAACAGCAGACTTAGGCTTATATGTTCCATAAGTAGTAATTGCTGCTACTTTGTCATGACCCCATCTATCACGAAGATAATTTCTTACTTCATGTCTGCGCTTATCTTCAAAGTCCAAGTCAATATCGGGATAGTCATTACGCTCAGGGTTAATGAATCGTGCAAACAAAAGGTTGTATTTGATTGGGTCTACTTTGGATATATCAAGAAGGTAAGCCATAAGGCTTCCACCAACTGAACCACGACCAGTTCCACGCCCAATGCTATTAGCATCCGCCCACTTAACTAAGTCCCATACAATTAAGAAATAGTCAGAGAATCCCAACTGCTTAATAATTCCCAACTCTTCTTCAAGACGAACTTTATATTCATCTCCAAGACCACGATTCTTTAATTCAAATTCAGTTAATTCACGAATGTAATCATCAGAATTAAATAACTTTGAATACTTAGGAAGAAGATTCTTTCTCTTCTCAATCTTTGCAGTGCATTTCTCTGCAACTTCAATAGTATTTTCAAGATATGAGATATCAGAGTACCCAGCATCTTGAAACCAATTATAAACGGTATCGGCATCTGCCATGTAAGGATTGATATCGTCAAACCGGAGGCTTCTCTGCGGATACATTTTATTAATCTTGTCTACGATAGAAGAGTCGGGGTCGTTAAGAACCGGCATATTTTCTTTTGCGTAGCGCTCTTCTCCTGCACTTAGGCTTGGATACTGGGAAACCATCAACAATACTTCTTCACAACCCTTTTCATCATGTGTAGGAAAGTGACAGTCAGCAGTTGCAACAACTTTCTTATCAAAGGCTTTTGACAAGTCAATAAGCCCATCATTTATAGACTTTGGATTCCATGCTTGAATCTCAAAATAGAAATCGTCTTTGAATATCTTTATAAATCGTTCGGACAATTGTTCAGCTCTTGAATAGTTGCCTGACTCAATAGCCTTTGCAATAGAACTACCACGACAGCCTGATAATGCAATGATATCGTCATCAACTAAATCTTCTAGTAGCTCAAAGTCCATTCTTGGTTTATAGTAGAAGTTGTCAACCCAGCCAGTTCTTGATGCTTTGAATAACTTATTCAACCCCTCGTTGTTTTTTGCAAGAAGAATTAAATGGAATCGCTCATGTTTCCCATCACCATCACCTTTAATCTCTGGAACAAAGTATGCTTCAATACCGAAGATTGGCTTAACGCCTTCTTTAACGCATGCATCTTGAAACTTCAAGACACCGCCCATTGTTCCGTGGTCAGTGATAGCAGAAGCGTACTGACCGTTCCGGCTAGATGTTTTAGCCATTTCCTGAGGCGTAGACATTCCATCAAGGAGTGAATACTCCGAATGGCAATGCAGGTGAACAAAATCAGTCATTGATTTCCAATTCTAAAAGACTACCAATTGTAGGTAGTTGATTCCAATATTTTTTATTGTACCATGCTCGTCTGAGGAAAGCGTTGTGCCCCTCCTCAAGAAGTGTGATTACTTCGTTTGGATTATCTTCTACAATAAATTCAGCGTTAAGATCATTAATAACATTATGCTTTTCACCCATATTACAAAAAATTGGTGTCATTGTTGATATTTGCCATTCATCAAGCCATTGCTGAGTCACACTCATTGATGCATCACTTCTTCTTGCAGTTACAATGTATACATCGTTGCCTTTGGCAAACCATTTATTAACTTGATACCAAGCATCCTCAAAAGGTTTTAAATTTTTCCAAAATAATAAGTCTTCCATTATTTCATTTGATAAGTCACACTCATGATATGTTGTTAACCAGTCTGTGTAATCATAATCAAAATGCCCTCTTATTTCAAGAGCTACGGTTAATGATTCGCCAATATTAGCGATTACACCGTCAAGATCTAAAGCAATTGTTTTTCCCATATAAATAGCAAGCAGGGGAGATTTCTCCCCCCTGCGCCATTACCTCTCTATTAGAGTTACCACTCGTCTTTTGAAATTTCGCCAGTTGTGAAGAATCGCTCTTGCTTGTCATATGACAATGTTAAATAAACATTGTCAAGATCATGCATTGGCAGTTCTGCTACATCCTTTGGCATTTCTGAAACACTCAATGGAATAAGGCTATAGTTTGTGTCTGAAGCACCTGAACCTTGACGAGAATACTTGTACTCTCTATCAGTAATGCTACCGAACTCCTTTGCATATTCAATAAGAATTGAACCAATATGACGCTGATTGAATGTTGTATCAATAATTCGTGGTTCCCAAACTCCCGGCTCTACCTCAACTGCAACATTAATTACTAAGTGAGTCTTTGGCTTCCATGCCTTATCTTTATGAGTTTGTTCCGAACCCCAACAACGGAACCCAAACTTTTCAAGTCCGGCGGTAGAGGCTGCTCGCCACTTCCAGTTGATTGGTGATGTAATAACTGGAACCATTACTCCAGTCCCAAACTTTTCATCAAAGTTCTTTGCATCTTCTGTCAGTTCTTGACGGAAGCGCACCTTGATTGATTCTCCTGCTTGGATTGTTAGGTACTTCTTAGTACCAGTTTTATTTGCACCCTGTGCAGGTGCAACTGCTTTTTCTAGCTCTGATAGTGTTTTTACTGTTTTAAACATATTTATATCTCCTATATATGTGATTGTTTGTTTGTTAATGTGTTTATTATTTCTTCCTGTGTCATCTCTCCTGCGTCTTTTTTGTCCGCAGGTAATTGCACAGTGTAGAGGTCTTTAC
>Ga0247723_1000772_pt1 | contig 20462 bp, 37 predicted proteins | sample MSEWelMarce5H_FC_FD_189079 | JGI IMG/M metagenome (GOLD analysis project Ga0247723, IMG submission 189079) | Subsurface sediment microbial communities from gas well in West Virginia, United States - MSEEL Well Study Marcellus 5H_FC | ecosystem: Environmental > Terrestrial > Deep subsurface >... | reverse complement strand
CTTCTTTAATAGACTCAACAAACTTTGTTCTAATAAACTTATCTAAGTTCCTGTATCCAGTAGTTGGAGTATACTTAGGTGGCGTCCAGGAATACTGCAATATTTGTCCCATTCTAAAACTGTCTACAAACGCTATGCCAAATTGTCCTACTTTAAAAACTTTAGGATCTATTCTTTGAAAAATTAAACCAGATTTATCATCGGATGCAGCAGCATCTCCACCAAGGAGTACTTTGTTCTCATGAATTAGGGCTACTATACAGGTCATATCCCTTAGTATACTATTTTTAAAATTCTCTGTCCAGCGCCTCTAAATTTTCTATATGATGGTCTATATATGACAGTTTAAGCATAGTTTCTTCAAGCTCAGCCTTGACCCCTATTAACTCCTGAATGGTATTGTAATACTTATCCTTCCATTCAGTCAATTCCCGCTCAATTTTGTATAACTCTATTTTTAGATCTTTAACTTCTAATTTGAGATGGTCCTGATCACGCTCAGCCCTGCGTATTTTTTCTTTTTTGTTGTCTCTAAGCCCAGCAATTACTGCTGTTCCCATACCAGACAAAATAGCGGCAAGAATAGCAATAACGACGGCGGTGTAATCTAGATTCATTATAAGTTAATTATACCTTAAAATGAATGATAAACCTATTTAAACTAACAATTCCGATGCTGAAATTTCATTGCCAACATACCGTCTTTTCACAATGAATTCTTTGACATGCTCTGGACCCTGAGATCTACCAGCCAAAATAATTACCCAGCGTGGCTCAAATTTTGAAGATGAGCAGGTCTCACAAATAAATAAATTGATAGGAAGAAGAGAAGACTTCTTAACATCTAATTTATTCTTAGACTTATTACAACTGTAGCATAATATTTTTTCCATTATTCTGATTCCTCAATATGTTTAAAAACTATTTCATCTATGATGCTGAAATCTTCATTTTCCATTAGTTCGGTGTACTCCATGCCATCCTTATTATATTTAACAACTGATGCCCATGCACCAAGTTTTTCAACCGTTCCGTGACATTCCTCTGAATGAATGTATACAACATGAATAACGTCATAGTATTCTTTCACTAGGTTTACCCTCCAGCTCGCATCTTACTCCGTATGACTCAAGCAGGCGCTTGATCTTTCCTACATAATCAATAACCATTTCTTTTTTGGTTCCTTCAAATTGTAAAAAATTGTCTTCATACAGTCTTAACGCTAAAAACTCTGGGTACATTACTATGTCCATAAGAAGCATTGGTGGCTTCTTTACTTGATGAACTGCTTTTCTCATCTCTTCAGTATAGAAAACGGGCTTGTTTGGCTCGCCAGTCCATTCATTTATTCCATACTTAAAATGCTCGTTAATATCTTTTTTATTAATAAACATTTTTTTTCTTTAACCTCTTCCAGTCTTCTGGTGTTTTATGTAGATTCTTTGACCTATCTATTGAACCTGAGCTTAAATATACTCCGCCCCATACTCCATATTCATTATTATCTACTCCAGATTCATAACACATTTTCATTACTGGACAACTGAAACACATCTCGTCTATATTTCTTGCTACATTAGCATCCGACTCATACTTTTCATAAAATAGATTTGTATCCATTCCTCTGCATATTGCAAGGTGGAACCAATCTAGATCGTCTTCATCTATGCCTAAATCATTTAAAATGTTTGACATGCTTTGTGGGCAACTTCCATATTCCGTTACTGTCAACAGAAATTCTTTCTGCTGTCCCCCATGTGTTCTCTTTGAACATGCCCTTTACATTTGTAAATCCATTAATATCTTTTTTCCAAATTACTAGATCGTAATTGTCCCAAAATGGGGTGACATTCTTAGCCTTTTTAATAAAGACTTCTACACCCAGTTCTGTCAGATTTAACATTATTCCCTAAACATAAACCGTAGCACCCACTGATATATATTATACAGCAAACGCTACGGCTATGTCAATGACTATTTAAGAAAAGCACCATCCCATATGGACTTTTTCATTTCTTTCTTTGGCTCTTCATCTTCATTATATGACTTTTCAACTGGAACGCAATTTGGAACCATTCGGCCATTTTTTTCTTTCATGCCTCTTTGAGTATATCCTGACCAGCAGGCCTTTTCCATATTACTCCATTTGTCTTCATCTTCATTGTCTGACTCGTACTTCTTGCTCATTTCTTCTTCGTCTTCTTCATCGTCTTCTTCTGAGCAAACTGGACAGTCTTTACATTCTACATCCATGGCCTTGCAAGTTTCGCAACCGCAACCAGCATATTTCTTTTCAAGAACGTCTTCTGGAATTTCAATGACTGTGTCTACTGGATTAACTACATCCTCAAGCATATCTTTAATTTCCTCTATTACTTCTTGAACCTCTAATGATTTCTTCATATTCTTCTCCCTATTTACAATTTTACGGGACCAAGAAAATCCTGCGTCTCCGCCCCATGCTAACCACATTATCTTTCCATTGGAAGGACTTTCTGCGTTATCCCAATCTTTACCCTTTTTATCTACTTCATGACGTGAGAAATAAGAATACATGCGCTTAACTGTAGAAAGACTTAAAGTTTCTCCACGAGCTAATTGTCCTGCACGAGTCCAGCCTACTGCTGTTCCAGCACCCTTTGCTTTACCCTGCTCTTTTAATTTAATAGCACGACGGGCTGCTGATTGCATTCCTGACGTTGGTTTGTATCCTTCTTTGGCCATGTTATTTCTCCTTTACACTAATTACTTTAACGTTTTTAATTTCATCATCTACACCAAATATATCATTGGCGTAATCTAAAGCATCATCTTGATCAAAGGCTTCTACTTCTGCTTCTATTTCAAGCTTTACTTTGTAACTTTTCATTTACTTACCGCAGGTTGGGCAAACTCCAGTAGATGATGTTGATGCTGGCTTTGCCGCTCCTCCAGATTTAAACTTTGGGCGACCAAATCCTACAATAGAAACCATGACTCCTGCTTTATTTTTCTTAAATGCACGAAGTTGCTTACAAGCCTCTCCACCATTTCTTTGGCTTCCTGATTTCTTTGAAGAAGTATTTCCTTCGATACACCATACTGTTCCATCTTCGTTATCTTCAATAACAATTCCTACGTGAGAAATCCTATCGACACCGTCTGAGGGGAAATCAAAATAGGCTATATCTCCTGGCTCTGGATCTGCAATGTCTCCATCAATCCATGCACCAGCCTTCTTAAATGCTGCTGCACCACCTGGAGTATAAACTGTATTAGGAATCTTTACTCCTGCTTCATTTGCACACCAGTTTACAAAAGATCCGCACCAAGGCTGGAAGTTAGATTTTGTGTATGCGCCATACTTTGTTTCATTGTCTTTAGGACCTTCAATGTATCCTACTTGAGACTTAGCAATTTGAATTAGTCTAGCAACGCTTCCTTTAGGAGCCTTTGCTGTTTCTGCTGGGACTGGAAAATCTTGTGTTGTCATTAGTCTTTATCCCAATCTGCATCAACTGGTTGTTCTGCTGGCATTGCGCCATCTGGCTTTGCTGCTAAACGTGCTGCAGTTGCATCAATTTCTGCTTCAAGCTTCTTATCTGCCTGTGTGTTCTTTGCATCCATTTCCTTGTTAGCCAACTGTGCTGACATAATATCCTTAGCACCAGATTGACCAATCAATAGGCCTGCAAGTGTTCCTGTAATAAATGTTGCAACAGAACCAAGCACATTGAAAAACATCTTATCGTTTTCTGACTGTCCGCCAATTGGTTGTGTTACGAAAATTAGAGCATACAAAATGCCCAATGATGTGCACAAAAGAATTGTGCCTAATGTAATTCCTAAAATAAATTTTAATCTAGCATCTAGATCCTGTGGACTTAGTCTTTCTTTAGCCATTTGGTGTACCTGTCTTGTCTTCTGCAATTGGATCTTTACCAATTACATCTTTAGTGCATGTGCCTGTCGCTTCACAAATTGGAGGATTGCATTCAGCCTTCTCCCAATTAGCAGGGTCTTGGCATGGGTATCTGTAAAAACCTTGATAGCCGCAACCAGTCAATGATAGCATCAATAGACCTGACAAAGCAATAGCAGTTATTCTTTTCATACCTCTATTATACCTTATTCCTCGTCTTTTCTGAGGGGTATGGTAATTAGCCAAATAATGGTTACGACTACTGTAGCAACGCCCACAACGTCCTGTGCGGTGCCAGTAAGGGTTAGCCATGCGATAAAAAAGCCTAGAAGGGTCCATAGCTGGGCTATGCTTTCCTTAATGGCTTCCCATATCCAATTAAAAAATCCTTTAATTATTTTCATTATATCCTCCTTGTCATGGCTGCTGCCACAATATTTCCTGCAATAATTACAGGCACTACTACTTCTTGAGCCTTTTCTCTTTGATCGTCTGTCATGTCCTTACCCCATTCTGATGGGCTAAGTAATTTTTCAAAATCAATATCTGAAATTGCGCCTATTGGATCCGATAAAAATGCCTCTGTTGCAACCTCTGTTGTTGCATCTGCAAGAGTGTAAGGCATAGGGGATGATGCATTTTCTTTTATTCTATCACCAAATTCTTCAAGAGCTTTTGCTATTGATGGCTCTGATGCTGCAAGTGCCGCTACCTTTGCTATTTCTGATGATTTAATTCCAAGGCCTTCTGCAACCGCCGCTTTTTGCTCTGGAGTTAATTTAGTTAATGTGTCCTTGCTTGTTAAATCTGCAATTAGATTTGCTGTCTCTTCTGTAATAGCATTAGGTCGTGATGATTCTTCAGAAGGTTCAGAAGGAGTTGGTTCTGGCTCGGTAGTTGGTTCTGGCTCTGGTTCTGAAGGAGTAGGAGAAGTTTCAGGTTCAGGAGTTGGTTCATTAGTTGGCTCAGCAGTTGGCTCATTAGTTGGCTCTGGCTCTGGAGTTGGTTCTGGTTCAGGAGTTGGCTCTGGATCGGTGGTTGTTTCTGGAGTTGGTTCTGGAGTTGGATCAACTGTTGCATCTGGGGTTGGCTGTGGCATATTAGCAAGGGCGGTAGCAATAGCTGCTGCAACTCTTTGTTGCTCTTCAAACAACCAAGTTTCATTATATAAATCCCAAGCGTCTTCAATTGCATTGTTTAAGTTAATAATAGATTGATCATATGTAGACTGTGCATTATTTTTTGAAGTTAGTTTATTTGATGTATTTGTAACTGCGTTATCATATGCAGTAGACTTAGCTGTTAAAGTTTGATTATATGTTGTTAATGTATTATTAGCCTGAGTATATGCAGTCGATCTAGTATTATATAGTGTTGATTTAATATTGTAATCCAATTGTGCTGCCGTTTTTGCTGTTACCGCAGCATTATATGCATCAATTTGTGCTTGTGTAGCTCCAGGGCCAGAAGAAAATGTATTCAAGTTACAACTAAAATTTTCTCCCCATACTCTTGGACTTCCAGCATAGTCACACCCTGCACCAGTCATTCCTCCAGGGATTGTCCATCCAAGGTGATAGGATCCTGGGCCTCCTCCGTTATACCACCATATTTCCACATCTAAAACTTTATCTTCGGTTACATCATATGTTGGAGACCAAGCACTCCACCTTACTCCCTGTTCAACCCAATTGTTTACGGCAAGTACTCCGTCCACATACATTCTAAAGCCGTCATCTGTGTATCCTGCAAACGCTACTGTTGTAAACCATGATGGCACTGTTATTTTTCCAGTAAACTTAACAACAATATTTTCATAATATCCACAAATTGGAAGCTGCATATAGTTTGAATTCCATGTTCCTGTACATAGAACTTCATCTGGTGTCGCACCTTGTGATGTTCTTATTAAACTATATACTGTATATTGTAGCCCTTCTCCACCAGCACTTTGAATTACCGATTGCGCTGATTGAAGATTACCATTAGCGGTATTAAGATTTATTAATGAAATATCAAGAGAATCTTTAGCATCATTCTTTTGAGTCAATGCTGTAGCAACCGTAACAGTTTGTCCATCTACTGCCGTCTGAGCTGTTGTTTTTTCAGACAATGCTGTAGCCTCTGCGGCAACTGCTGCATCATACTGTTGATATGCAATATCTCTTGCCGCTTTGGCGGCAACTGCTGCATCGTATTTGTCTTCTGCTATATCTATTAAGGCTCTAGTATCGGCCTCTTCTGTAAGATTTGTTACCTTTTCGTTTAGTTCCGCTATCTCTTCAGCGGCAACTGAAAGTGGATCATCACTATAAGCAGGTGTGAGAAATAGCCATCCAAACATTAAAATGAATGCTAATGACAATCTCCATGCTTTAGTCCTAGTCAACTATAACTCCTAAGCAAACAATATGTCTGCTTAGTTAATTATATCATTGAACTATTTAGGATTGTCTGTTTTATAAAAGCCAGAACCGTTAAACTTAATTCCAAATGATCCGTAGTGTCTTTGCAATCTTTTACCGCATTCGTTACATAAATAGTTAGGCTCTATAGAATTTATTGATCTTTCTTTTGGAACAATACTGTCTGGTGAACACTCACACTTGTATTCATATATAGGCATTACTTACCGCTCTTTTTTCTCTTTTCAGCTAAGGCAACAAAATCTTTGACCTTAGTCTCTCCCATGTATCCCCACGCATAACCGTCTTCAATCATTTGTTCATTAACAGACTTAGTGTTTCCATCAAGGTACACCCAGCCTAGAATACGACCATACTTCTCAGAGCTGTCTGGCTTTTCTGTTTTTACAACAATGTCTTTAGCATCTTTGAACTTAGACTTAAGATACTCTTTTGACTCTAAGCCTAATGTTTTTTCAAGTTTGTCTGTTGTTCTAGACTCTGGTGTGTCAATGCCTGCTAGTCTAAGCCTTTGAGAATATGAAATGCTGAATCCAAGATCAATGTCAACATCAATAGTATCTCCGTCCACTATCTTTGTTACCTGCTTAACTCTGTATTCAAACATAATTCTCCTTAAATTTTAATGAGCAGTTTCGGGACGTGCTCAGGTCCATCCTTCGGGTAGCGACCCGAATAGTCTGCGACTCCCCAGTGACGGGGTGCAGATCTCTATTATACTATTTATTTGATCTTGATAGTCTTTGGCTTCTTGTCTTCAGGAACCAGCCTAATAATATTAATATTAAGCATTCCGTCCTTAAGAGATGCACTGGATACTTCCATGTACTCTCCTAGAGCAAAAGACCTTGTGAATTTACGTGCAGCGATTCCTTTATGCAAAACTTCTGCGTCGGTGATCTCGGTAATTTCTCCAGAAATAACTAATGTTCCGTTATCTACAGATAGATTAATGTGTTCTTTTGTGAATCCTGCAACCGCAAGAGATACCTGATATGTATCTTCGTCTAGCTTTAATACGTCGTATGGTGGATATGATTGACGTGATGCAGCATTGTGCACATTAGCCATTCTTTCAATTTCACGATTAAAGCCAATAAAAAAAGGATCCTTGAAAAGATCCCATGTATATGTTGTTACCATATTATTCCTCCTTCAAGCGAATAAGTTAATTTATAGGACCCCTAGTGGGCATCCTATAATAATTATATCATAATTTTTAATCGTTTGGAATATCCCTAAATGTAGTAGGGTCTATTTCTATCATGCCCATTTCTTTAGCCAGCTTTTGTCCCTCTGGACTCAAATGTATTGTTGCCTGCAAATCTTCATCGTACTCAATTTCTGCAAGTCCCGCTTCGTACAAATTTATTAAAGACTTATCAACATAGTCAACGTGAGACTGCCACAACTCAGGGGCGTACTCCTTGGCCATTTCTTGATCTATAGAATAAATAAGTTCGCCATTCTCATCCATACCCTCTAGATTAACAACTCCTATTTCTAAATAGTAAGCAAGAACCTCGTCGCCGTCTTTATCTTCAAGACTCATTTATGGTTCCGTCCTCATTCTTATCTATAGTTGTTTCCACTATTTGCTGAACGTATTCAGAAAAATGCTTTCTAATGCTTCCCATTGGTCTGGAGCCAGAAGACTTCCATATTCTTTTATATTCTATAACATTAGAAAATGTTGTAGGACATAGCAGGGTGCCATTGTATTCTTTTAAAACTGTAGGAAGAGGCACATGCTTGCCACAACACTTACATTCTTTTGCTCTTTCTTGATATATACTCATACTATTTCCATTCCGTCTAATACATCTGATAAGTTTTTGGGCATTCTCGGTGGCCTTATCATGTTCATTACTATTTCGTCTTCTTCTTTTTCTCTATCCCACTTCAAAGAGCTGTAGGTATGTATGTCTATCTCTTCATTGTTCTGTGGCCTGCTTCTACTAATTGCGTTATATACAGAACCGCAAACAGCATCAGCCAAGTCTTTTGATCCTTTTCGTGGGTGATCGACCCTATCTCTCATAATTTTTAATTGCAGTAATTCATCTATAAGTAATTTAATTGCAGGTCCGCTCAATCTGTCTTCTGCAACAACCATGGCCATATCGTCGTAATGTTTCTTTGCAACCGATAGTGTCTCTGTATTAATTCCGTATTGTTTTAGCTGCTGCATCATATCGTGAGAGTTCCAACGGTCAAATGTGCAGACACGAATTTTAAAACCTTTTGTTCTAAGAGACAAAATATAGTCTTTAACTTCTGTAAAGTCTACAGACTTATCTGGAGTAGGTGTCCAATATCTAACTGCATCAACTTCTACAATAGGTGCTGGCTGAGAATATGTATCAGTTACCTTTACGTTTACCCATTTTTGTACGTGTGCCATTGCAACCGCACAATGGTCATGCTTCTGCGCCAAGTCTACGTGAAGGAAGTATTCCTTATCTGGATCTGGGGCAAACCAGTTTTCAAATCTTCCAAAATCATCTACGGCTAATGACATATTGCTAAATGCTTTTTCAATTTTTTCACGAGACTTAAAGAATGCATCAATTGCTTCTGATGGCATGCAGGCAAATCTTCCTAGTGCGTCTGGAGTATTTTTATAGAACGCAACTTTAAAATCATCGATACTTCTTGTTGGATTAATTTCCCATGTTGGTCTTCTAAGAGCATACATTCTAGGATACTTATAGGACAGAATATGATCTTCTTCCCACTCAATATCAAACTCGTTACCCTCTGTTCCGTCTGGAAGATTATCGTCTAGCTTAAAATGATGTGTTCTAGTAATAACTTCTTTTTCTGCAACTACGTCGTCGTAGCGTTGCTGAATATAATCATTCTTATATCTAGGAAAAGAAAGTAGGATTACCTTGCCATAGTCTGGAAAACGTGAATCTACTGATGCACGGTACATCTCATAGATAAGACTTCCAGTCTTTGCCTGCTCATGACCAGTTGTATTTTCTACACTGAAGCCAGAAATTTCGTCAAGGATAACTACAATTACGTTATATCCTTCCCATGCCTCACGCTCTGAGTGACCTGAGTGTACTGTAATGTTTTTATTAAATTTAATTTCAGAAGCTTTTTCCGTGTACTTTCCAACGAACCAGGGTGACTTATCGATGCGTGTTCTAAACCCTTTGAAGAATACGTTGTTTGCTTGCTGTGCGTTAATAGCAATATTGATAATATCAATTGAGTCTCCAGGAGGCTTTCCATAATATGATGCTGGATCTTTAAGGCACAATAGTAAATATACTATATAGGCAACTGATATAGTTGAACAGTAATCTTTTCCAGATCCTTTACCTAGCTGAGCAACAACCTCGTTGGCTGTTTGCTTAAACATTCTAACGCCTTCTTCTTCGCCGAACAACTTAATTAAAGTTGACTCTTTATAAATCTGTGAACTCTTTTCAATAAGAGTATACTGATATTCAGATAGAGGTGGCAGGCCTAAGTAGTCTGGGCTTTGTACAAATGTTCTTAGATCTACTGGGCGTTCATCAAACTCTTCGCCATCCAGCATATCAATTAAATCATTAAAATTAAGATCCACTAACTTCCTCTATAATCTCTATAGGCTCTACCACTCCAGTAATCTGTGATAAGCGCTTTGCAACATCCATCTTGCATTTAGGACATGAGGCTGTAACTTCTTTTAATATTTTAACAAGGATATCTTGCTTACGTTCTGTTTCTGCGATTTGATTTGCCAACTCAGCATTATCAAGTAGTCCAACTTCTTGAAGCATTCCAATTCTTTTACCTTCAATATCGGCAATAAGCTTTAGTGCTCCTGATTTAACATTTAGTTGTCCCGCCTGATCTGCATCTTCAACGGTTTTCCATGCCTCTTTGATGAGCATAGCGTAGTGTTGGTCTGCTCCAGAGATAGCCTCTTTAGCCCTCTCACGAGCCGCTGTGTCGTTGTGTACAACGCTCTTCCACTCATCTATCAACTCGACCACTTCGGCTCTCTTAAAGCCTGTGACGGTTGCAATTTGGGTTGGGTTGTTTCCCTTAAGCAGTTCTGAGACTACTACGTTCATGCGATCAAAATGATCGGCTAATTCAATTTCTGACATATATTAGAGTATACTCTTAGTCGACTAAAAAATCAACTAGATTTAGCTATTTTATATAGAACTAAATACCCTATAAGGTCATCTATATCGTTATCTCCAGCAAATCCTTGGTTATTCTTTACTCTATTTAGTTTATCATCTATACGAACCTTTAATTGTTCTGTTGAGTCCGCCGTTGAAAATATTCTAGCTGGCTCAAGGGCTGAGTTGCCGTATGAGATATTCTTTTCAATTAGCATGTGTGCAATGTCATGGCATGTTGACCATATTTTATTACCTGCTGGTGCACCAACAGATCTTAAATATAGGTCGCTACAATTAAATTGCGTAACATCTTCAAATACTGGTTTTAACATCATACGTCCATTTCTTTATATAGTTGCTTAAGTCCACGTAGTGTACCTATGTCCATATATCTGCCGCCTGGTCGAACAGATTGAATATTTGATCCTTCGTCTATCCATTCCTGAATTTGTTTTCCTGGGTGATCTAAACTTGGATCTATGTATCTTATCATATTTTTACGGAATAGCATAGTGCCCCACATATCTTTATAATCGCAATCCGAAACTTTGTCTTTTGATTCAAGGACCTTTCCACTGCTGGATACCATTACTTGACCGACCCTGCCTTTTAGCTCTCCTAGACATTCCCAAATACCTAGCACCAAGTCTGCGTTAGTTTCTTTCATCATTTCTTTATATATGTTTGAAGGAGCATTTAAAATATACGTATCTGGCATTCCAACTAAGACAGTATCATTATAATCACCTATCATAAACTTAATTGCATCTGACATAGTAGATGGTTCTTTTACAATTAATTTAATATTCATATCCATATTTTGAATAATTGGAATCCATTCTGGTCTAGTAGAAACACGAACTTCATCGCATACCTCTAGCATTTGCTCTACGTGCCATTGAAGCAATGATCTCTCATCGGATATGGGAAGACAAAATTTAGGTATTCCTCCAATTCTAGATGCTTTGCCTGAAGCAGGCAAGACCCCTATCGTAGCCATTCATGATCCCTTCTTCTAGATAAAGACCATGGCTTTGAAATTTCAAAATTGTTGGTCTGCTTATATTTATAGTATTCTTCATTTTTAACAAATGTTTGATGGTTTATATTTTTTAACTTGTCGTCGCTATTAATTGTTTGACTTCCTACTTCAGGAGCTGTGTTAATAGCTGTTGAGACTATAGTATTTTCTGGACAGAATCTTGCAACTCTTTCATGGAAATCATTGTCTTCAAAATAAATTGGGTAGTAGTATTCGTCAAATAAGCCGATTTTTTCTACTACATTTTCTCCTACAGAAAAACATCCGTATGCATCATTTGTAAGAATTAATTTATCTGGACCACTTAATTTATCTATTTCTTCTAAGGCGCTATCTCCCCACCTAGTATCAGCAGAGGCAAATAACCAGTATCTGGAATGAGGATAGCATTTTATTGCTAGGTTCCAGGAAGCAGATAGCCCTAAGTTTGCTGGCATATTTAAAACCTTAACATTTTCTTTTTCTGTTTTAAACTCTCCACCATTATCTATAATTAAAATATTGTCTATCGGATAATTAATAGAATCAAGCATGGACTCTAGTAGATCGTATCTATTTAATATTGGGACTATAAGGACTGGTATACTCATCTTTTTTTAATTAACTGGAATTTTTCTAGATATCTCTGTATCGTCATAGCAGAGACCTTGCATTCATCGGCAATTTCCGTTACCGTTTTCTTTTGAACAACATATCTTCTATATAACCAGGTCTGGCTTTGATATAGTTTCATCGTTCTGTCAACACCTTATTAGCATAATGAGCAATGCCGAATGCATCTGCTACGTCAAAATCTGTTATGGACAGGTTATACTTATTATTAAAGTAGTCCACCGTTCTTTGCTTACGCATGTTTCTTAATTGAGTTTTATACCAAGAGTCTGCGTACCCTGGATTTTTTACTCTTATAGCCGCCTTCTCTTCTTTAGTCGGGTTCTTATTGCCAATATACGCCTGCCAAGAGCTCGGAGAAATAGTAATAACTGAAGCACCCGTAGACATAAGTTCAGCAATGACAACGCCATAAACATATGATAATTTTATCACAGCATCGGGTGATCTGACAAGGATCGCTCCTTCAACAGCAATATAATCACTTTTTAATTCTTCTAGCATTGAACTGGTTTTAATTTTAGCATCATGGATCTTTTCGTAGATATCCTGACCAACAAAGTTTATCTTACCCCACTTTAACGGCTTGTCGTTTTCCATAAGGCAGAAGGCAACTGAGTTTGTAGATGCGTCTATTCCTAAAACTCTATTGGCTTTAGTCTTTACCAGATCAGCTAATTTCATCTATCATCCCTTTTATCTTAGACTTTTTAGTAATGTCTATTTTCTTTTGGCAGGAAGCGCATAAAGTAGTATCGTTATACCTACTTAGTTGTGCACCACACTTTTTACATCCACGAGCAGCACCGTTTCTAATAGCCTTCTTTTCATAATACTTTTCCATAATTCTTCTGTTGGTTGCAATACGGCAACACTCGTCAGAACAATATTTTTGATTATGAGTTTTAGGGGTAAACTCTTTTCCATTCAAGCATTCCTTGTTAGCGCAAATCACAGCTTTGGCACCTTGTATGATTCTATTTGAACGGTTCCAGTTAAACCTGCGTAGCATTCTTTTTTGATTGGGCAATATGTACACGGCATCTTAGATTTAGATGCTCCTGTTGGACGCATTGGAAGATCGCCTTCCTTAAAGTTGTCCCATACTTCGCACATCCATGTAAACGCTTCTTCAATAATCTCTGTATTCTTTTCATTCATAGACACAGGAATAACAATAATCTCTTGAGTATTCTTATTCTCATACAGGAAGAAGCCTTCTTTAGCGTTCTTTAGCTTCATATATGTAAGCAATTGAAGCAAGTGGTTTGTTGTAGGCTTCATCTCTGCCTGTCTTTGATCCCACACCTCTTGCTTAGCCGTTTTAATTTCACCAATTACGGTCTCTGAATCGTACTCCATAATTAAGTCGATAAATCCACGAATTGGAGGATACTCGTTTACAATCTCTTCTTCTTCCGCTCTCCACTCAGGCATTGTTTTAATTAGATTCTGTAGTCTTTCGTGTGCCTGCGTTCCTTGAGCCATGTTAGCAACCGCTACCGCATCATTATCATCAATGAACATAGCGCCACTAAAAGCCATATACCAATATCTTGGGCATGTTCCGTGACCATATCCAAGTGTGCTGGGACTAAAAGATTTCTTAGTCATCTCTCCATCTGCACGTTTAGTATTACGATATGACTCATCTAATAGCTGAGCAAATCTTTCTGGATCGAAGTGCTTGCCAGCATGCTTCTTAAACTTAAGGTTCTTTACTATATCTCTACCCATTGTTTGGCACCCACATTTTTTCTTTTCCTTTATTGTGATATCTAGCCATAACAAACAGTAGGTCTGATAGACGATTTAAATATTTAGCAATGTTTGGATTAATACTTTCTATTTTCCAAACTTCACGCTCTGCTCTTCTAACTATAGTTCTTGCATTGTGTAATGCTCCAGTAGGCAAAACAAAAGATCTAAGTGGCTCTAGATATTCATTATAGTCATCAATTACATTCTCTAAATATGTAATTCTGTTTTCAGATATTGTTATTGTTGAGGCACCCGCAAGCTCTGCGCCGAGGTCGAACAAGTCGCTTTGAACTCTTTCAATAATGTCATTATACTCATCAATTGACATTCCAATAGCAGAGTTAGCTTCATCTACGGCACCTATGGCTTCCATGATAGGACTAGTTTTAGAAACCCTTTCATTATTAGCATTAGACGTTTGTCCATCATCACCTGTTTTAGTATAAATCTTACTTAATATTACCATCAGTGTCCCTTTACCGCTCTCCAAATATCGATTCCAATTTTATTAACAACATACATCGCTAATAACGTAAGTGCTAGCTGAATTGCATACTGTATAGATATTTTGCTTTTTGTTTTATTTGGTTTATCCAATAAATTTAAGGCCATCTTAATTCCCCATTAGTTGAAAAAACTAATCCTATACTGTCACCAGCGTATAGAGTTGTTTCATTAATTGCTTTTTCTGCCCAGCCCCACTCATTTCTTGGAAATAAAAGGACCTGCTTCTTTTTTATAATTACCGCCCAGTAGGCATCTTCGGGAGGCATTTCGCTACAGGACTCCTCTTTGCTTGACGGAAGTCCATTAAGCCTACACAATACTGCGTCTCCGTATTTGACGGTTCCTTCTGTTTTGTATCCCGATTGCTTTATAAAGTCTAATGCATTTATATTGTCTTGCTCTATGCATTCGTTTAATTTATTTTGCTTGGTAAGAGATCCATAGTCTACATATAAATTTATGCAAGAAGGTTTTACTGCAAATGCTTGTATTGTAAATCCAGATAGAACTAATACAAATAACAATACGATCAATTTATTTTTCATGAGTTATACCTAACCACATACTTAAGGGCATCTACAAGTTTGTCTATGGACTCCTTTGCTGAATAATAAATGTTCTTCTTATTATTATTTGTAGTTCCAGCCTTGTCCTTGGCAATTGTTGAATAGTAAGATGCCATCATAGAAAACTTAGTAGACATTGCTTGAAGCTCAATAATAAGATACGGAGCCTTTGCTGAAGGAACATCTGGGTTCATTAATAGCTTTACTACAATGGCCAAGGCCTTGTCTAGTTGGTCATCGCCCATATACTCATGTAAGTCATTAAACTCTGTGATAGAGCTAATTAACTCCAGTGTATTCTTATCTTCCGCCATTTTTAGCCTTCTCTCTTTTATCTAACTTGTCTATAAATAAACCTAGAGGGTATCCAATTAGAAAACCTATTGCAATTCCTGCGATCAGAAACATTTCCATTAGATAAACCTCTGAACAATTCCATAGCCTATCCAAAGACCTACAATGCCCATTAGTCCTGCAAAGACTGGTGGGGCAGGGATTGGCAATCTAAATATACTAAATACCGCACCTACTGCAGTTCCAACCAATGTAGTCATAAATATTTCTTTCATTTCTTTTCTTTCTTATGATTAACTACGTACGGACCAACTACTGACCTTACTGTGCCATCTTTACGAATCTTAATAATCATACCATTTCTAATTATGGTATCGTTAAACCTACGCTTGTTCGCCATTGTTGTCCTCCCAAAACTGAATTAGTTCTTCTAATACAGCCCACTCTATGATTCCAAGACGGACCTTGGAGTCTGTTCCTATAATAATCTTTAATGCTGGGTGCATGTCACGACTTACTTTAAAAGTGTCTGTACATATCTTTGACCATACAGGTTTGTTTAATGTAAAAGAAGATGATGCTTCTTTATAATCAACTAAGAACTGTTTCCATTTAGCATCACCTTTTTGGTAATCTCCACGGCCACTATTCTTTTGCGCTTTAGCTCCATCTCTTTTTACTTCAGATCTTTCTGACATTAATTAACCTTAAAAGAATTTTTATGACCATCTGGACATTCCCAGCTCATAGTCAAAGACATTGCATCCCAAAAATATTCTTCTGCGTCCTTATCGCATTTAGCACAGGGCTTCTTGCCACCAAACTTTTCAAGTTCTACTGGCTTGATTTCTTCTTTATTGAAAAATTCATTAAGATTTGGCACGGATATCCTCTTGTAGTTTTTCAACTACTTTAGGGTTATCACGAAGATACTGTACTGCCTTTGCTCTTCCCTGAAATCTTTCACTATTAACTGTATACCAAGCGCCACCTTTTTCTACAATGCCACACATTTCTGCAACATCTAGCGTCTCTCCAACGGCATCTATACCGAGAGTGTCCCCTTGGTAATAAAAGTCGTACTGTCCCGATAGATTAGGGGGGCCGACTTTGTTGTAATCAATAATCCAGTTAACTGGTCTTCCGACCCTCTGTTCGATAATTTTGTCGCCAACTTTAACGCCAGCCTTAATAGCATTAGCCTCAGCCTCAGACGACCAGAGCTTAACGACTGTGGAAGAAAAGAACTTGACTGCCATTCCACCAGTGGGGATGTGCGAAGCATGCATAGATCCAAACTGATTTCGTTGTTGTGAGATGAGAACAAGTAGTGTGTTTTTGTTTGCATAGTTTAACATCTTGACTGCGTGGGTCATATCCTTTGCTTCAGCGCCGATTTGCTTTGTATCCTGCAAATCTTTCATTTCATTTCCATCTTTTTCAAAGTAGATAGCTGGTAGCAGTGCTGAGATTGAATCAACTACAATCATATCAACGCCTGCATCCATAAGTTTAGTTGCAACATCAACCATATCGTTAACAGTTTTTGCTGGTGAATAAATTAGTTTATTAGAGTCAACGCCTAATTGCTCTGCCCAAGAAGGATCGTAGGAGTGCTCTGCATCTATCCAAGCGCAAGTCTTTCCTTCTTTTTGAGCTAACGCAATCATCTGTAAGCAGAAAGAAGATTTACCAGCAGACTTATTTCCCCAAACAAGAATCTGTCTTCCATAGGCAAGTCCGCCCTTTAAAGCAAGGTTTAGACCTATGCTGGGGGTAGGCTGCTTATCCACATTTACATCTACTGCTGACTGAACTCTTGCTCTTGTTTTTGGATCTAATTTTGCTAGTATATCATCTAGTACAATTTTCATTATTATTCTTTCTTCTCTCTGCTTATTATAGCATTAAAATAGGTTGCCGTGAAGTCTTGGACGCTCTTTATTTTTATTTATTTTTATTTCCAATACTTCATCTAGGCTATGAAGAATCTGCTCTTCATTCCTCATTGCTGCATAAACATCTAGTAGTCGAATAATAACGTCTGCCATCTCTTCTACAATATGTTCGCTTCCCTTAGATTTTCTAATTGCTTCTAGTACTTCAGTAACTTCTGAATGTACAAGTGCAAGTTTGTTTCCAATCTTGTCATGAGAATATTCTCCATCCCAAAACCCTTTCTCTTTTGCTGTTTCATGAAGCATTGCCGCTAATGCATCAAGTCCGTAGTCTGCTAAAATATCATTGCTGTTCAATTTTGTCCCTTAAGCTAAAAGTAAATGATGGGCCATCCTCATCATAATCTATAACTAATTCCTTATCAGTTTGTGCTGCATCTAGAAACTTTAAAGTAGGCACTGTGATTTTGCCATGCTCTTCTAGTATAGCCACAAGTATTTGATTTATGCTAACGGATTGGATCAGCCCATCTACATTCTCTGTCACTTTATCTCCTTAATCATCAATGTTCCATCGTCTAGTTTTGACAAAACAACCTGACACTTCATTCCCTCACGCATTTTTGCTAAGGCAATCTTATACATACTAGAAAATACAATAGCTCTAGTTAAATTCTTATCTTTATCTGACATTACGATATGTGCCATTGTTTTGCCAGCCTTTGTCTTATAAGGCGTAAAGTCTACCACAATGTACTCGTTCTCAGCAAGGTCGTACTCTTTTCTGTATAAGAAGTCTACAAAGAAATCTTTAGAGTCTGGACTAATATCCTGAACCTTTACATAACGTGCAATTCTATTATCTCCTACTAAAATAAAATACATCTGGTTTGTTTCAATGGGAGTCTGCTCATTATGAAACAGTCCTATTGATCCAGTCTCATCTACTAATTCAATTCTTGCCCACCCAGTTCCACGCTTAATAGACTTAGCCATTCCAAACATTACGAATGCGCCTAAGTCGTCAAACTCTGAAATTGGACGAGCTTGTGTTTTAATTCTAGGAGGCAGATCTAAATTAAATGTTGGAATTCCTAGATACTCATAGTAGTTATCTTTTTCTTTTCCAGAACGCTTATTATCATCAAATGCTGCTCCACCAATTGCATTCAATGCTGAAACTGCACGACTATTAATTCCGCTTCCCTTTTTAGAAGACTTATCTATAAAATCTTTATAGTCAGCATATGGTCTGCTATCCATAATCTTATTGGCAATGCTATCAGAAATAAACTTTACTTCCGCCAATCCAAATCTAATTGCATCCTTTTGTAATGAGAAATAAATATCTGATTCATTGATGTGTGGCAGAAGAACTTTAAGGCCTAGTCTCTTAGCCTCAATTAAGTATTCCGTTCTAACATCCTTATCGTTTTCGTTTTTAAGGATTGAAAACATAAATTCAAGTGGGTAATAGCGCTTAAGCCAAGCAGTATAATAACTAAGCATAGAGTAAGCAACGGCGTGAGAACGATTAAAAGAATAACCTGCGTGAGCTTCAAACATGTGCCACAAAGTCTCTGACTGCTTCTTAGAAATGTGCTTAGATGCACCTTCAATAAACCTATCTTTAAACTGATCAAACTCTCTGGCATCTTTCTTCTTTCCAATAATCTTACGGACTTTGTCGGCTTCTGACCAAGACATTCCACCTAGGTGTACGCAAGCCTGCATAACCTGTTCCTGATAAATAATAACCCCGTAGGTATTTTGTGTAAATGGTTGCATGATTGGATGAACATACTGGACCGCTTCTTGGCCATTCTTTCTTTTAATGTAGGATGCTCCAACAGTATTCATGGCTCCTGGACGAACCAAAGCGTTTGATGCAGCCAAATCTTCAAACGAACTTACGCCCATTTTAATAAGTAGGTTTGTATATGGAGTTGCTTCAGCCTGAAACACACCCTTGGTATATCCTTCGCTGAGAGTCTTATAAACATTAGCATCGTCTAATGGAAGTTCTGATAGGTTAATCTCTTTACCAGTTCTATCTTTAATTGATTTAAGAGTATCAGAAATAACAGATAGCGTTTTAAGGCCTAAAGCATCAAGTTTAATCAAGCCGATATCTGCAACCGTATCCATATCATATGCCACTACTGGAATACGACCAGATACTTTATCCTGTGCATCTTCACGAGACTCTACTGGGGCATACTTGCGAATATCATCTTTAGCAACCACAACTCCAGCGGCATGCACTCCAACCGATCTAATCTTTCCACGCAGGCGTTCTGCTAGCCACACAACCTCTGGATATTTCATTCTAAATTCTTTTGTATTAGGTGAGTCCATAAAATCTTCAAACGTATCGATAGACTTCATTGCACGGTTAACGTCTGAAAGCGGGACCATAAATACACGAGCAGCATCTCTAATAACACCCTTATCCTTAAAATAAGTATATGTAGAAATAGATGCAACGTGCTTAAACTTCTTCTTAAGATATTCCTTTACCTCTTTACGACGGCGATCTTCAAAGTCTGTGTCAATATCAGGAAAGTCATTACGCTCTGGATTAATAAATCGGAAAAACAAAAGGTCATATTTAATTGGATCTACATCTGTAATACCTAGGGCATAGCAGACAAGGGAGCCAGCGGCGGAGCCACGACCAGGACCAACCATAATATTATTTGTCTTTGCCCAGTTAATCATATCTGCCACAACCAAGAAATATGAGGCAAAGCTCTTGGACTTAATAATATCTAATTCCTCGTTAAGCCTGTCAACATAGACCTCATCCTTGTCTAGGTTTAGCCTTTTAAGGCCCTCAGAGGCCATCTGAGCCAGCTTATCGTCGGCATCTGTCTTAGGGACAGGGAGTAAGTCTAGTCCACTGTTAAAATCGTATTCTCCAATTTTCTCAGCAATCTCCATGGTATTATCAAAAATGTCTGTTCGATTAATCCCTGATTTCTTGAAGTCTGCTTCAATCTCTTCTCTGGTCTGAATAAATAGGTTATAGTCTACGAATGATATCTTTCTATCTGGATAAAGATAATTAAATCTATCTAACATATCTTTCATCTGACGAGACATGTCAAAGTCTGCTTCTTTATCTGATTTGGGAGATGTTGATAGAATAAGCATAGCCTCTTCTAATATACGATCTTCTTCTTTAGCAAAATGGGCATCTCCAGTTGCCACCGCCTTAATTTTAAGTTCATCTGCTAATGAAAGCAGGCCATCATTTATTTCTTTCGGATTGTGAGATTGAACCTCAATATAAAAATCATCACCGAAAGTTTTC
>Ga0247723_1000771_pt1 | contig 20476 bp, 20 predicted proteins | sample MSEWelMarce5H_FC_FD_189079 | JGI IMG/M metagenome (GOLD analysis project Ga0247723, IMG submission 189079) | Subsurface sediment microbial communities from gas well in West Virginia, United States - MSEEL Well Study Marcellus 5H_FC | ecosystem: Environmental > Terrestrial > Deep subsurface >... | reverse complement strand
ATTTACGACCAGCGCATCCACGAATACACAGTCACACTCAGCCTACTCAAGAACAAGAGACCAGGTGGTACGCTGGTAGACGATGTTGACTTTGAGTTAGATATCAAGACAGGTCGACTGTGGGAACTGAAGCATGGTGAACTGCCTGACCAGTATCTGCGGAGGGCGCAATGGCAACAGCCCGAGTTGGGATAACCCCATACCTAGTTGACTCATTCACCACACTCTTCCGTGGACGTGCAGACGTATACGGAGCATGGAACGGTGGCTGTGTACGCAAACCACTGACGCCCGACACGTTCATGGGTCACCTACAAGGTGATGAACTAATAGGTGTCTACCCACTGGTGCCATACAAAGCCAGTTGGTTCTGCGTGTGGGGATGCACAGACATCGACGTTGACGACCTAGACGCTGCACGCAATCTGCAGATGGCATTCGCCGTCAAAGATATCAAAGCATGGGTTGAGAAGACACGCAAGGGATATCACATTTGGGTATTCGCAGACAGCTTAGTGCCAGCTGCGACAATGCGCAGAGCATTCCTAGCAGCCCACCAAGCAATCAACTATCCAGCAAAAGAAGTAAACCCAAAGCAGGAGTCCGCCGGAACTGGATACGGCAACTACGTACGCCTGCCTTACCCAAACGCATACGAAGGAAGATTAGATGAACGAATCATACTGGACGAAGAGGACAAACCAATGGGGTTGCACAGTTTCCTGTCCGAAGCACTGCAACACAGAACAACCATATCGCACCTCGAAGGAATCGCCTCCTTATACAGAGCCCCACAAAGGATACACGCCGTACAAGAAGAAGCCAACGGAGACGTCCGCACCCTACTCAGGAAAGCTGGTGCCGTCCCCTACGTCATCTGGAGAGACGGACCACTTGAAGGAACAGACCGTTCTTCGACTCTCTTTAGACTTGCATGTAAACTCAGAGACAACGAAGTCACTGCTGGAGAAGCTCTTGCAATTCTTAGGTCAGCAGACGGACGTTGGGGTAAGTTCTATCTCCGCTCAGACGGTGAACAAGAACTAATCAAAATCATCGAACGGTCATACAACATTATTTACGGAGCACAACCTAATGAATAGGAAACACACCCAAACCTTTAGGTTCAAACCGAAAGTAAAACAACGACCAAGACTTGGCAGGCGAGGACGGGTGTTTACACCCATCCAAACCTTGGAGTTTGAACGACTAGTGAACGAGGCGTACAACGGTTTCTGCGCAGAGAAACCAGTCGCCTTGTCCATCAGTCTATACAAGGATAAGTTTACGGTGACCGTCACAGAGTATGATACACTTGAGCCTAGCCCACTACGGGGCGACATTGACAACTATGCGAAGTCAATCCTAGACGGGCTTAACGGTGTGGCGTACACAGACGACAAGCTTGTATATAAATTACAGGTAACCAAACGATGACAAAGAACTCAGACTGGGATATCCCAGCAAGCAAATTTAACTTTCAAAAGGATTTAGCATATGGCCAACAAGGAGAAAAACTCGTACAATCGTTTCTTGACTCGCTCAGCGACGGAGCGTTTGAAGTCAAAACAGACCGCTACAGGAATGGCAGGATGGCAGTCGAGGTTGAACAAAACCCTTTCCGCAAAACAGACGAAGAAGGAAACCAAGTTTGGAACCCCTCCGGAATAAATGTAACTAAAGCAAAATGGTGGGTATATGTATACACATTAGATGGTACGGGCGGTGCATTCATTGTCGTATCAGTGAAGCGACTCAAGAAGTACATCCGCAAAAACAAAAAGAACCTGAAGATGATGGACTTTGCACGACGCTCAAGCAACCCAGCACGAGGATGGATTATAGAACCCGACCAAGTGATGAGCATGATGTATAGCGAACTATATGATGAATGAGTTCAGACCAGCAAGAACAACAGCCGACCGCAGTCCCGACACGGACATGGAAGCGCTAATGCAAACCAAACCATTTGAAGAACCACCAACTTCAAACGAGGAACTACTGGTGCTACGGGAAGCCGTAGCGTCAATAGTGGACGACTTAGAACCACGAGACCTGTGGATAATCAACGCATGTATAAGCGAAGGCAAATCTTTACAGAAGATTGCCGACGAGTTAAGCATGACCAAAACACACGTATGGCGCCTGCGTAATCAGGCGTTCGAAAAATTAAAGGTAGCGATGTCAACAGACACAACAATCCGTAAAGCAATCCGACTAGCAGACACATGGGACCAATCAGCCATGCAGTGGGTGATGTACCTAGCAGGAATGTCAGACTCAGAACGTCTCGACATTGAACGCCTACGTTCCTCCATTACAGCCCTAGAAGCCGTGTACGGCGCCGAAAGACAAACCACTGGCACACAGAACACCTTTACCAATATCGCCGTCACAGCAATCAACGAGATGCGCATGATGGAGATTTGGGACACAGGCGAAATGGTATCCACCCTATGCCGTAAGCAACACGACTATGGTCATGGCAATATTAACCGCTTCGGGATGTACGGGGTCATCGTTCGCCTCAGCGACAAGATTGAACGACTAGAAAACTTAAAAAATAAAAACACAAAAGCATTCCACGAGTCAACCAATGATACACTTATGGATATCGTTGGATACTGCGTGATTGCTCTAATGATATTAGACGATACTTTCAATCTTGAATTAGGAGACTACGATGGAAACACCGGAACCCACGAATAACACCGAACAATCAATCGACCAATACTGGGTCGTATCAAACATCTTTGCTTTGATTGCATTCCTTGAAGATAAGTTCGGACCAACATCTGTAGAACAGATTGTTGCAGCAGCCACAACCATCGAAGAAGCAATGCGTAAGGAGTCTCAAGGTACCGAATGATACGCACTCAGTTCACGGTCGCCTTTCACACACCGATAAGCGTCCAAGAACTGTACGAAGTCCTAGCCCAACACTACGGACTGCAACACGCAGAGTTGGGTCAGGGTCTTCTAGTTAACGGATTACCGCAAGATTGGATTGTGATAGCTAATGAGCGACAAAGACGATTGGATTAAAAACTTTCTACCACCCGAAGACGTAGCGGATATTGAATCCAAAGCCAAACGGATTGTAGAACAACACGGAACCTTCTACGAGATGAGCGTCATGATGTCACAAGAAGACATGATAGAAGCAGTACGTGCAGGCTACGGCATGCGACTAGCAGACCGAGACTCATGGCTCGTAGGAATCGGAGTATTAATGAGTCTGCTAGGAACTATGGAAGCAGCCTTAAAGAATGACAAGATAAATATTTGGGAAGAATAAGAAAAGCCACCCTTCGGGGTGGCCTTTCGTCATTTACCTTTGTATTTCGAAAAGTTTTCAAGATGGTCGGCCATATCTTGTTGTTCTTGTTTTAACATTTTATTACCCCATTCTTCAATTATAGATTTATTAATTTTATTTGAGTTTGGATTTTTAGAATTAAATTTTAACATAGCATCAGCCAATTTTTTAGATGAGATAAATCGACGACCACCATCTTGCCCTAATTTTATTTCTTTTAAAACTTTCAATGGTTTTTTTGTATACATTTGACCATCAAGGTCAATTCCCCCACTAGCTTTAGCTTCGTCAAACAAATAGGCTAATTTTTGTCGAAGACTTTCTTCACCTACATACATATCATTTGCATCTGTAAATGCGCCTTTTTTAGGAGCACGAACAAGATATGCAGACATAGAACTATTTTTACCACGACCAAAAGCATCAAGATATGATTTCATTTGTCTGAGTTTTATGTCAGTAGTATTGTCCATGTTAAAGAAATAGTTAGCACCCTCTTGGTTGTCGTACCAGTTTGGTTTTGCAATTCCAGCTTTTATTCCTTCAGCAATATCAATTTTCTTTAGTCCTGGTGTTGGTGACATGTGAACGCCATATATGTTATTTCTAGATGGACGAAAATCATTTATTATATCAATAGTTTTACCAAGAATACTAGGACCCTTTGCATACACACGGGGGTCTTTGGCAAGACTGTTTGCAGCTCCACCCGACAGGTAACCAGTCAACGCCAACAAAGCAAGCCCCTTGTCCATTGTGCTTGAGTTTGGTTTAGCACCACGGTACCCTTGTGCAAGACCACTAAACTCGGACAGCATTTTACCCGGGTCAATAATACCCTGCTTAACATTCTGATTAACAGATTGAATGTTTGTTAACGGTGCGTCACCATTAACAACGTTAACAGCATTAGCTCCGTTATCTACAAGGTTTCTAACCCAATCCGCTAAATCATCAAGTCCAAAAGCCATGACTCAAATCACGCATCAACCTTCTGCCAATGCCACGCTTCAAACTCAGGATTCTTCTTACCATTCGGCAACGTAGGTTTGCCCTGCAAATAAAAACCGTACGTCGGAGCGTGCATGTCCAGCCATGCGTACACCTTAGGGTTCGTCACATCAAGGTCAATCGCTAAACCATAGCCATGATTAGAAGCACCAGGAGTCGCAGCTGGCGACATCCCCTTGCGTAGGTACCACACACGACCATCAAACTTACGAGTCACCTGCGGAACACGACCCTCGTCCTTCAGGCTGTATCTGCTAATAAACAAATCATACTGCTTCTCATACGAACGATAAGAACCAATAGACTTAAGCTTGATGCCACACGACAAAGCGTGCTTATACATCTCGTTAAATGACTTAGCAGCCGGACGGTACAGCCATCCACCAGCCTTGCACTTGCCCATCAAACCAGCGGGGAGCTTCCCGCTAGGGATGCGACCCAGCGCCTCAGGCACAACCAGTCGTTTTGTTGGATATGTTAACTTAGCCATTAAGACCCCTCGTCCTTCTTTGTAGTTGTTGAAGTTCAATCAATCGTCGCTGAAGTTCGTTGTTACGCTTCTCATCAGTCATACCTCGGACTGGAATACCAAGGTATCTTGCCAAACCAAGTTGGTCCGAACCAGCACTCATGTCTGTGATGCGGTCAATCTGCCCAAGCATTGGCAACAAGTTCTGCGCCGAGTAACTCATTGCGCTTTGCTGGCCAGGCTCACTGCCAAACTCACGACCAGTGAAGAACGTTTTACCTGCAGCTAGTTCCAAAGGAACACGCAAGCCAGGGTTGACCATTGACAAAGCCTTGCGTGGGTTATTGGCAAGATTGATTGTTTCTTGTGCAGCCATGAACGGAAGGTCAGGAGCAAGGAACGTACCCTTGCCAATCTGGATAGGATTCTTGTCCCTCAGGTACGGAGGCAACTGCTCGTCCTCTTCGGTGCTAAAGTTGTTCACGAAACGCTGATACACAACATACGGCTTAGGATTAGTCCACTGTGTTGTAATCTGCACCGGCAGGTTACGGCTCATCCAAGTCCAAAACGGAAGGATATTGCGAACCGATTCATCTAGCAACGTTGGGTTGTTGTAGTCAACCAAGAAACGGCTAGTACGGTTAAATGCTTCATTGAAAGTATCTCCCTTGACAGCGGAGTCAAACGCCAACATGAAACGAGCAGAACCCTCAACACGCTGACCAAAGCTACGTGAAGCACGAGTAGCAGCATTATCTGTCAAAAGATTCTTGCCCATAGTAACAAACTCAGCAAAAGCATCATCAGTCTTACCGCCACCCAAAGCAAGCGCAACCTCGCCAGCAATACGTGCCTGCATCTCCATCCCAGCAGGTACAGCACCGCTAGACAACCAAGTCTCCAGCGTTCCTCCATCTCTGACGTGCTCGCCAAGAGAGCGCCACAACTTCAAACCAGCCCTCATGTTCTTTACTTCAGCACCAGCAGCAAACAACTGGAAGGTGTTGCTGATGGAGTTACGCACATGGAAACCAGGGCTAAGAGTAGCATAAGCTTTAAAGAAACCAGTGTACGAACTCATGAAGCCACCAAGCTCACGAAGAATAGCACCATCATTAATACGTTCAAGGTTATTCATGATTTCATTTAAAGGTGCACTAACAGAATAGCTAGGCATGTTGAAGTCATCAGCAATAGTGCGTCCCTGTGTTTCAAGAATCGCATTCGCCGCATCACGGAACTTCTTAGAAGCAGGGTCCAACACCTTCTCGACATACGTGCCAGCCTGCGCAGTATCCAAAGCAGAACGAGCAGCAGCAACACGGCTCTCCTGCAAAGTAAACCTACCCTCAGCAGCAAACGCACTCAAGAACGCATTCCAAATGCGAGCCTCGCCCGGGTCTGTAAGGTCAGCCTGTGCCAACGCACGCAACGCAGAACGATTGCCGTTAATCCAATCAAGATGAACCTGCATCCACTTAGCACGAGTAGCAGGCTTCTTAGAAGCATTCAACGCTGCTGTGTCAGCCTTAGTCGGCATGTTCTGAACAACACGCTCCATCAAAGCAGAACGCTTACGCAGATTAGAAATCAAAGTCTCCATCCGCATCATGCCATCCTGACTCAACTCAATAGATGGGTCGAAATCATCAAGAACTGCACGAAGTTCGGCAGCAAACTCAAACATATCAAGGCGGTCCTTGGTTTGTTCATTAAGAGCTTTTACAACGTCCTCAGACATTGATTGACGCTCGACAGCCACAGCTTGACGAACAGTGTTGATATTGTCAGCCAATGTCCTAGCCTCGTCAGACCACTGAGCCATAATGTTGTATACTTCGTTGCTTCTAGCAAAAGAAGGATTAACAACCCCAGCTTCAAACATGTCAGCAGATTCACGCATCAAAACATTCTGCATACCAAACAAAGCAATAGACGCACGAGTCGCCTCGTTAGCTTCATTAAACATAACGACATTACCTGGCTTCTTCAAGTCAAAGAATATATCACCACGTTGCCTTGCTCTCTTTGCATACTTAGCAGGGTCAGCCAACATATCAGCAACAGAAGGAACACTATAAACCTTACCGTTAAGAGTGTAGTTAATCTCTGTGTTCGTAGACCAAAACGGAGTCTTAGTATCAAACTCGGCACCAGCTGCCTTAGCAGCACGAAGCTCCGTATTGCGCATCTCAATAACAGCCTTACGGAAAGAATCCTGAACATCATCAACAGCAACACGGGTACGGTCGGCAGCCTTACGTGCCTCAGCAGAAGCCTTAGCAGACATACGTGCATACTTCTCAAAGTCATCATAAGCAGTCAAGGCAGCAGCACGAACAAGTTCCTCACGCTGCTCAAGAACAGCATGAGACTTATTACTACGCCACATAGCCTGTAGGGAGTTGCGACGCTTCTGCATACCATTCTCGACAATACCCCAAGCCTGAGGAACAGAATTGATAGAATCATCCCCACGCTTTAAAACATTAAAGTAATACGACAACGTTGTGTTCGCATATGCACGCTTAACCTGACCACCAGCATCAGGAATAACACTGTATGGAAGAGCCTTTGTCCAGTCTTCATCTATAAGAATGTTATTAGCCCCCAGTGTGCGTGCACCAAGCTGGTCTGCAACGTCCTGCCATTGGTTCATCCAGTGAACACCGCCATCTTGCGGTGTTGACTCTTGAAGCTGCTTAACAAGAATACGAACTTTTTCAAGAGCAGAGTTACGAACAACTTTCATGTTGCGTTCAATCTCAAGCTCTGAAGCTTTAATCTTACCATCAAGTTCAGCAAGACGCTTCTCTAGCCTGCGAATGTAAGACTTCTTTGCAGGGTCCCAAGTGCTTGCTTGATTGTCAACAGCTTTATTTAAAAGACCACGAACATTATTGCGTTCCTTGATTAACGCACGTGTGGTGCGTCCTGTTTCTGCAAGGCCAGCCTGGTTGTACGGTGGAATATAAAGAGAGTCCCATTCTGCTTGTGTAAACTTAATAGTAGAACCATCAGGCATTTTAGCAAATACAGGAACGACATCAAAACCAAGAGATTCACGAGTAGAGGCAACAACACGAGACTCAGCAGAATCCATTAATCCTTGAAGCCTTATGCGCTCGCTTCTAAACTTGCCCTGCTCTACGCTTGCCCACTGGTCAAGCTTTATTTGTGCAGCACGCCTGTGCTCAGCACTCTTGTACATAATTTTTCCGTCACGCTGAACAGTATATGGTTCAACAACTTTGGCCCTACTTGCGGCTTCCTGCTTGGCGAGTTCATCAAGTTGAGACTGAACATTAGCTCTTACAGCTTCGACACTGCCTGAAGTTTCAGGGATAAAATCATCAGCGAACTTTTCAACACGTGTAGTTCCAACAACAATACCTTCATCAAACTGTGCAAAGTTAACACCAGCAACAGAGTCCAAGAAAGAAACCATCTCCTGGTCCTTGATAGCATTAGCGTACTCTACAGAAGCATCAAAACGCTCAACAGCCAAAACTTGCTCACGCTCTTTAATCATCTGCTTGGTGAAACCAAGCTCCTTAAGTTCGTCAACAGTCAAATTAGGATTAGAGTATGCATCAGCAATCTCACGTGCGGCAGTAGCAAGTTCAGCAGCCTCTGCTGCCTGCTTTTCGCTACGCTCAACAACTTTTGCTCCACCCTTGTATGCTTGACGATAGTTTGTACCAACAGCATCAAGCATTGAACCACGAATAAAAGGATTCTCTTCAGAAAGAACAGTAACACCATCAAGCCTGTTGGCAAGCTCAATCATCTGAACAGCATAACCCGAAGGAGTATCAGCAGAACCATCAAGAGTAGCAAAAAAAGACTCAACATCAATGTATCCGTCTTTCATACGACGGAAGAAAATCTCGCTACCCTGATAAGAGTTACGCATCTGCGCAATAGCGCCAGGTGCGACAGTCTCACCAGTAGAAGTATCAATAGTCTTAAGCATAGAGTTGAACCAACGATAGATATCAAGTTCCGAAGCATCACGACTTAAAGGAGTACGCAAATTACGCAACGTGGCTTTACTAACAGCCCTAGTAGAAATTTCCTGGTTCCTGGTAAGTTCCTTCAAAAGATTCGTAGCAGGACCCTTGTCTGCACGAATAGTAGGGTCAACACTCTTTGCCCAAGGAATCACATAATTACGAACATACTCATCAAGACGCAACTTAGCAGCCTGCTTGTCAGCCTCTGTGCCTGCATTTCTAACAGCAGACTCCAAAGTCTTAAGGTCAAGACGCATGTCAGCCTTGTCAACCATACGGCCCATCGTAGGACCAAGTAGCTCACGCATAATCTCAGCATCATCACCGGACATAACACCATCAAGAAGTTCCCTGAACAACCTAGAAACAGGAATCTGCTCCTCAGCTGGAAGACGCTTCATCTCTTGAAGCTTCTTCGTAAAGTCAGCATAAAACTCTGTAAACTTTTCCTCGCCAGCAACAATACGACGAACCTTGTCTGAATACTGAGAGCCATACTGGTCAGCAACAGTACGCATAATCCCACGCCACATATCCTCGGTAGGAACAAGACCATGAGGAGCCAACACACCAGAGATAGCCTCAAACTTTTGAACAGCATCTGAAACAGCCTGATAATGAACAAGACTCTCAGACAAATTAGCACGAGCAGTATCAGCAGTGCGAAGCTTTTCCGTAGCGCCACGACTATACTGAGGAACACGAGCCTCTGTATCCGCTACCTTACGTGCCTGACGAACCTTAGACTCATAGTTGGAAACAAAAGTTTCACGAGTAGTCCGTGTAGCACCACGGCTACCCTGACCCGACAAAAGGTTGGCACTAATTACATCTTCAATCTCTACAGTATCCTCATAGTAGGACTTACGAAGGAGGTCAGCACGCTTCTTAACATGCTCTATAACTTCACCCAAAGTAACAACATCGTCAGTCTGCTTACCCAGCATTGTATCCGCATTATCAATATACTCATACAGCCAAGGAAGACGTGAAGCCTTAGAAGCACCGTCAGAGATTCCCTGCTCTAAAGCAGGAATCAAAGCATCAGTAAACTCGACATCAGCCCAACCCTCACCAAACTGTGCAGAGAAACCATCATCAACAAAACGAGCAACGCCATCCAACTCGTCCAAGTCGTTCTTCATCGTAACAGCAGCCTCATAATCAGCACCCCAACGAGTCCTAAGATTGTCCAACTGAACTTCTAGATTCTTGCTTGACTTCCCACGTGCAATACGTGCAGCCTCATCAAACTCCGCTTCCTTAAGCATGTTCTTAAGGTCCTCATGGAAACGACGCACAAATCTAGGAAGGTCCTCAACCTTTGTTGCCTGATGGAGGCGAATGTCACGACCAATAGCATAAGCAGCAGCAGCACGAAGGTCGGCAATATTTGTATCAGGAGAAGCAGCACTTAAAATAATATTAAAAAACTTCTCTTCAGTCATATCCGAAACAGCAGTAGGCTTTATACCTGCCTGCCCAGCACCAGCAATCTCATCCCAAAAAGACTTGTAAAAATCTGCTACAGCATCATTGGGTTTAGCAGGGTTTAAAGAATCACGCAAGAAATCTTTAAGCTTACCTGAAACACCAACAGCCCTGGCCCTGGCTGTCTGAGCCTTGGCGCCAGTTGATGTTCTGCGTAAAGCAAGAATGTCAACAATGTCTTTAATAACCTTTTGAGCAGCCGTACCACCAACACGAGGTGAACGACCAGCAACAATAGAATCCCAAGAACCCTCAATAACGTTAGACAACTCCATTGCTGACTTAACGGACTCTTGCGCTTCCTTCATTGCCTGATGAGCAGCCTTAGCACCCTCCTCAATTTGACGCAAAGCATCTTCAGTCGCACCAGCATCGTATCCTGCCTTCATCGACTGTGCATGTAAGTCACTAATGATTACATTAAAATCATTCAAGTCATTAACCATTTGGTCAAACTGTCCAAGAACAGGACGCAACATAACAGGGAAATCATCACTGAGCGCATACAAAGGAATATCTGTCTCTTTGCCCCACAACTGAACAAGACGCTGGCGAAGACCAGCAATAAACTCAGACTTACGAGCAACATCATCCATCATGTCATAAAGATATTTGCTCATATCCTGAACTAAACGCTCACCAGTAGCAAGACCCTGGGTAACACGAACCTGTTCAGCACGGACATTATCAACAAGGTCAGTAACGGCCTGACGGAAATCCTGCTCAACACCAACCATCATATTGTTTTGTTCATCCAAGAAAGCACGAGCAGAAGCAATGTCATCTTCATCAATCTCAAGCTCACGAATACGTTGCTCCTCGATGCGCCTAAAGAAACCAGTCTCCTTCAAATCGGCGTTACGCTGAATAATACCAAGTTCGTCAGCAGTATCGGAGATGTATTTGCGCATAACATCAACAACGTCTGTTTCAAAGAAATCAAAATCAATCTTGCCGTGAATACGAGCAAGTTGATTCAAACGCTCCGTAGTCATATCTCCTTCTTGAAGAATATAACCAAACCACTTTTTACCCGGACGTAAAGAACGAGGGGTGAAAGCACCAGGCAAAGCGAAAGGGTCATCCATATAGACAGCACGTACATCGGCTGCGTTTGCATCATCTGAATCTAGCCACTTTTGCGCATCATCACTGCGAACTCTAGGGAAATAGTTTTCCGTTTTCCCAATCTCTGCTGCTTCGTCAACGTTCTTCCACGCAGTAGAAACCTTATCAAACTGCTCGTCAAGGAAAGCCTTCCAAACAGCATAAGCCTGCTTCTCAGGCTCGCTAGCAGTAGCAAGTCTAGTCGGGTCCTCAATAAACTTATATACAGTCTTGCGGTAGGAATCAAGGTTTGCTTCTTCAGATTTAAGAATACCCATCAACTGCTGTTCAAGCGTCTGCTGTGCAGAAGCACGAGCAAGACGTTGCTTGGGAACAATCTGGAACAACTTCAAGGCATCAGCAGCGTCTTCAGGGTTTAAAGTTCCACGAGAAACACCAATACGCATAGCCAAGAAATCTTTAGGCATAGTCATCTTCTGCATGTACTTGCCCAAGCGTGTATTTGTTATGCCAAGACGAGCACGAGAAAGAGCAGACTCACTAAGTTCACCAATAGTTCCACTGAGAGGAACACGCCAACCCATGCCGTCTTTTCCTACCCTAACACGCTTACCAAAGAAGTAAACACCAAACTTGTTAGCACCAACCCGCTCAAGAACTTCGGGATTGTTGCGCAAAGCAACACGACCACGACGAGCGACGTCAGCAGCAAGCGCAGCGTCGCCGGTATTCTCCAAAACCTTAGCAGCAAGAGTTGTTCTTTGAGCATAGTTACCGAGCTTGGCAGAGCCGGTAACACCCTTAAGACCAGCAGACGCACCGAAAGTTGCGTATGTTAAAGGGTCAAGAGCAACGTCACCAACAAAGCCGATAGCTCTATCTAACCAAATATTGCCAGTATTAATCTTGAATGCTTTACCAAAACCAAACTGTGAATCCTTAACTTGCTTACCAAAATCACCAAAGCTAGCTTTTGTTTTATCGTTGCCATCAAAAGCGTCGGTCAATTCACGAGCAGCAGAAACAACAGCACGACCAGGAATAGCGAAAGCTTCAAGACCCTTAAGAGCCACCTTGGTTACAGGGTTACCAAGAACATTACCAAGGAAGCCACTTGGCTTTGCTGAACCTGAACCACTAGCAATACGTTCAATCTCGGCACGAAGCTGAGGATTCTGAATAGCAAACTTATTGGCTGCACGACCAAGCTGAATAGACTCTGTGGACCTAGTAGGAGAAGTAGGATTCAGAGACCCACCAGGGGTCGGTCCAGCGGGTCTAACCTGCCCAAGGCGGGCAGTGATAGCCCGTACGTCAGTATACGGATTAGCCATACACTATATACAAATCGTTACTTAGTGCCAGCAATGAACTTCAGAAGAGCTGAAGTTTGGTCCGTAAACGGCGTACGACCCTGTTGCTGTGCTCGCATAAGAGCACCCTCACGGACAGCCTGTGCACGCATAAGGTCAGCATTAACCTGAGTATTGACATCAGCCACTCCAGCCTGAGCCCTAGACAAAGCATCCAATTCTTCTCTTGAAGGACGTGAACCCTTTTTCTTGTTTGACTTTCCTGCAACAGGACCAATACGGGCTGTGTTGTATTCTGCACCTTCGCCAATACGAGCTGTGTTAAAGTTTGGAGCTTTACCGTTTTCGTCAAGCCCGATACGAGCCGTATTAATATCTGCACCCTGACCGCTCTCGTCAAGTCCAATACGAGCCGTATTATACTTTGCGCCCTTACCAATCTGAGCTACAGTTCCTGGTGCTGCTCCCATAGGGAACCAATCAGGAACATCGACAGTCTCGGGGCTGTATTTGCTCATGTTGTTTCGGGCAACACCCAAACGCCAATTAGCCATCTCTTCACCCTTTTTAGATTTTCTTGCCATTTTAAGATACTTCTCAAAATCTAAAGATTGAGAAGCATCCAAAGGAACATCATCAAGACCATAAATATCATTAGGATTACGAAGACCAGCCTTAGCAAACACATTGGAGCCTTTTTTGCCACCTTCTTTAGCCATCTCTTTACCCATAGAAATAAGCTGTTCATCCGTATATCCGGAATCCTTAATCACGTCAGAATCTAAAGCATTAATCTGTGCCTCAATCTGATATGGGTTCATCCCTTGGTCAACATAATCCATAACAGCTTTAACAGCAGCAGGAGTTGTTTCGTCACTAGCAAAAGAACCATATAAACTTCCGCCACCACTCATACCCTGGCCTGACCCATAGTAAGGGTCAAGAGCGCCAGCAATAGCCAATAAAATAGGATTATCAAGATTACCCATAATGGAACTAACATTTTTGTTTCCACCTTTGGCTGAGTTCATCAGCAAAGCCAGCAACTGTTGTGTCTGTGTGTCCATAATTACCTCTGAACTTTCATAGCTTCAAGAATCATCTGCAATACCTGATTACGATTAGCAGGATTCTTACCCAACAAAGACTTACCAGCACCCAAAACACTGCCCTGAAGTTGATTCAACAAATCAGCACGTTGCTGACCAACATCAGCAATAGAGCCAGTCTGATTAGCCCCATAAATCTTAGCCATAATATTTGCCTGATTTTTAAACGCATCAGCCTGTCCAGTATTCTGTGCATTAATAGCAGCAGCATACTGTTGAAGCGGGTCCTGAGAAACCCCCTGAGATTGAAGCAACTGCGCAAGCTCGGGAGTAGTAGAAGTATTCTGTGCTTGAAAGTTAGCGTAAGGATTTGTCTGTGCACCAAGAGTTTTATTTAAAGCATCCATTGACTCATTAATATTACCAGCAGCATAATCACCAAGACCAGCCAAAGCCTTGAGTAAATTGGCGTATGGGTCGCCACCACCACCGCCACCTTTTGCAGCAGCATCAGCAGCTGCTTTCTTACGGATAGCATCAAGTTCGGTAACATCAGGAACCCTGGGAGCAGCACCAAGACCAATAATTTTTCTAGCAGTATTCTGTGGTGCGCCCTGCAAATTTCGTGGGGCATCCTTAGATGAAATCATATCAGGATTAGTAGCACTTGTTGGTCTCATGGCGGTGTTTACGTTTGCACCTTGACCAATACGAGCTGTGTTAAGGTTTGCACCTTTACCAACTTGAGCCGTATTATAACTTGCACCCTGTCCAATACGAGCAGTGTTTATATCACCAGGAAGTTTTTCACCCTCATAAATAGGATTACCTAAAGCATCACGACCAATAATTTTCTTTGCAGCCATTTTAATCTCCTAACTTAAAAACGGCTTAAACGCCGATAACGTTGCAGCAGCCCGAGCAATACTCGCCTGCTTCTCTGCCTCTAACTCTGCAATTTGCTGGTCGTACTCAGCCTTGGTTTGTGCCTGCTCAAACTTAGCCTGCTGTGCACCCATATCCATTTCACTGTTCAGGTCAGCCAAATCCCTAAAGTTCTGCTGAGCAAAATCAGTCAAACCCTTCTGATAAATACCCGACTGAACACCAGGACCAGCCAAACCACGCTTAGTAAACGAACCAACCACCTGCGGTGCTTGCTTCTCATACTGCTGTTGAATATCAAACTTCTTGCGGGCACCACGTTGCTGAGACAAAAACTGGGCATACGTATTAGCAGCAGTCTTCGAAGCGTAGCCAGCCCCAGCTGCTCGCTTCTTCTGATTGTATCCCATGTAGTCAAAACCTGCCATATTAAACCTCTGTTTCGTCACCTAATGCATCAGCGTCTAGTGAAATAGGAAATAAATTATCATCAAAACTTAATTTAATAACAGGTAGTGATAGATACTCAGCGTATTCTTCATCCGTCATCTCACGAATTTTATCGTCATCAATCTGAATAAGTGGTTTGCTCATTATGTCCTACTTTCTGTAGCCGTAAACATGAATAGTTCCGCCTGTGAAAGTGCTGGAGGGAGAAATGAGTGTGAATTGAGTGAGAGATGAGTTTTGAGCATAAACACCGCTACCAGTGCCGACATAAGAAGCCCCCGTGAATGTGCCAGAGAAGTTAGTCCATTTGGCGAGGTATGGGTCAAGGATGTCTAGGACTAGGGACTGTGCGCCTGAAATACTTGACAAGCCGAAGTAGGCAAATGTCTGAGCGTTGGTAAACAATGAACCTGGCGAGTACAACCATGACCCGTATGTCATGTATGAATAATGTTGAGCGACAGCGGCGAACTGAAGTTGAAGTGCCAAGTCATTATGAGAGTTGATGCCGCCTGTGTATATCACACGGTAATTGTCGTAATCAGCAGAAAATGCGTTTGTAACGGTCACGCTTCCAACGCCTGTGCCAACTGTTTGAGTTTTAATCAAAACTAAACCACCAACAGAAGATGGATTGGACCATTGTGTGTTGTAATTAGTGCTGTCAACTTTAGTTAATACTTGACCTGCTGTACCACCTGCTGCTACGCCAGGACCAGTAGCACCTGTTGCGCCAGTAGCGCCTGTTGTTCCCTGTGGACCTTGAGGACCAGTCAAACCAATTGGGCCCTGAGGTCCAGTCGGACCAGTCGGACCAGTAGCACCCGTAGGACCAATCGGACCCGTAAGACCAACCTCCCCCTGAATGCCCTGAGGCCCCTGAACACCCTGAGGACCTTGAGCACCAGTAGCACCCGTTGCGCCAGTTGGTCCAGCAGGCCCCTGAATACCAACAGCACCATTAAGGTTTACATTCCAAAAAGAAAATGTTCCGCTACCACTTTTATGTTGTATATCCAAAACAAGAGCACCAGTTGTACCATTATAAGAAACAACTTCACCATGCATATGATTATCTAAACTATTAGCAACAAGAACAGTTTGTGCCTGCGAATAATCCAACTGCAAATCAACAGTATAAAGAGTTATTGTCCCATTAGAAACAATGGTTAAAGTAGTAGTTGATGTCGTATGATAACGGTCACCATCCGCACCATTAGTGCCCGTCAAACCAGTAGGACCAGTAGGACCTTGAGGACCAGTAGGACCTTGAGGACCAGTAGGACCTTGAGGTCCATTTTCTCCAATAGGACCCTGCGGTCCAGTAGGACCAGTAGCCCCAGTAGCCCCAATAGGGCCTGTAAGCCCGATAGGACCCTGTGGACCAGTGTCACCCGTGTCGCCTTTAACTCCCTGAATACCTTGAGGCCCAGTCGCCCCAGTAGCGCCTGTAAGCCCCGTAGGACCAATTGGACCAGTGTCTCCTGTATCACCCTTAAGGCCCTGAGGACCAGTGGCTCCAGTGGCTCCAGTGGCCCCAGTGGCTCCTGTGGGCCCTGTAGCACCCGTTAAACCAATAGGACCTTGTGGACCTGTGGCGCCTGTTAAGCCAATAGGACCCTGAATACCCTGCGCACCTGTTGCGCCAGTAGCGCCAACAGGACCCTGAGTACCACTAGAATAAGGAAGAGTATTCCAAGTGTTAACACCATTGCCAACCTTGAACTTACCAGTGTCATACTCATAACCAGGTTCACCCTGGGCAAGCACAGGATTAACGCTAGTCCACTGAGCAGCAGTACCACGACGATATTGGATTTGAACAGCCATTAGATATTCCCCGAATCAATCAAAGGCAAACCACCATACACAGAATCAGGTTGCCCACCATCAAGATTTAACGTCGAAAAACCACTAGGACCCTGTGGACCAGTAGCACCAGTAGCGCCCGTAGCACCCGTGTCACCCTTAGGAAGAGTCAAGTTTAAAACCTGGTTTGGGAATGTTCCCGTAATACTGGCAGCTGCGACACCCTGAGATACAGAACCAATAGTTAAATCATAATAGTTACTAGAAATAGTTGCTTGAACACCCTTCAGATATTCCTTTAGTGAAGTAAAGATGTGTTGCAATGTGCGTGCGTCACCGCTACGTAGGGTCTCCAAAAGAGGAGCAGTCCAAATCTGCTCCGGTGGATTATTACGTGGCGTCTCAACAGCCATTAAACAGTCCAAATCCTAACAATAGCATAGTTACCACCAGCAGCATTATTAGAAACAGTAGCTACAACAGTAATGTCTGTCGCATTATGAGCACCACTTTGAAGGCCAAGGCCAGCAATATAAGCAGAAGAACCATAAGCATTCAAACCACCAAGACATGTTACAGAAACAACATCATTATATGTTTTACCACCAGTAAGAGTTAATTTCTTTTCTCCAGTTGTCCAACCAAAACCAAAACCCAAATCACTAAGACCGGTAAGAGTATGGTCTTGAAATTTAAGAGTAGTAACACCAGCAGCAAGCTTCTCACTAGTTACAGCACCATTAGCAATTTCTGTAGTACCAACAGCATTGTTGGCAATTTTAGCTGAAGTAACAGCATCATCAGCAATAGCGTTGGTCTGTGCCTTTACAGAACCATCCGTACGTACAACATCAGTATTCGTCCAAGCTACAATAGCCTGAAAGTTGCCATTAACCTGATTAGCATCAGCAGTAGAGTTATTGCTAAAAGAAGTTGGAATATTTAAAGCAGCCATTATTTAGTTACCTTTCTAGGATTATATTTCATAGTCAAACTATTGATACCCCACTTAGCACCAACAGAACCTGAAAACTCTACCTGAATAGCACGAGCCAAACCAATAGAACGAGCATTAACAATCTGAGAACCAAAGTTACTAGCACCCCACGAAGCCTCGCCCCATTTACTAACACCCCACAACATGCCCGAACCAGCATTAGGAATATCAATAGAATAAGTCTTGGTGGTTGTAGACTCTTCGTAATCAGCATAAATATCAAACTTTAAAGTGCTGTTTGTTTGTGCCTGCTTAATAACAATGTCGGGGCGACGCCACATTTTCTTCTGACTATAAGAACCAGCATCCATCCAGCGAGTACGATAACGGCTGGTAAACTGCTGTTCAGTACCAGTGATGTTATCGTATGAGTTGGCGTACTCATCAACACTAAGAACATAAGGTAACGTTGCATGAGCAGCAAGATGTCGAGTTTGACCCGACTCTAAAATAAACGTACAACCACCAGCAAAACCCTTTGAGTCACCAGTGCTAAACATAAGCCAAGCACCACGTTGAGAAACACTAGGGTCATAAATAAAAGAAACAGTAGGATTAGAAACAGTACCAGTTTCGCTGTACGGCACAGAAACCCAAATACGACGATTAATGTAGTTTACATAAACCTCGTCAATAGCGCCAGCATTAATATGTCCAGCAATAATAGCTGGGCGGATAGGTTCAAAAACATCAACAATATTGTTTCCGTTGTACAACATTAAACCATCAGGATACGAAAAGAAATAAACACCACGTTCAGTAGTGCAAACCGCATGTGGCGTTGCAGCGCCAACATTGCGGGAAAGTTCAACAACCTGGAAGGTGTCAGAGTCGTAACCAAAAATAGCAAACACAGAGTTGTGCTTAAATACCACAAGGTGTCCACCAAATGAAGCTAAACCAGTAATGTCCTGCCCACCATCGTTGATGTCGATATAATCCTGCTCAGCCCAGTTAGTAGGGTTGTTAGGATGTGACCAGCGAATACGGTTAAAACGGTTGACACCGTTCTCGATTGTGTTCGCAACAAACACTTTACCGGCGTGTGTAATAGCATGTTCAGCTTTAGGAAAATATTCAGGAGAAAGAACTGGGCTTGCATAATTATTCTGCCATGCACCTGCTAAACCACTTTCCGACAATGCAGCTTTAGTAGTTCCATCCCACTTGTATGAAACCTTATTACGTCCAGCAGTAATATAAAGCGTCTTACCCCATGCAGCAAAAGAAGCGCCATGCTCAGAACCAACAGGAATAGCAAGGTCAGTAAAGTTAGAACCATTAGACCAATAAACACTACCATCCGTAACGTTATCACGACCAGTGCTAAGAAGAACATAATGAGCATCACCATAAAAAGCAAACATATTCTCAGGATACCAATGCGCAGAAATACCCGAGGTATTAATACGACGCATAGCGCCACGAGAAAACACACCACCACGAGGGTCAATCTCAACATTCAACATACGAGGAGACTCATTAGGACCCAACTGAAACTGGTCAGCTCTAAGATTCAAACCACCAGTAAAATCATCCTGGCGTACAACTTGCATACCAGCCATTATTGCCCCAGGGTACGACCCATAGATTCAAGCCAATACTTAGACGACGGACGAACATAACCACGTGACAAAATCATAGGACGATGAGAAGGAGGACGCATCAACTCTGTCTTCGCCAAAGCAACAGCCTCATCAAAAGACTGCTTATACTGTGCAGTCATCTCAGAATCTTCCTGACGCCTATAAGCTTGAGAAATAGCATAGTAAGCAAGAGCTGTATGAAAACGATAATCCAAATCAGGCTCTAAAGAAGTGTCCGTAACCCAAGTATAACTAGGTTTACGATAACCACGAACAGATAAAGGATAAACAGTATCGGGCTTTGGATAAAGCTTGATAGTGTCACCCCACTCCGCATAAAACAACGGACGAGTAGGAACGTCAAAAGAACCATGCCACAAAGCTTCAGCATCATCAATAGAAGTAATATTTAAACGATTGCCAGCTGAACTATTATCAAGAATAGAAACTACTTCTCGTAAGTTTCCAGCACCAATAGAACTAATAGGATAATCCCGCTGACCAGCGGTAGTAGATAAGGAGTAACTTGATTCATAAAAAGGCCAACGACGCTCCAAATTAACAATACGGTCAAAACCATCACGCATGAACTGCCGAACAAGGGCAGCAGGAAGGTCGACCTCATCGAGGTCCATCACATCCCGAACAAATTGTGTAAGCTCAGCCGTAGTAGCCATTAAACTTCTTTCTTAGCCATTGAACGCAGATGACCTGCGCAATAATCTGTGCCCTTAGCTTTAGGGCCTTCACATGTATCCTCATTAGCAACACAACGGTTGCGCCCAATATAGGGCGCACCCGCTGGTGCCAGGCGACTCCCCGGGGCTTCCCCCGCAGGTCGGATACCTTTAACTGGTTCACCATATAGGGTGTGTGCAAGTTGTTTACTCATACCCTATACGGCGATTCGTTACTTTTTCTTGTAAGCTTTCTTAACAGCAACCTTTTTACCTTGCTTCTTAGCTTCGGCCTTGGCCTTAGCTATTCCGCTTGCGGTATAAGGAAACTCT
>Ga0247723_1000770_pt1 | contig 20517 bp, 13 predicted proteins | sample MSEWelMarce5H_FC_FD_189079 | JGI IMG/M metagenome (GOLD analysis project Ga0247723, IMG submission 189079) | Subsurface sediment microbial communities from gas well in West Virginia, United States - MSEEL Well Study Marcellus 5H_FC | ecosystem: Environmental > Terrestrial > Deep subsurface >... | reverse complement strand
ATAAAGTAGTGTTGTATGTGAGTTCAGAAAAATTCATCAACCAGTTTATTGATCACAGCCGTAACAATGCCATCAACGATTTTATTCATTTTTATCAATTAATAGATGTACTCATTATTGATGATGTACAATTTTTTAACAGGGCAGAAAAATCACAGGATGCTTTCTTCTCTATTTTCAATCACCTGCACCAAAGTGGTAAGCAAAACAGATAAAAAAGTGATCATTGTTGGGGCGGGACCAGCAGGCTTATTCGCTGCGTTGCAATTAATAGAAAAAGGTATTCAACCCATCTTACTGGAAAGGGGTAAAGATGTAAGAGCCAGACGAAGGGACCTGGCAGCTTTGAATAAGGAAGGTATTGTAAACCCCGACAGCAACTATTGTTTTGGTGAAGGCGGTGCCGGCACTTACAGTGATGGAAAACTCTATACAAGAAGTAATAAGCGGGGCGACATCGACAGGATACTGAACCTGTTTGTACACTTTGGTGCCGAGGAAAAAATACTGTACGAATCGCATCCGCATATTGGCACTAACAAACTGCCGCATATTATCACCGCAATGAGGGAGTTGATCGTTGCGTGCGGCGGACAATTTTTATTCCACCAAAAAGTAACGGACCTCATCATTGAAAACGATTCAATACAATCTGTCAAGACTGCGAGCGGTGATGTGTTTAGTGCCGATGCCGTAATACTGGCAACAGGCCACTCTGCCAGGGATATTTTTGAATTGCTGCATCATAAAAAAATCCTGATCGAATCCAAGCCCTTTGCATTAGGGGTGAGGGTAGAGCATCCGCAACACTTAATTGACAATGTGCAATACCATTGCGACGCCAGAGGAGAATTTTTACCTCCTGCCTCTTATTCATTAGTGGAACAAGTGAATGGCCGTGGCGTGTTTTCGTTTTGCATGTGCCCCGGTGGTATCATCGCCCCTGCTGCCACTGCACCGGGAGAGTTAGTGGTAAATGGATGGAGCCCCAGCAAAAGAAATAATCCTTATGCCAATAGTGGCATGGTGGTATCGATTGATGAAAAAGATGCGTGGAGAGAATTTAAGAAGTTGAAGGGGTTTAGAGGTTTAGTCCCGAAAGCTTTCGGGATAGAAGGTTTAGAGAACAGCCCTTTGCTGTTAATGGAATTTCAAAAAATGGTGGAGCAGGATTGCTATACAGCTGGTGGCGGAAAAATGGTCGCGCCTGCACAGCGCATGGTGGATTTCAGTTTGAAACATCACTCTTCTTCCCTACCCGACTGCAGCTACCAACCCGGTTTACAGTCTGCCCCACTCAATGAGGTATTGCCTTCTTTTATTTATGAATGCCTGGCCAAAGGCTTCCAGGCATTCGGCAAAAAAATGGCCAAAGGTTCTTTTGGAAGAAGTTACTTCACCAACGATGCGGTGGTGGTGGCTACTGAAAGCCGCACTTCCTCTCCTGTGCGGATTCCCCGGGATAATGACACGCTTACGCATCCTCAAATAAAAAACTTATATCCTTGTGGCGAAGGAGCCGGCTATGCCGGTGGAATTGTCAGTGCTGCTATGGATGGTGAGAGAATAGCAAAGCAGTGTGCTACTATGCTGATTTGATAATGTGCTGTTTCCATTAATTTTTATGGCGTTCATATTATGTATAACCGGGTAGCCATATTATATTGCGGCCATTTATAAAAATTCATACGGCCATAGACTTTTACACTCTACATTTGCCAATCAAATTTCCACTATGAATATTCTTGAACTGCAGCACCTCAAAAAGTATTTTGCCAATCAGAAAGCTGTAGATGATATCAGCTTCAACATTAAAGAGGGAAGTATTTTTGGTTTGTTAGGTCCCAACGGTGCCGGTAAAACCACCTTATTGCGGATGATCACCGGCATTTTTTATCCTGACGAGGGGAACATCATTTTCAACGGCAGGAAGTTCGATGCCATGAATGATGTACGTTACATCGGTTATATGCCGGAGGAGAAAGGGCTGTATAAAAAAATGAAGATCGGTGAGCAGGCGCTGTACCTGGGCCGGTTAAAGGGTTTAAGCAAGGCAGAGGCCATGGAAAAAGTAAAAGAGTGGTTTGTGAAATTTGAAATGCAAACCTGGTGGAATAAAAAAGTGGAGGACCTGAGCAAGGGTATGCAACAAAAATTACAATTTGTCACTACCGTATTACATGAGCCCAAATTGATCATCCTGGATGAGCCATTCAGCGGATTGGATCCTGTAAATGCCAACCTGATCAAAGAAGAAATTTATGCGCTGGCCAAAAAAGGCTGTACCATCATCTTCAGTACACACCGTATGGGTGAAGTGGAAGAGATATGCGACCAGATAGTATTGATCAACAAAGGCAAAAAAATACTGGATGGCACCGTTAAAGAAATCAAAAACCAGTTCAAGGAAAATATATTTCAACTGGGTGCCGAAACCAATGCACTTCACCTGGCCACTTTTATTTTTGAAGTGATCAAACATCAGCCGGATAAATTATTGTTGAAACTGCAGCACGACGCCACGCCGAACGATGTACTGAAACATTTCATCAACCAGAATATACAGGTGAACTCATTTAATGAAGTGCTGCCATCACTGAATGAAATATTTATTAAACTGGTGGAAGGCACACCGGAAGCAAGACAATTTGAAAAAACATAACAGTCAATAGTGAATTGGCAATCGTCAATATTTGCCATTCACCATCGACCATTCACCACTGATTATTGATCATTCACCATCGCCTGTTCACCATTCACAATTGACAAACATGAATAAAGTATCCTTAATTATAAAGAGAGAGTACATTACCAGGGTAAGGAACAAAACATTTTTGCTCTCTACTTTTTTACTGCCGATTGTTATGATACTGTTTATTTTCGGCAGCGCTTTTTTGGCCAGCACTTCTAAAGACAAACTGAAAAAAATTGCGGTGATTAATGACCCGGGATTTTTCAGCCGGAATTTAAAAACAGACAGTACCCGTATCAGTTTTTCTTTTGTAAAAGATGTGGACAGCGTAAACTATATAACGAAGGGTTACGACGCCGTACTTGATCTCAAAAATGATTCGTCTGTAAAGCAATTCGTCATTCATTCGGCTAAACAAATAAGTGGCGATACCAAAGATGCTATTGAAGACAGGCTTGATAATGCTTACCGGGATTATAATTTACAGGCAAGAGGTATACAGAAAGAGGTGCTGGAAAGTATCAGTAACAGGTCGGCTAATGCCTATAGTATCGACAACAGGGTAAAAAATGAAAAAGGCGTTTCTAAAAAAGTAAATGCAGAAGTAAATTCTATTATTGGTTTTTTAAGTGGCATTCTTATTTACGTCACCATGTTTGTATTTGGCGCCATGGTTATGAGAGGTGTAATGGAAGAAAAAACAAACCGTATTGCAGAAGTAATGGTGAGCAGCGTAAAACCATTTGAACTGATGATGGGAAAGATACTGGGTATTGCCGCTGTAGGTTTAACGCAATTGGCCTTATGGGTAATACTCATGACCGTATTATCAACAGCAGCTTCTGCCATACTTTCACAACAAATGCTTGAACAGGCAGGCCAATTGAACCAGCAGATGCCGGTGGGTGGTGTGAATGCAGGCCTTGCATCGAAATTCGGGGAAGCAGGAAATGTGCTTGCCAGCGTTAACTGGGTAATGGTACTGGGCTGCTTTGCTTTTTACTTTTTAGGAGGATATTTATTTTATGCTTCCTTATTTGCAGCCATCGGTAGTGTAATTAATGAAGACCCGCAGGAAGCACAATCATTAATGCTGCCGATCACCATGCCCATCATCTTTGGCTTTATTATCCTCAGCAGCAATATTAATACACCAGACAGCACCGCGATGGTATGGGCAAGTATGATTCCCTTTACTTCTCCCATAGTGATGATGGGCAGAATTCCGAGTGGCGACGTGCCCTGGTATGAACTGCTTGGTTCCATGGCGTTATTAATTGCAGGCTTTATTTTCACCACGTGGATGGCCGGGAAAATTTACCGCACCGGCATTTTAATGTATGGTAAAAAAGCGAGCTGGAAAGAAATGTTTAAATGGGCTTTCAAAAAAAATTAGTCCTGCTTTAATAAAAGAAAAGAGCGGCTGTATTGATGCAGCCGCTCTTTTCTTTTTGTATTTATCAATACCAAAAGGTTGATTTAGCTACCAGCTCTCCCTTTTCATTTCTGATAACCACATAATGCACTCCATGCGGCCATTCATTCTTTACAACAAGCGTAGTGCTGCTATTTCCATCTGTGTTGATCACCAGTGATTTCTTTGCAATCAAACTACCGGCAGTATTGATCACCTCCACCCCGTAATTACCTTTATTAAACTGCTGTAATTGTAAAAGAATATTGTTTGACAATACATTCGCTGTCATTTTTATACCGCCCGCCTTGTTGCTTACTCTTACAACTGGTGAATATGTTTTAGTGCCATCACTTTCATTCATCACAAGCCGGTAAAACACCGTTTTGCCATCATAAGCAACATCTTTATAATTATAGTAACGGCCTCCATTATAAATTACGGAGCCGATATTATTAAAACTATATCCATCGAATGAAAGCTGTATACCAAACGAAACAATACCCGAAGCTTCTTCCACTATCCAGTTAAGATGATTAATGTTGACAGAAGGCGTAACGGTAAAACCTGCCAGCACAACCGGTATTACATTCGCACAAGGTGAGCCATTAACCAGCGGATTGTTCACTGTAAAAGAAGTAACTGCTGTATCTCCCTGCAAGGTGAACGAAGTACCGGCACAATCTTTCATAAAGGTTTCTGTAAACAGCTCGATCTTCCAAAGGCCGGTATCACTTAAAGCAAAAGAAGGTGGTAAAATATTGGCAACGCCGTTGATCGTTTGCCAACGTTGATCAAGAATATTATTGGCATTCTGACAGGAACCACCTGTTGGAAAAGTATTTCCCTCGGGCCCATTGGGATTGAAAGGACAATCATCTTTAAAGTTCAATGAGACAGCAGTAAATGCCGGTGGAGTGGCACCCTCCTTATACAACCTGTACTGCAAGGCAGCTCCGGTAACATCGGCACTACAGTCAGTACGTTTAAAATTATTGATCTCACCACCCAGGCTTATCTGCGGCGCTGCGGCAACCGGGCAAATACCGTAGGATGGAATACCATTGGTTCCATTAAGGCTTTTGGGTAAAGCTGGATTACCCGGCTGAAATTTTCCTGTGGGCATATCATAAAAATTGCCATTTAGCACTGCCATTTCCCGGTAAGTGCCTGCCTCTCCTACTGTAAAGAATTTTAGTGCAGGGAAAATTTCTGTCAGCATATCTGCGCCTTGCCCTCCTACAGGGTCACTCAAACCAGGTCCGCCTGCACACGTACCTGCAGGTGTATAGTAATTCCCTGTTGGGCCGCCCGTTCCTGTTAAGTAATAAGCCGAAGGACATGCATAATTACAGGTTGTTTTAGTACTGGCATTCTCAAACGGATAGGTCATATTCGGCAGATCGGCCTGTATTTCCACCGAATAACGTCCCGGCTTGTCGATATAAGAAGAAAGCTCAACATAATAGTGATCGTTATTACCATTCTTTCCGGCACAAATGCCCGGCACTATGATGGGAGCAGAAGCCACGACCGAAGTGGTATCATTATCACCTGTTCTTCTCAATATCAATCTTGAAACACTCCGGAAACCACAGGCTTCCATATTCGTCATGCCATCGGAATACACTTCCCAATCAATATAACAGGTTTGCCCAACCGCTACATAATTATTAAAAAGATTATTGTTACCGGTTCCAATATTATGATTGGTGATGCCGATATAAGATACCTGTGAAAATGCGATTGCAAAGGACAATACTGCTGTAATGGAGATTAATATTTTTTTCATGCAAAACAATTTTGAAGTAAGCAGTTTGTAGTAAGCAAGAGTTGCGGATCAGATATGGGCAAATTAAATAAAAATCCACTCCAACAAAATATTTGTTAAGCACAGGGGTATATAAAAAAACATCCCCAACAGGTTGGGGACGGTCAGCTCATAGGTTTAATACGCTTATTGTTACCTTGTATCTTTTGATATGAAGACAAACATACAATTCGCTTTTGATAATTTATATTGATATTTATTATAATCATATCGAGAACATCTATTTTTGTAACATGACCATTACTCAATTAGAATACATCATTGCACTGGACACCTGGCGCCATTTCTCCATAGCCTCCAAACATTGCTTTGTAACCCAGCCAACCTTGAGTATGCAGATACAAAAACTGGAGGAGGAATTAGGGATTAAAATATTTGACCGGAGCAAACAGCCGGTGATTCCTACAGAAATTGGTGAAGAAGTATTGGTGCAGGCCCGGGCTGTCGTACATGAGGTAAAGATGATGCAACAACTGATCAAAGACCGCCAGGGTTTATTACAGGGCGAATTAAGATTAGGTATCATTCCCACGCTGGCGCCGTATTTACTACCCATGTTCCTGCAGAATTTTTTGACCCGTTACCCTGATATCAAAATAAAAGTAAAGGAATTGACCACGGAGCATATCATCGACAAACTTAAATCCGGCAAGATAGATGCAGGGCTGCTGGTAACACCGCTGCAAGACAGCAGCCTGATTGAATGCCCTTTGTTCTACGAAGAAATGGTAGCCTATGTTTCAAAAAGTAATGCCGCCTTTAAAAAGAATTATGTACTGGCCGATGATATTAACCTGGATGAATTGTGGTTGCTGGAAGAAGGACATTGTTTTCGTGACCAGGTGATGAATCTTTGTGAATTGCAGAAACAAAATAAATTGCACAGCCATTTTGAATATGAATCCGGCAGTATTGAAACCTTGCGGAAAATGGTGGAAATGAATAAAGGCATTACCATATTGCCCGAGATGGCCACACTTGATTTTTCTGTAAAACAGCTTAACATGGTGCGGCATTTTAAAACCCCTGTCCCTGTAAGAGAAGTAAGCCTGGTAACACACCGTAATTATGTAAAAAGAAAGCTGGTGGATGTACTAAAAGAACAGGTATTGGCTTCACTACCCCAAAAAATAAAAGTGAATAAAAAAAATAACCTGGTCAAAATTTAAAGACACTCAAACAATTTCACCTGCTAAATGTATTACACCATCTAAAAAATAAAAAATGACAGTACAAAAAGGACAACCAGCCCCGGAATTTTCTCTGTTTGATGACGCTAAAAACAAAGTGAGTCTTTCCGACTACAAAGGCAAAAACGTAGTATTACTTTTTTTCCCTTTTGCCTTTACCAGTGTATGTACCGCTGAACTTTGTTCCGTGAGAGATAATCTTGCTGCGTTTAATAACGCCAATGCACAGGTATTCGGCATTTCGGTAGATGCCTTATTTACCCTGGCGAAATTTAAAGAAGAGCAACAACTCAATTTCCCTTTATTGAGTGATTTTAATAAAACTGCTTCAAGGGCTTACAATGTTCTGTACGATGTATTCCCAGCCTTCGAATTGCAGGGTGTGAGCAAAAGAGCTGCTTTTGTAATAGACAAAGAGGGTATTATTCAATACAGCGAAGTATGTGCCACACCAGGCGACCAACCTGATTTTAAAGCTATACAGGAAACACTGTCGGCATTAAACTGATAAGGCTACGATAAACACCACATTTGTTAACGGACAGGTTTCTATTCTAAAAAACCTGTCCGTTAAATATTACGTTATCAATACTGAAAGTTCCTCCCTGAGCTTCGGCGTTGATACCGTAAAAACGGAAAATAACAGGCGTTGTAATATTTGAAAATGCGCCTCCGCCTAAAGTGATAGTGCACCCATCCTGCCCGCTTGTGGTGCCATCTGTTACCTGGAATTTATTAACGCCTGCAATTGAAAGTACCGGGTTAGCAGGGTTGATGGAAGCTGACAGGTTATTGGCAAACCCATCCACACTGCTTCTCACAAAAGCCTGTCTTACACCGGAGCCTGAGCGTTGCCAGCGAAAGGTAATCAAACTCAGATCAACAGATCTTCCCGTGGCGGGAGTGATGGTTACTTCATAATATTTATTCACGCTGTCTGTAGCTGATGTGAACACATCTGATCCGTTCGTTGCACCGGTTGTCCAGCCAGTAAGTGAAAACCTGAAAGCCGCAGTGGAATTTAAGGAAGGCTCACCGGCACCATTACCCGAAAATGCGCCAAAAGTTACTCCCGAAACAACCGGAAGCGGTGTGGGATCAATTAAGCCTGAAGTGGTTTTTACAGAATCAAAGGTATAGGTGGCTGCAAAGAAACCATTGGCCAGGGTGGTGAAACTGATATCATTGCCGTAGGCAACCGGCGTTAATCCATTGGAGGCAAAAGCTCTTACGTGATAGGTGGTATTGGGTGATAACCCAGGCAGCAATGCAACATAAGTACCCAATACAGCCGCTCCATCATTCACCACAATGTCTGCCAAGGTTGGGTTCGCCGCAGTGCTATACACAACACCTCTCGATACCAGCGGCGCTCCTCCGCTATTGGTCACTTGCCCACCGCTGCTGGCTGAGGTGGAGCCAATACCAAATGCCGGGGTAGTCGTTACTGTTGGTGGAGCTAACACGCCAGTGGTAAAAACGGAATCTGCCCCATAAGACGTACCAACACTATTGATGGCAAATGCCCTTACATGATACAATGTAGAGGAAGCGAGATTATTTAATACAACAGTAAAGCCACCCGTACCACCCGTTGCATTTTGTACCACACTGTCGTTAACAGAAGGGTTTACAGTTCTGCTGTAGCACACACCTTTTGATGTTACTGCAGCACCACCGTCTGATAATACATTTCCTCCTGCTGTAGCACTGGTGGCAGCAACAGCAATTACCGATGCCGTACTGACTGTTGGTAATACCGCATTTACATTGCAGGGTCCCCATACAGGCACACCGTTACAGATACTCAGGGTTTGCCCGTTAGCGCCAGCCGGCAGCAGTGCCCATTGTGTACCATTCCAATATTGCAGATCGCCAGGAGCATTACCTTGCTGTACTAATTTTTGCCACCGGCTTCCTGTGTAATAGTAATACCCGGGCTTAACATTGACAGGAGGTATTCCGGCAGTTGCCGTATTATACACCAGTAAACCCGTTGCAGGAGATACGATAGTGGCACTATCATTAATACCTGTTAATGCTATCCGAGGCATCAACAACCCTTTATTGGAAGCGGTAATATCCAATGCAGCACTGGCATCAGGAGTATTGGTTCCAATTCCAACACCCTGAGAATAAGAAAAGATAACTGCCATTAACAATAAAAGTGATAGTACTATTTTTTTCATACCCGGTGGGTTTCTTATTTTATGTTCTTCATTGTACTCATTACTTACTCCATCTTTATACAATAACAGTCTTACAATGCTTTTCCGTTGATCACCACATTATCGATACTGAATGACCCTGCAGGCGCTTCTGCATTCACACCATAAAAGCGAAACGTAACCGGTACCGTTAAGCCTGTAAAAGCTGCCCCTCCCAACGTAATGGTACAGCCATCCTGTGCGGTGGTGGTGGCATCTGTTATTTGAAATTTATTGGTAGCAACAACAGCGATTGCTGCATTGGCCGGGCTAACACTTGCCGGAAGATTTGCAGTAAAACCATCCACACTGCTGCGCACAAAAAACTGCCGTACGCCCGTTCCGGAACGTTGTACCCTGAAACGGATTGAATCGAGCGTCAGCGACACAAACTGGTCTGGTGTTACCGTTACTTCGTAATATTTATGGATACTGTCTGTGACAGACGTAAACACATTACTGCCATTGGTGGCTCCCAACGACCAGTTACTGAAAGAAAAACGGCCGGCTGCTGTTGGATTAAAAGATGGACCGCCTGCACCAACACACGAAAAAGCACTTGTGGAAATACCGAACCCTGTGCCAGGAGGCGGTGGGCCTGGATCAACCAGGCCGGAAGAAAGCGTAACGGAATCGAAAAGGTATGCCGCTGCAAAAGAGAAAAAATCAGGTGTAACAAAACTAATATCACTGCTGAAAATATTGGGAGGATTGGTAGGACCACTGGCGAATGATCGCACATAATAAGTGGTGTTAGACTGCAAAAAAGGTAAAGATGCTGTAAAAGATCCTGGCCCGGAACCTCCACCAAAAGATATGCGGTCTGCAAATGTAGGATTAGGGCTGGTGCCATACACAAATCCCCGGGCAACCTGGGGATTTCCACCATCGCTCACCAGCGTAGCCGTAGCAACAGCAGTAGTAGAACCAATACCAAAAATCTGCGGTGCATTTATCACTGGTAAAGACAAGGTAGCGGTTGTAAAGGTAGTTTGTGCGCCATAGGCGGTACCTGCCCTGTTGGTGACAAATGCCCTTGCATAGTATAAAGTGGAAGGACTTAAATCCGTCAATGGTGTAACAAAACCTCCTGCTCCCACACTATCATCTGCGGCAACATATCTTGTAATGTCAGGCGAGGGATTCAGGTCATAGCAGATACCCCTTGCCGTTATAATGCCATTGCCATCTGATGTAACTTTTCCGGCACCCACAGCCGAAGTGCCGGCAACGCTGCTGATACCAATGGTAGTAACAGTTGGCAACACCGGAACAATACAAGGTCCCCAGGTGGGTACGCCATCACAAATCGTGAGCGTTTTACCGCTGGCCCCTGCCGGTACCAGTACCCATTGCGTACCATTCCAGTATTGCAGGTCACCGGCACTGTTAGCTTCCTGCCCAATACGGATCCAGCCGCTACCGGTATAGTAATAGTAGCCCGGCACTACATTGAATGGTGATGTACCAGCCGTGGCAGTATTATATACCAACAGGCCTGCTGCAGGGTTCACAATGGTGGCAACATCATTAATACTGGTAAGAGATACCCGTGGGGGAAGTACTCCTTTGTCTGATGACGAAACATCCAGCACCGCACTGGCATGTGGACTATTGGTACCAATACCTGCCTTCTGCGAAAACAACATCAAAGCTGTTATACAAAATCCCAATAAAAGAAATATTTTTTTCATGTTGAAGCGCATTGAAATTCCCTAGTTCACAATGCCGTTAACCGTTAGATTATCAATACTGAATACACCTGCGGTGTCCTCTGCATTGATACCGTATATCCTGATAGTGACCGGTGTGGTGATATTAGTATAAGATGGACCGGACAGCGTAACAGTGCAACCATCCTGTGCATCCGTTGTGTTATCGGATAGCTGAAATTTATTGGATGGCACCACGGATAAATTAAAGTTGGCAGGGCTGATACTGGCAGGAAGGTTATTGGTAAAGTTATCGATACTGCTCCTTACAAATGCCTGCCGCGGGCCTGTTGCTGAACGCTGCCATTTAAATTTTATGGCAGTAAGGTGGAGGCTTCTGCCGGCGTTTGGAGTAATGGTGATCTCAAAATACCGGGTTATTGTGTCAGCTGTTAAAAAAATATCAGACCCATTAGTGGCACCCAGACTCCATCCTGTAAAGGCAAATGCACCTGGAGCAACGGGATTTAACGATGGAGAGCCGGCACTAACGGCCTTGCATGCACTAAAAGTAAGGCCGCTCTCAACAGGTGGGGGGCCAGGGTCGGTAAGACCTGAAGATGTGGTAACTGTATTAAAAGGATAAAGGGCCGCAAAATAACCTGCAGCCAGCGTTGTAAAACTATAACTGGTACCATTTGTACTGTTGGTATAGCCATTATTACTGGCATAGGCCCGCACATTGTAAGTGGAACCCGGCTGCAGATTGGTCAGTTGCAATGGAACAGTATCTGATGAAAGAAATGTGTCATTGATATTGATGACAAACTCGGTGGGATTTGAATTAAATCCATACCTGATGCCACTGATAGTAACAGGGGCACCGTTGGGGGTTGTGATTACTACACCTGAGTAGGCACTTGTTGAACCAACTCCATAAGGCAAAATGGTGCGTACCCCCGGAAGACCCACAGTACCGGTTGTAAATACAGAATCAACACCATACGCAGTGCCTGCATTGTTCGTGGCAAATGCCCTGAAATGGTAGGTGGTATTTTCAGCAAGGTTCGCAGGAGTTGATACAGGAACTGCAACAAAAGAACCAAGTCCGGTACTATCATCATATATAACACTGTTGGCCAGTGTAGGATTGGCTGTAACGCCAAAACAAACACCCCGTTTTAGCACAGAAGAACCACCAGACGCAGTTACTGTACCGCCGCAATTAGCGATTACACCCGTAACTGAAGTAACAGCTTTGGTGTTAACAGAAGGCAAACCCGAATTGCCGGGACAGGGACCCCAGGTTGGAACACCATTACATATTGACAGCTCTTCATTATGCTCACCCGCGGGTAAGATCACCCACTGCTTTCCATTCCAAAACTGCATATCACCGGGATTATTACCCTTATTGCCAATACCAAGCCAGTAAACACCTGTAAAATAGTAATAGCCGGGCACTACTTCGTTAGGGGATGTACCTGCTGTAGCTGTATTGTACACTACAAGGCCAGCGGCAGGAGAAGTGATGGTGGTGATATCTGTACTGCCAGTAAGAGACACTCTCGGTGGCAACAGACCCTTATTGGTGGTTTTTATATCAAGCACGGCACTTACCGCAGCAGTCCCCCCCCCAATACTAACACCTTGCTGTGCAAAAGCCTGAGAGAAGGCAGCCCCAAAAACAAGAAAAGAAAAAAAGCACTTCATACAAACAGGTTAAAATCTACTCCCAGCCATAACAAATGAACAACAGGCTGAGCAGCAAACCGAAAAAATTAACGGCAAAAATAATACGGATGCCTGCTTTGTGGGCAGGAATTTATCTAAAGGAAAAATATTTGAGGGAACGGCATTTGCGGGTACAGTGCAAACTGGTTATAAGTTCCTGACAGCAGCGCCACTAAACTTATACAGGGATCAACAAACCCTATTAAATGCTTTTTAACTTCTGAAGTATACTGCTGATCTCAGTCTTTTTTCGCTTTGAAACTTCATGTACCATTCCGTTAGTGATTTCAATAAAAAGAACACCAGCTACTGTTTTTACAGAAACTATCTGCCCGGTATTTATGATCACAGATTTATGTATTCTTATAAACTGGTACGCTTCATCACAAACAAGCTCCCCTATCTCTTTTAGTGTTTTCGCAACCGTTACCTGTCTTTTCTGAACGGTATGGATCACCACATAATTTGAATCAGCCAGGATACAGGCTATATCCCTGAAATGGATACCCTCGAGTGTATTTTTATTCAACACCAATATTCTGTTACTTATATTGTTTGATGAATTGGCAATTACTGCAGCGTAGTTGACCGGGTTTTCTTTCCTGAACTGCAGCAGCTGCATACTCTTCTCAACAGCCAACGCCACTTCATCCTTATTCACCGGCTTTAGCAGGTAATCCGTAGCGCTCAGCCTCAGCGCCTTAATGGCATACTGATTATAAGCGGTTACAAATACCACCGGAAAACGAATAGAACCGATATTTTCCAACAACTGAAAACCATCACCGCCCGGCATTTCAATATCAAGAAAAAGTATATCCGGCGTTTGACGATGAATAGCCGCTTCTGCATCCCGGATATTACTGCAAAGAGCAGTCACTTCTATGTCCGGAAAATATCTTCCCAACAGATTTTTCAACACATTGATACCGCTGGGTTCATCATCTACAATAATAGCAGTTGTCATTTTCGATTAATATTCAGTTTGCAATGGCAATACAATTTTTACAGCGACTCCTCCATCGCTCCTGTTCTCCATTTTAAAATAGTCAAACCTAGGTTCCTCAGCAAATGCAAGCCGCACCCGCTCCTTTACTATTTCCATTCCCACCGATGCATGCTTTTCCTTTTCAGTTTCAATACCAGCACCATTATCTTCAATTAACACAGTAAGCAGTTCGTCCTGCGCTTCAAAACGGATGTGTATAATTTTATCGCCCTGCTTGTGGGTGAGCCCATGCCAGATGGCATTCTCCACCAATGGTTGCAGCAGCATGGATGGCAGTAAAATATTTTCCGGATCGAACCCGGCAGGCATAGTGATGGTTAATGTAACCGTATCTTTCAGCCGCTGCTCCTCCATGGCCACATACAGCTTCAGCAACTGCACCTCATCCTCTACTGATACATTTTTTTTCCTGTTATGCTCAAGCACCATACGAATGAGCTTTGCAAACTGCGACAAATACAAATGCGCTTCTTCAGCCTTGTTACTAAGGATAAAATCCTGCACCGAATTTACCGCATTGAATACAAAATGCGGATTCATCTGTCCCTGCAGCGCCCTTGCTTCAAGACTGGCAATGGTGAGCACCAGGTTCCTTTTTTGCAATTCCCTTGCCTTAATGCGACGGATGATCATAGCGGTTGCCATGTATACAACACCTGCAACCAGTAAAAACAGCACTAATATAAACCACCACCTTTTAAAAAATGGCAACGCAATACTAACAGGAAAGAATACACTGTTTGAAACTGTACCCAGCGCTTTATCTGTAGCATAAATCGTAACCTGGTAACTGCCTGGCTCCAGTGTAAATCTTATTTCCTGGCTGGCAGAAGAATCTGACAAAACCATTTCGTTGGCTGCATTTTTAACAATGAAGTGATAAACAGTATTTGCTGATGCCCGGTAAGAATAATTATTAACATCAACAGTAAAAAAGCCAGTGTTATAGTCCAGATTTTTGAGGGCTGACAATGGCAGGTAGTGATTATTTACGGCAGCGCCTTTCACTTCAATATTGAGCAAAGATCTGTAATGACGAAGAGCGTGAACCGATAGCGATACTGCATTATTTCTTCCTGCCATATACAGTACAGAATCTCTTAAAGCCAACTCACGTATTTCGTCAAAAGGAAGCAGGTTGCTGTTATTAAAACCAGTAACCGTTTGTTGCTCCATATCAATTACAAATAAACCATCTTTGGTTCCTGCGTACAAAGAAGCATTATTAACGGCCAGTGCCTGTATCCTTGATGGCAATGACTTATATGTTTTTAACAAATGCCCGGTGCTGTCAACAACCTGTATTCCCTCTTCATTGGTACCTGCGGCAAACATATTGTTGCCGGTCATGGCAATACAATTGATCCGACCCTGCCCGGTAAGATTTTCTATCGTGAGTTCATTATTGAGTTTTATCTTCCAGAGTCCTGTTGAAAAAGAACCGGCGAGTACAGCGGCACCTGATAACCGGGAGATGCAAAGAATTTTTTCCGGGCAAATCCTCTTAACGGGTGGGTAGCCTTTCCTGTACCACAACAAATTTCTTCCGCCCCAGCAAAGTATACTTCCATCCGTCAAAACAATATGATTGGCATAATAAGCTTTATCAATAAATGTGTATCCATTATTGTCAGGCTTTACCAAGCCCGACAATGTGAGGTAAAGCTCTTCCCCTGTGTCCGCTTCTGTGGTAAGTATAGCATCGGTAACACGATCCTCAATGGGAACGAACCTTTGATGCAAATTGCCATCAAAAGAAACGATGCTGTTGTTTTGCAGCAGTAACTGAGCCGTTCCAACTCCCGGGAGTATTCTGGCAACAGCCACTTCACCATTGTAGCCTACAGTGAGGCCGGGATACCTGGCTACAAAAAGTCCTTTCTCCAGTGTTGCCACCCAAAAATTCCCTTCTGTGTCGTGAAGAAAAGACGTAATGCTGGTTTTGGCAACTGCATTGTTTTGCATAAAAGCCATGCCCTGTTTTAAAATGTACATGCCGCCATTGGCAACACCAGCCACCACGTTGCCCCCAACCGAAGAAATTGCATAAATAACATCCGGCAAGGCATAACTTTCAATTTGCCCACTGTTGGTGCAGCGCAATACAGTTTTACCTGCCGCAATGTAAAAAGATGCATCTTCCGCCTTAAAAATACACCGGGACATCAACAGGGATTTTTCGAAAGTCCAGGGAGACATACTGAGAAGTGCCTCCTTACTTATAGAAGCCTTCATTACCCGGTCAGCTAACTCCTGCTTTTGCTTCTCACTAAGGGTCTTACCCGCTAAGAGTGAAAAACTGAACCCGCTCTTTTCATCTACTTTTTCTGCAGTTGCATAGTCGGCAGAAATTTTATACACCGCCCCGCCTCCTTCCTGAAAAATAACATACAGGCAACCGTCAGTTCCGGTTATCATATTGCCCACACCATTCAATACCGGCTGCGACTGCCTTATTACAGCATTGGCCTTTACAGACATTGCTTTACCATCGATCATCAGTGACAATACACCGGCTGGGCCAGCGGTCCATACTCTTCCTGCGCTGTCTAAATAAATTTTCAGCACAACATCAGAAGCAAGCCCGTCTTTTTTGGTGTAAACTTTTACTGTATTCCCGGTGATGCGGATCAAACCTGCGTCGCTGGCCACCCATTTATTTCCGTGGCGGTCTTCTGTAATACCATGAATTTCACTGCTGGGTAACCGGGTATTACCTTTGAAGGGATCTAGGCTAAGATGCTGTGCCTGCAGGCCGCTATCACATACAAGCATAACCGCAGAACAAAGCATACAGGTATATAAAACAGAAAGAAATTTCATTTGCCGTTAGGCTTACTTTTAAAAGTAAACCTAAGAAAGAAATGGCAACTATATAATTTTTAATGAATGTTTATACAAATTCAAATTAAAAAACAGTAGGCCTGTTTTACTCTGTTCGCAAACTTTTTACCGGGTTTACCACTGCCGCCTTTAAAGCCTGTAAGCCGATGAGCATAACTGTGATCAATGCCAGCATACCAATGGCAATGCCGAAAGGAATAAATGAGATGTTGATATGCGATGCATAGTTATTCAGCCAGCTGCTCATCATCCAGAATGCCACAGGGCATGCAACGGCCGCGGCAGTAATAATGATCCATGCAAATTCCTTTACAAACAACAGGATGATTCCCGGCAATGAAGCGCCCAGTACTTTCCTGATACCGATTTCCTTTACTCTCTTGTGAATACTCAATGACACTAAGCCAAGCACGCCCAGTAATACAATTACAATAGATAATGCTGTAGCAGTATATGCCGCGTTCTTCAATTGCAGTTCGGTGCTGTACATTTTTTTTAAAGTATCATCCATAAATGTGTATTCGAATGAACTGCCTGGCATTAATACGGCCCATTTTTTCTGAATAGCTTCAATAGTTTGCTGCACATTTCCAGGCTGCACCTTAAAAGAGAGGTAGCGGTATACCGGTGCGTTGTATACATTAAAAAAGATGATCGGCTTGATGGCTTCCTGCATGGTGTTGAAATGAAAATCACTCACCACACCTTTTATGGTAAAGATGGTGGGATCATTAAACACCCGTAGCTTCTGCCCGATTGCCTCTGCAGCATCTTTATATCCCAACATAGTGACGGCCTTTTGATTGATCACCACTTTACCGGAATCCAAACGGCGGTCGTCAAAAAAAGCGCCTTTGTCGAGGGGAATCTGGTAAGTGTTCAGGTAATGCTCATCCGTTACCAGTGCATTCATGCCTATAGAAGTTGTTGAATCAGCCCCCATCTTATACACCTGTGGTTCATTACCATTATTGCCATTGGGAATTTCATAAGAGAGTGATACCTGCTTCACCTGTGGCAGTGTTGCCATTTCATTCCTGATCGTAGCCATTTTTTGTACGCCCTCCCTGCTCCAGTCCCTGGGCACCTGAGATGAAACAATATACTCTTTGTTATATCCGAGACTGTTACTGAAAAAATGTGTTACCTGTTGGGTAACAACCGCGGCAGCCACCAATACCAGCAAGGCAATGGCAAACTGGAAACTCACCAATGATTTCCGTAACCAAATATTTTCTTTGACTGTTTTTAGTTTTCCTTTGAGAGATGAAATAGTATTGACAGAAGACAGCACAAATGCAGGATAAATACCCGCCAGCAAACCGATCAGCAATATCAACACCACAGGTACCAGTAAAAAATACAAAGGCAATGATAACAGGGAAGGAATTTCTTTTCCTGTAATACCGGCAAACAAAGGCATTGCGAACGGGAAAACGGCGATGGCCATTAAAGTTGACAGGCATACCAATATCAAGGACTCAGAAAGGAACTGCACAACCAGTTGTTTTTTTATTCCGCCCAATACTTTTCGTATACCGATCTCCTTCATACGACCGCCTGCGCTGCTGATGGCGATATTGATAAAGTTCACCACTGCCATCAATAAAATAAACAATGCCGTAAGTGATAAGGTAACCAACATCCTTTTAACCAGGGCATTATTCTGGTTGATATAATAGACTGACAGCGGCAGTGGCTTTATTTGTAAATTTTCCTTAATGGACGGAGGAGCATTGATTTGTATCAACTGGCTGATCGCTTTGTTCACACTTGCCACATCAACACCTTCTTTCAATTCAATATAAGAAGGTACCCATGTATTGCTCCAGTCATCCATACTCATTCTTCCAAAATAAGTATAGGTATTGGCGGGAATAAAAAGGGTGTTATTGTTATTCTCATTTAAATTGGTAACAGAATTTTTTGACACCGGCTTTAATACACCGGTAACAGAAAAATCATTTTTACCACCAGCAAAGCTTTGTATGGTAAGTGTTTCACCCACCACATCTTTCCTGCCGAAATATTTCACGGCCGTTTCTTCTGTTATTACAACGGAAAAAGGCGCCTGCAATGCTGTAGCAGCATTACCATGCAACAACTCAAACCCATACATGGATAAAAGTGTGCTGTCACCTAGCTGAATGCCTTCCCGGAAACTTTTATCCCCTTTGGTAACGCCTGATGTGATGCCATCCCAGCGATAATAATTGGCAACCAGGCTGGGATATTCTTCCTTCAGTCTTTTTGCCACCGGCCCAAGTGTGGTAACAGCATAATTAACATCAACACCCTTCCACTCACTCTGTAAAAAATACTGCCGCTCTGCATGATTAAGCTGCCTGTTCACCTGTAACTCAATCCATACATATACCCCTATCAGCAGAAAAAATAAAATCCCTGCAAACAGACCCAGTATATTTACCGATGCATAAAAAGGATGACGGGCGATATTACGCCAGGCTAATTTGAAATAATTTTTAAGCATACCATTTCAAGTTTACGATTGCAACGCACAAGGCTATGATGAATTTTATCATTTGAATCCTAAAAAAACATTGCCGCTTTCAGCTCTCACAGTAACCTTTGCTCCGCCTCCATTCAGTTTTCCATCAATCATTTCCTTATCGAGTTTACCACTGAAGTTCTCAAGGGTTTCGGTTGATATACGGTCGCCGGTTATTGTAAGATCGGCACCGCTACCCTTTGGTAAAAAGAGCCTGATATTTCCCCCACTATTATTGACACGTACATACCCGGAGAGTTTTAATAACGACACTTCAATTTCTCCACCACTTGTTGCAGCCTCCACCATACAGGAAAGTTTTGAAAGGCTGAGATTTCCACCGGAAGTACTGGCCTTTAATTCACCGGATATTTCTTCTGCTGATACATTGCCTCCGCTGGTACCTGCATTAATATTTCCACTAAGGCCGGTGAGGGAAATATTACCCCCGGATGTGGTAAGTTTTATTCTCCCTGTACAATCCTTTACTTCAATATTACCACCACTGGTCGCCATATTTATTTCGTCCCTTGCATGCTGAACAGAAATATTTCCGCCGGAAGTGGTTCCGGTGATGTTACCACCTGCATCGTCCACCACAAGGTTGCCACCACTGGTTACAAAATCCTGTTTGCCTTCAATACCTTTTAATTCAATATTGCCACCAGAGGTTGCAAGATTGCTGGATACTTTTTTAGGTACATACATTTTAAAAGAAATGCTAAGCCCGTTTTTCCAGTTATAAGCTTTTCTTTTGCGCCTTGCTATCGCCACCAACCTGTTTCCTTCGATTGAAAATTTTATTTCATAGTCATTATCAAGTTTTTCTTTTATCTGCTCTGCAGACATACTATTCCCTTTTGAATTATTCGGCACGGCCCATAACTCTGCCCTTAGTTCATTATTTTCACCAGCAACAATAATATTTCCACCAGATGTTTCTGCCTCAATAAAAGTTATACCGGCACCATCAAGTGATTTTGTCATAATGGGTTTATCCTGCGCTGCTGCCACATAAGATGAAGCAGCCATCAACAACATACAAAAATGTTTTTTCATATTTATTATTTAAAGATTTACAATTTATTCCGTACGCAAACTTTTAACAGGATTGATTACAGCCGCTTTACCGGTATTGATAATAATGGTGAGCAGCGCTATAACAAACACAAGGAAAAACAAGCCTATCATTAACTGAACATTCACGCCGTTGTTAAAGGCAAACATACTGGTGGTGAACCACACAACAGCATAGCCAACCGGGATACAAACAGCCGCTGCAATAACCATCAGCTTTACAAAACCTGAAGAGAGTTCTTTAACAACCGCCAATACAGAAGCACCCAATACTTTTCGCACGCCAATTTCTTTTATCCTTTTTTCCGTACTGTATGTAACCATTCCAATTAACCCAAGGATTGCTATTACGAATACC